>Ga0194132_10009845_pt1 | contig 12978 bp, 11 predicted proteins | sample TA2KigOf80mmetaG_FD_148612 | JGI IMG/M metagenome (GOLD analysis project Ga0194132, IMG submission 148612) | Freshwater microbial communities from Lake Tanganyika, Tanzania - TA2015054 Kigoma Offshore 80m | ecosystem: Environmental > Aquatic > Freshwater > Lake | place: Tanzania: Lake... | reverse complement strand
TATTTGTAAAAGTTATAAAAGTTGATTACGTTTGAAAATAACACGCCACACAGTAGCGCCAATACACCCAAAAAAGGTGTTATTGGCGATATAAAGTAGCGGGTATAGGCAAGTTATGGGCAAGTTTTAAAAACCAAGACGGTCGTTGAAACCAAAGGGCTGACCACCCAATGTGACAAAAAAAGAGTATTATTGAACTTCAATAGTGGAGACCAGAACCCACTTTAAAAACGGGGCGTATTCCGAAAAGCCTAATGAGTAGGAAAATTAAAATTTTAAAAATGAAAGTAATGTCAATTATTGGTATCAGTTGGTTTTCTCTTTCTTTAATATGTATTGCTGGTTTTATAAATTCTGATATGGAAGCAGCAGTAGGTTGGGGTATTCTGGGTATGCTTTACGCAATACCATACTCAATCGTTGGACTTGTTAAATCAAATAATGCTTCAAAGAAAGAAACTAATGTTACACAAGAACTAATAAAACTCGCTGAGCTAAAAGAAAAAGGAGTTCTGACAGAAGATGAATTTCAAGCAAAAAAGATTGACTTATTGAAAATGTAAACCGGCCCATAACAGCACCTACCCGGCAAGCAGGGTTGACTTGCTTCGAAGGACATTTAGGTTAAACTAAATTTTGTTTCTCGTAGCAAGTTCAGTGCCGAAAACCTTGCCTGCGGGTAGCCGCAAACCGTTATGGGCAAGTTTAAGAAAAATAAAAAACAAGACGGTCTGCGGGAGCCAACGGGCTGACCACCCAATGTGACAAAAAAAGAGCATATTTGAACTTTAATAGTGGAGACCAGCAACCACTAAAAAAAAACGGGGCGTATTCCGAAAAGCCTTATGAGTAGGAATAATAATTAACCTAATCAAAAAAATATACAATGAAAAAGCAATCAATCTTAATCATAATTTTGTTTTTTACTTTTTCGGCAATTATGATGAGTTGCGGAAATGGCGGACAAAATACAAAAACTAATTCCCAATCCAATGAAGTTGAAGAAAAAACTAATTCTCAATTCAATGAAGTAGGAAAAAAAACTACTGAGCAACCAACAGTAGAAATCAGTGGCACATATTCGGGGACAGACAATGTTGGTATGGAGTCCACAATTATTCTGCGCAGTGGAGGCTCAATGGTCGTTCAATCTTCAATTGGAGATGGAACACCTTCGGTTGGTCGGTGGAGTGGAGATGCCGAAAATTTATCCCTCTACATCGAAAGTGAGAGACCTTATTACGACAATTATGGGAATTTAAGAATGGGTGGAAGTCAACTATTAGGTAGAGCACGTATTACTCAAGAGGGACTTCAAATCATTGGTGGAAATTTTTATAGTAGACAATAAACTTAATTTGTCTATGAATATTCAAGAAATTAAAGAGATTATCTTGCCTTTAATAGACGAACCAATTGTCAATTTTGAAATTTAAAAAACGGTTTTTGATGAAATTAATGGTAGAAGAAATCCAATAAAATTATTAGGCTAAAAGTTGAAGCTAAATATGGTGTTTATGTTTGGGTCAATAAAAAGACATCAGAAATTATATATATCGGCATAGCTGGTAGAATAAAAAATGATGGTTCATTGGGTGACCACTCTATTCAAAACAGGCTGCTGGCTTCAATTGGCAAGGACAAAGTTTCAAAAAAGGACATTCAAACTAACGACTACGTTAGTGGCTTCATGAGAGAAAACTGAATTGACTCGTTGGATATTTTTATTTAATATTCAAAAAAAGATGAACCACCAGCTTATATTGAGGGATTACTATTGTATAGGTTTTACAAAAAAAACAATAAACTACCAAAACTAAATAATTCATTTTGACGAACAAGAAAACCAGCCCATAACAGCACATTTGCGGATATGGCGGCTTTAATGGTAATTGAGCCATTCTGCTTCTAATAAACATTAGTGGTAAAATCAAGTATAATGCTAATAAGACCGCCACATCGCAAATCTGCAACCCGTTATGGGCAAGTTTAAAAACAAATACGGTCTGCGAAATTGACAGGGCTGACCACCCAATTTGATAAAAAAAATATAAAGTGGAGACCAGAACCCACTATAAAAAATGGGGCGTATTCCGAAAAGCCTTATGAGTAGGAACAAAATTAAAATTAAATAAAAATGAGAGAAGTAATGACAATTTTCGGAGCAATCTTATTTGCTTCAACAATTCTGACAAGCTGCGGTGGAGGCTCTAAAAACGAAGCTGAAAACAAAATAGGTAACACATCAGTTGATCTATGTAAGTGCTTGACAGAGCCAGGAGATTCAGAGTGGGTAACAGAAAATAAGGACGCTTGTCGTGATGCTATAAGCAAGGAATTGGGTGTAGAAAATTGGGAAAAGGTAAATTTCTCTAAAGAACCAGAGCTGAATCGGAAATGGGATCTAATAGTTGAAAAATGTACAGGCAGCAAGCAGGTAAAAACAGGAGTCGAAGAAATTGATAGAAATAGTGAACTAGTGAAAGAAATTGGAACCTCTTATGGCTATATTTGGGAGTCTATAAGCACTGAGGCTCAGACATACACTACACTTGCCTTTGATGGGTTAATATTTAGAACTACGGCTTATTATATGAATGGCAAAACAAATTCAGAAGATTTCACTAAAGTAATTGATCTTTCTGGAAAATGGAATGCTATCGATAATGTAAACGCTGAGGGTGTATATGAACAAAATAATGTTTCTATTAGCTGGAAATTCAACCAGGACTATACAAATTTAACAAATAATAAAGGTGTTGTTTTTCAAAGAATTAAGGTAAAATAACCAGCCCATAACAGCACCTAAAAGAAATTGGCATCAATGTGCTCCGTAGAATAATTTGTGGTGAAAGAAAAATCCTCCTCCGCAATGGCATCAAGGTTGAAACTGCGAACTTCTTTAAGCCGCAAAACGTTATAGCCGATTTAAACCAACATCACAACAATGACAAAATTTATAATACAAACACTGACAACGTTTCTAATTATAGCAAACGTGAAAGCCCAACCACCAGCTGGGGCAGTGGCGGCAAAACCAAATATCATTTATTATGCAGGTGGAAGCTGCAAATTTTATGATATCAATGACAACTTACTACTTTCAGTAGATGCTGCCGAAGCCGGATGGTCAGCCACTCCTGCAAAAACAGCGTGGGCTGTTGTTACACCAAGCAATGGCGGATACTATGAATTTCCGAACTATAGCAACAACGCACCTACCCATAATATGGGACAATACTTGCAACCATTTTGGAAATCAGATACTATATACAACGAGCTGGTGCTTTTAAATGGGGTAAATACCACGGCAAAACTCATGTTTAAACCCTCCAAAATTATTTCGGTTACCAATTATAATTTTTCTCAATCATTTATTCAAAATACTGATTTTTCTGTTACGGGGAATGTAATTAAACAATTAACAGCAAAAGTGTCTGCTTCGGTTTCAATAGTAGCAGGGAAAAAGGGAAATGGACAGCCTAATGGCTTGATGAATACCAAAGCTACCTCCTGGACTTGTGTGACGTACATTCCAGACAGAAGCGATTGGAATGGTTCTTCATTGCTAGGATACAAAGGCGATAAATTACCTAAAACCATGACTAAATTAAAAGCAGGTCAACCTGTTAAAATTCAGGCTTATGGTATGAGTATTACGGCTGGACTTAATGTAAGTGGCTTTGCCGGAGATGATAAAAATTTTACTCCAACTGCACCTTATATGCATAGTTACGTAGATTTATTGGAAAATGCTTTGGAAGCAAGATTTGGTTCCGATATTACCATGATTAACGGTTCTTGTGGAGGTAAAATGGTTGCGTGGATAGATCAATATTGCGAGAGTATGGTTGTACCAAATGTTCCTGATTTGGTGATATTAGACATGGGAATGAATGACATTTGGGGAACAACTACTAATGCAGCTTTTAAAGCAAGTATGCAATCGTGTATCAATAAAATCAAAAATGCTAACCCCAATACGGAGTTTATTTTAATTGGCAATATGTTACCAGATGTGAATTCACAAGGCTCTCCTTCCAATGGTGATGTGTTGATGTATGGATTTTTAACACAGTTGAAAAGCATTGAAACCACAGGCATTGCAGTTTTTGACATGACCACATTAAGCGATACGATTTATAAAAGGAAAGGAACTACACATTGTCATTCCAATTCACTGCATCCGAACGATTATTTAGCCAGATGGTACGCACAAGGCTTGGCTGAATTATTTAACGATGGAAGCGCAATAAATAAAACGGCTAAGAAATATTATGTAAATACAACAGGCAACAATACAGATGGATTGAGTTTAGCGAATGCATGGACAAGTTTAGATAAAATCAATACGAAGAGTTTCAATGCTGGAGATACCATTGTTTTTGAAGGAGGAAAAACATTTGCAGGTAACCTTGAATTTGATAACAATGATGGAAATTCAGCTATAAAGCCAATGATATTAACGACTTATGGGTCTGGACAAGCCACCATAAACACAAATTTAACAACAAAATGTGGATTTAAAGCCACCAATACACAAGGTTTCCATATCAGTAATATTAAATTTATTGGACCTGGAAATGGAACCCAAAAAGACATTGATGGCATGTTGTTTTTTACAACCAATCAAACTGGATATTTAAGCAATATTCAAATAAAAAACTGTGAAGTAAGTGGTTTTGGATATTGCGGAATACGTTTCTATTCCAATTGGGATGCTAATGTAAAAGCAGGTTATAAAGATGTCATTATAGATCAATGCAAAGTTCACGATTGTAGAGAAAACGGCATAGTATCATTTGGTTACGATGTTCAAACTACTAATTTTTACCACCACAAAAAATTCACTATAAAAAATACAGAGGTGTATAACATAACAGGGTATGCCTCTTCAACACATAAAGGAAGTGGAATAGTTTTATCGCAAATAGATTCTAGTATAATAGAACGTTGTGTCGCATACAATACAGGAACTGCAAATTCCGCATGCGGTGGTCCGGGAGGAATTTGGGTATGGGCAGCCAATGCAATAACCATCCAATATTGCGAAAGCCACCACAATTCATCGGGAACATCAACCGGCTGTGATGGTTTAGGGTTTGACTTAGACGGTGGTGTTACAAATTCAATAATCCAGTATTGCTATTCTCATGACAATGATGGTGCAGGATACCTTTTAGGGAATTTTGCAGGAGCAAGACCATGGGGCAATAATACTGTGAGGTATTGTATTAGCGTAAACGATGCCAAAACCAACAATTCAGCGGTAACATTATTTACAGCACCTAACACCACTTGGAATGGTCTAAAACTTCACAACAATACCATTTATGTTAGTCCATCTTCCAGTAACAAATACGCAACTTTTGGAGCTTTTCAAATGACAGATTATGGAACAAATATGTCAGGTGTGGAATGCTACAACAATATCTTTTACACGAATGGTGGATTGCCATTGGTAACTGTTCCAAACACTTTTGTACCTCAAACACCTAAGTTTATTGGCAATTTATATTATACAAACGAAGAACCTTTTTCAATAACATACGGCAGCAAATACACTTCATTAACAGACTTTAGAAGTGCTGGTTCCTATTGTGAAAAAAATGGCAGCAATAACACTGGTTTATACGTAGATCCAATTTTAATTAACACCAATAAAAGTCCATTAACGGTTTATCCAAAACCAACAGATTCTTTGAATGCATTTTATTTATCTCAAAGGTCTCCATGCAGGAATGCCGGTTTAGATTTGCAAGCACTATTTGGTATTAATATGGGCACCAGAGATTTCTGGGGCAATACAATAAAAAACGAAAATGCTTATGACATTGGAGCTTATGAATGGAAAAGCCAAACTTCAGGAATATTCTCGTTAAAGCTTTCAAGTATTGCGATATATCCAAATCCAATTGGAAATGAAGTCTTAATCATTGATATCTCCAAAAACTACAGTCCAAATGCTCAACTTGACTTATTTGATGTTACTGGCAAGTTGTTTTTTTCTCAAAAGTTAATTGAAGGAGTAAACAGAATAAAAACACAATATTTGCCAATAGGATTGTACATTGTCAAAGTTAGTGATGGATTAAAGTCACAATCATTTAAAGTAATTAAGAGTGAGCAAAACCAGCTATAACAGCAGCTACAAGAAATTGGCGGTTCAGTGTTTAAATGAAGCCTTGAGCTTCGTATCAAGTTCAGTGGTGGCAGACAGTTTTCGTCTCCGAAATCGCCAACTTCTTTTAGCTGCAAACCGTTGGCGGATATGGCGGGTTCAGCGGTAATTTGAATATTTGAGCTACTAAAAAACTTTAGTGGTACATTGATAGTTCAGTGCACACAAGTCCGCCACATCGCCAATCTGCAAACCGCTAACACCTGCTCAATCCCACCTTTCTCCCTTTTTCAATACCTTTGCCCATCCATTATGCTCAACTACCGCAATACCCTATATGCCAATTACCACAGCACCCAGAGCGGCAGGGCCTCGCTGACCGATGCACGCTCGCTGTTTGAGCGCGAGAAACGGCAGTTTGCCCGCGATATCTTGCCCCTGCTCAGCGCGCCCAAAGATGGGGCCATCTTCGATATGGGCTGCGGTTCGGGCAGTTTGCTGAAAGCTCTTCAGGAAGTGGGTTATACCCACGCCACCGGTATGGATATCAGTGAAGAACAGGTGAAAGTGGCGGCTCAAATGGGCGTGGACAATGTAACCCTGGGCGATGCCCTGCAACACGTGAAAACCGCCACCGCGGCCTACGATGTCATCCTCGGTGCTGATGTTATTGAGCATTTTACCAAAGACGAACTCACCGAACTGTTGCAAGGCATTCATCGCGCCCTGAAACCCGGGGGCGTTGCTGTTTTTCGCACACCCAACCTCGATGCACCCATAAGCAGCGCGTTTGCCAACGGCGACTTTACCCACGAGAATTACCTCAACGCCAGCAGCGCCCAGCAAGTGATGATGGCCTGCGGATTCAACAGCGTAGAAGTGAAACCCTCGGTGATGTTTATTGAAAATCCGCTGAAAGAAATGCTGCGGAAAGTGCTTTGGTCCGGCCTCAAACTGAAACTGAAGCTGACCCTGTTTGCCACAGCACGCAGCAGCCGAGGCATTGTGCTTACCCCGAATATACTGATTTTTGCGCAGAAAAACAAATGAAAAAGACCGCTTTGATTACCGGCGCTTCCAGTGGCATTGGTCTTGCCTGTGCCGAACTGCTTGCTGCTCAGGGATATGATTTGATACTTACCGCCCGCAGGCAGGACAGGCTGAAAGAAATTGAGGCGAAACTAACTGCCTCATACAACATTACCTTGCAAACCCTTTGCCTCGATGTGCGCGACAAGGCACAGGTAAACGAGGTACTCGGTGCCATGGATGCGCCCGATGTGCTCATCAACAATGCCGGACTGGCCCTGGGGCTTTCACATTTCTACGCCGGCGATACCGACCAATGGGACACCATGATCGACACCAACATCAAAGGACTGCTGTATGTGAGCCGCGCCATGGCCGGGAAAATGATAGCCCGCGGCTCCGGACACATCTTGAATATTGGCTCCATTGCAGGCAAAGAGGTGTATGAAAACGGCAACGTATACTGCGCCTCCAAACATGCGGTGGATGCCTTTACTCGGGGCATGCGCATAGAGCTGGCTTCTAAAGGAATCAAGGTTACCGGCATTCATCCCGGTGCGGTGGAAACGGAATTTAGCATTGTCCGATTCGGCGGCGATGCTGAGCGGGCCAAGAAAGTATATGAGGGTTTCGAAAATCTGGTGGCCGCCGACATTGCCGATGCGGTGGTGTGGGCTGTCACCCGTCCCGAGCATGTTAATATCAACGACATTGTCATCATGCCTAAGGCACAGCCCGCCGCGGGGGTTATTCACCGAAAAACCACCTGATGAGCAACAAAAACAAGCATAAAGATGGCATCGTGTACAGCACCGACCCGAATTTTCGCTACCAAAGCGAAGAATCGGATCGCAATACCCTGCCTCCGGCACAGCAATGCCTGTATTTGCGACGTGAGGTGCGCAATGGCAAGCCCACCATCGTCATCAAGGAGTTTGTAGGCAAAACCGATGACCTGAAAGGCCTGGAAAAACAACTCAAAAGCCACTGCGGTGTGGGTGGCAGCAGCAAAGACGGCGACATCCTCATACAGGGCGACCTGCGGGATAAAATCAAGGTTTTTCTGGAAAAGCAGGGTTACAAAACTAAAGGATAACTTAGAAAAGGGGAGGATTGTTGCCCTTGTGCTGTATACGTCCCAGGTGCTGATAAGCAAGGTGTGTAGCTTCGCGTCCACGTGCGGTGCGCATCAGGTATCCTTCCTGAATTAAAAACGGCTCGTACACTTCCTCTATGGTTCCGGCATCTTCGCCCACGGCAGTAGCAATGGTGTTTAGCCCCACGGGACCACCCTTAAATTTATCGATGATGGTGGCCAGAATGCGGTTGTCCATTTCATCCAGGCCGTGGGCATCTACGTTTAACGCATTCAATGCCACGCGGGCAATCTCCAGGGTGATAGAACCATTGCCTTTGATCTGGGCAAAATCGCGTGTGCGGCGCAGCAGTGTATTGGCAATTCGCGGGGTTCCGCGGCTGCGGCGGGCAATTTCATAGGATGCCTGATCCTCAATAGTGATATTCAAAATGGCCGAACTGCGTTTGATAATAGCGCTCAGAACCTCGGCATTATAGTATTCCAACCTGAAATTGATGCCAAAACGTGCGCGGAGTGGGGCTGTGAGCAAACCGCTGCGGGTGGTGGCCCCTACTAGCGTAAACGGACTCAAATTAATTTGTACGCTGCGCGCATTGGGACCCGTATCAATCATAATATCGATGCGGTAGTCTTCCATGGCGCTGTACAAATATTCTTCCACCACGGGGCTTAAACGGTGTATTTCGTCAATGAACAATACATCGCCTTCTTCCAGTCCGGTAAGCAGGCCTGCCAGGTCTCCGGGCTTTTCCAATACCGGGCCGCTGGTAATTTTCATACTGCTGCCCAACTCGTTGGCCACGATGTAGCTGAGGGTTGTTTTTCCGAGGCCGGGAGGACCGTGCAATAACACATGGTCCAGTGCTTCTTTACGCATGCGAGCGGCCTGCACAAAAACCTGCAAGTTTTCCAGAATCTGAGGCTGTCCGGCAAAATCCTCGAATGACTGGGGTCGCAAAACTTTTTCGATTTCGCGTTCGGCCTTGTTGAGGTGGTCTTTATCCGGATCCAGGTTAGGATTCATGGGTTTACTGCAATATACGAAAAAATCAGCGGATTACCAAATTTCTGAGGCGTTTTTCAACGGCTTCACCCACGGGCCACAGGGGCTGACGTATCGTGTTTTCGCACAGCCCCATTTCATTCAGCATCACCTTTATACCACCCGGACTTCCGTCGGCAAAAATGGCCAGAGCGCCTTCCAGAATCTGGTTGTGCAGGCTGCGTGCCTCGTTCCAGTTTCCGGCCAATGCGGCTTTGACCATGCCACTGAACTGCGCCGGATAGGCGTGGTTAATTACAGATATCACTCCGGAAGCACCACAGGCCAGCATGGGGAAGGTGAGGGCGTCATCGCCGCTGATGACCAAAAAATTATCTGGTTTGCGCGTCATCAGCTGCATTACCTGTTCCATATTGCCGCTGGCTTCCTTGGTGGCAACCATGAGTGGCAGTTCGGCAATGCGACACTGTGTTTCCCAGCTCATGTTGCTGCCGGTACGGCCCGGCACGTTGTAGATGATTACAGGCAAAGGCGCCACATCTGAAATGGCTTTGTAATGGTGGTAAATGCCTTCCTGATTGGGTTTATTGTAATAGGGAGATACGCTCAAAATAGCGCTGAAGCCGCGCAGGCCGGAGTGCTGCATATTGCCACATACGGCAGCGGTGTTGTTGCCGCCAATGCCCAGTACCAGGGGCAATCGACCATTGTTTGCCTCGCGGATGGTGTCAATTACAAGCTGTTTTTCTGCTTCGGACAAGGTGGCACTTTCGCCTGTTGTACCCAGTACCACAAAATAATCGGTGCCGTTAGCAATCTGATGCTCCACGATGGCTGAAAGGGCTGACGTGTCTACGCTAAAATCCTTTTTAAACGGGGTAATCAGCGCTGTTCCGGTTCCGGTAATTTCTTTCATGGGTATGCGTTTAACCGATTTTGTGCAGGTAATGTTTCAAATCGGCGATGAATGCTTCTATGTTTTCAGATGCCGGATTGCCCAGCAAAATATCGTAAAAGGGAAGGGCCTTTTCGCGGTGAAACCCAATGCGGCAGGTAGCGTTTGTTAGGCCTGCTATGCTTTTTAGCGCAAGCCTTCCATCAAGGTTCAAATTAATGAAATAATCGAAACGCTTGGCCAGCAGTTTTTTTACCTGTGGCGTTTTGGGCAAACCAAAGGTGTTGAAATCGTTCTTCATCAGGTGAATGTGGGTATCCATATTGATCAAACGACCTTTTTCTCGCTTGTTGGCATGATGGTAAACCACGGTTTCCACATTTTTTCCTTCTTTTTTGAGGAATTCCAGAAATTCAGTGATGTACCTGGCATCGTTTTCCCACTGGGCGTCGTACCAGCAAACCATAATGTCGGAGGCTTTTTTAAACGAACTAATTAGCCGGATGCGTTCTTTCTCCTTACTGCGCTTGCTCAGCAACCGAACTCCGATGGTGGTTTTAACGCCCGACATAAATTAACGCAAATCTAACAAAAAGGAAAATCAAACAATAGACGCTTTATCCCCATTAAAACAGACTAGTTTGTGATGGTTTTGACGGTTCGGACGGTTGGGCAGGCTGGGTTATGGAATTGCTTTCGCTAATCATGACCATCAAGTCATCTTCCGAAATAATTTTAATGCCCAGCTGTGCGGCTTTTTCCATCTTAGCCGGCCCCATGCCTTCACCTGCCAGCAGGTAGTCGGTTTTGCTGCTCACACTGCCACTGCATTTGCCACCGTGCGCCTCAATCAGGTCTTTGGCTTCATCACGGTTCATCTCGCTGAAAACCCCGCTGATAACAAAGGTGAGTCCCGATAGTGAGTTGCCCGCCTGCGGTAGTGCTTTGATTGGCGCTTGCATCTTTAAGCCCGCTTCCTTCAGCCTTTCTACCAGCGCTTTATGTTTCGGTTCTGCAAAGTAGGTCACCAGACTTTCGGCAATAACATCGCCAATCTCATCTATCCCAAGCAGGTTTTCTTTGTTGGCCTGCATAATATTTTCAATACTGCCGAGTGACAATGCCAGTTTTTTGGCCACCGTCTCCCCAATGTGGCGGATTCCCATGCCGAACAACACCCTTTCAAAAGGTACGTTTTTGCTCTGCTGAATCCCATCAATGATGTTTTGGGCCGATTTTTCGCCCATGCGTTCCAGTTTCAGCAGATCTTCGGCTGTGATGGAATAAAGGTCGGCAATGTCTTTTACCAGCCCTTTGCTGTAAAGGGTTTTGGCCATTTCACTGCCTATACTGTCTATATTCAGGGCTTTGCGGGCCACAAAATGCTCTATTTTGCCGATTACCTGCGGGGCGCAGCCGTCTTCGTTGGGGCAATAATGCTGTGCCTCGCCCTCGTGCCGGATAAGGGCTGTTCCGCACTCCGGACAAACTGAAGCATATTTGGTTGGGGTGCTTTTTTCTGTGCGTTGTGAGAAATCAACACCCGTGATTTTTGGGATGATTTCTCCTCCTTTTTCTACAAATACCATGTCGCCCACACGCACATCCAGCCGCTCTATTTCATTGGCATTGTGCAGACTTGCTCTTTTTACGGTAGTTCCAATTAAAAACACAGGCTCCAGTTCGGCCACCGGGGTGATGGCGCCTGTTCTGCCTACCTGGTAGGTAATTTCTAACAAACGTGTAGTAGCACTTTCGGTCTGGAACTTATAGGCAATGGCCCAGCGGGGAATTTTGGCGGTGTAGCCCAGTTCTTCCTGCAGTGCCAGCGAATTAACCTTGATAACAACCCCGTCGGTATCAAAACCCAAAGCATGGCGTTTTTTGTCCCATTTTTCGAGAAAACGCAGCACTTCGTCAATACCCCGGCAAACTTCTGTGGTGTCGGCGGTTTTAAGTCCCCAGGAACGGGCAGCATCTATGCATTCGGTGTGGGTTTTATAGGACAGGTTTTCACCAAGCAAATGGTAAAGGGTAATATCCAGCGGTCTTTTGGCTACTTCGCCGGAGTCTTTTAATTTGAGGCTGCCGCTGGCCACGTTGCGGGGATTGGCATAGGCGGGTTCGCCTGCGCTAATGCGCTCCCTGTTCAGTTTTTCAAAGCCCCTGCGGTGCATGAAAATTTCGCCACGAATTTCAAATTCATCAGGAAAATTGCCGTGCAATTCAGCATTTAAGCTTCGAATAGTGCGCACATTGGCGGTCACATCATCGCCCTGTACACCGTCGCCGCGGGTTACGGCCTGCACCAGTTCCCCGTTTTCGTAAAACAACGAAATGGCCAGACCATCAATTTTGAGTTCGCAAACATATTCGATTTCGCCTCCAATGGCTTTGCGTATGCGGCTGTCAAAATCTCTAAGTTCGGTTTCGTTGTAAGTATTGCCCAGCGAAAGCATGCGCCTGCGGTGTTTTACCGTCTCAAATTCATTGATTACACTACCGCCCACCACGTGGGTAGGACTGTCTGCATGGGCAAGTTCCGGAAACTGCGTTTCCAGGTATTCCAGTTGTTTCAGAAGTCGGTCAAACTCCAGATCTGAAATGGTAGGCTCGGAAAGCACGTAGTAGCGGTAATTGTGTTCCTTGAGGTTGCCCGTGAGTTCATCAATTTGCTGTTTTGCCTGTGCTTTATCCATATCGTCTCAAAAATACGCACGAAAACCCCGATTTTGTAATGCTTTCGGCAGTAATGTGGAATATTCTAGCCAAGTTTGCAGCATGAAAATCTCCCCCGATACCGTGGTGAGTGTTACCTACACCCTCACCCT
>Ga0194132_10009844_pt1 | contig 12979 bp, 8 predicted proteins | sample TA2KigOf80mmetaG_FD_148612 | JGI IMG/M metagenome (GOLD analysis project Ga0194132, IMG submission 148612) | Freshwater microbial communities from Lake Tanganyika, Tanzania - TA2015054 Kigoma Offshore 80m | ecosystem: Environmental > Aquatic > Freshwater > Lake | place: Tanzania: Lake Tanganyika... | reverse complement strand
AACGAGGACTGTATTTGGAAGCAAAAAATACGGTTGGTGTTGCGAATAGCGAATTATATGGCAGCAGCGAACCCGGAATCTTCATTTATACCGGTGAAAAAGGCCAGATATTGAAAGATTCAAAAGACGATTCGATTCAAGTGCGACTATTACAATCTGACCCAGACGCTGCGCCGATGCCCTCACTGACGGATTCTAAACGTTTGTATAAACTTAAAGGAAAGGGTTCTGATAGTAAGCCGGCTTCTATTGATACGATGAAATTATTGACAAACCTCGACAAAGCCAACAAAATCGACATGTCGGAGTTCAGGCTACAAATAGCTCCGATGACACCGGCGGAGTTGAAGAAGGACGCACAAAATGTGGCTGCTGCGGCTAATAGTGACGACCCACAAGCAAAGGTTGTCGTCGATGAATCAAATACCTACATCTTGAATCTTAGCTTAGGATGTAAGGTGGTTTCGATTCAAACCCTCAAAAAATCTCTCGAGAAGGCTCGTGTAAGTCTTGAAAATAAGAAGGATCAGAGCAAACAATCGGCGTTGGATGTGATTCTCATGCTGACTTCTTTATTACAAAACCCCGAGTTCGCAAAGTCCGACGGATATGATGATTTTAAAGAAAGCGTCTTTGGGTTCTCGTATAAAATCGGGGGTTCCGAGAGATTGTATGGATTTACGCAAATGAAGACATTCTTAGATGATAAAAAGGATGTGCTTCCACCGCGTCTCATAAAAGAATTCCTCAAGTTATTGAATGTATTAGGTCATGGTCCAGCCGGAGCCAACGGGGATTGTTTGCGTTTTGATGGTGTAATGCCGTCAATTAAAGTGCTTGAAAAAACGAAGACGTTAGAAAAAGACGGTAAAATAGTAACAATCACGACAGAAACCTTGGAGAACACGTCGAATATGAATGGATTTATGAAGCAGTTATCGAAACTTGGAGAGTCGGCTGTTGAGGGCGAAGGCAAGGGCGAAGGCAAGAGCGAAAACGAAGGCAAGGGCGAAGGCAAGGGCGAAGGCAAGGGCGAAGGCAAGGGCGAAGAAGGTTCCTCGACCAAAGCAGGCGAAGGTGCCAGCGAAGGTGCCAGCGAAGGCGCGAAAAAATCTGACGAATCAAATCCCACAACAGAAGAAGCGTCTGCTGCCGCGACTGCTGCCGCGACTGCCGCCGCCACTGTTGCCACTGGTGCCTCTACTACTGCCGCTGCGAATTCCAATCAACGACCTTTGACGAAAGACCAAATCAAAGAGGTTAATGCGATTGATTCACAAGGTAATTTATATAAGGCATATGTAATACGAAAATTTATATTCGATGACAAGTCCAACGATTTAAAGAATATAAATCTAGTTCATTTTATGGGCTGGGCAACCGGAAGCGATGAATATATACCGGAACCAGAATCAGCAAAGCGAATATTCAATAGAGAAGAAAATACAAAAATACAACCAAAGACTGGTTCATACACGTCCCTCGATGATACACTCGACAAAGTTATGAAGTTATACCCGCCGGAAAACATGGCGAAACTTGAAGAAAAGGCAAGGAAAAAAGCGGAAGAATACAAAGAACATGAAAAGGAACTAGAATACAGCAGAAAACTAGCTGCTGAGGTCGCAGCGACAACAGCAGCCACACAAGTAGTTGCTCAACAAGTAAAAAAATAAAAAATAAAAAATAAATAACTAGAAAATGTTCAAAACGGCAAATATCGTAATGAAGCACTGTCATACGCTGTGACACGGAAGGCATCGTTGTAACCTTCAACATAGACCATGTCGCCGGTGCTCACATTATTACAGCCATATTCGTTTGTTCCGCTTTTCCCATTCACAACCACCGGTAATTTAATTGCGTTGTTTTTGTCGCTGAGCGTATAAAACTGCCACTTGTCGCGGTTTGTGAATAAAGGGCGTCCAATCAAAGGAAGTATCGTCTCTTGTGAAGATGTCGAGGATGGAACGCTGCCGCTGCCACCGCTGCCACCGCTGCCACCACCGCCACGTGTAAGAATACCAACTTGGCGATAGGTTGTATCCACCGAACGAGTTGGAACATTTACGCGAACGCCGCCGCCACCACCACCACCACCACCACCGCCGTAAGCATCCATCCCGCCGTAATGGATGGTTTCAACACCGCCACGAATATCATAAACGGGTCGGGTTGCGCCAACTGAATTGTCGCGAAGAGGCGGCACATATGGGTTTAATAATACGTCTTGGTTTGATGAAGGACCGCCGATACCAAAATCTAAGGAATCAGCTAATGGGTCTGATGACGCAATCAATACCTGCCCGGGGTGGGCGTGGTGGGCATGGGCGTGGGCGCCACGATGACCGAAAAAATAAGAATGCGCATAAATTCCGACAACAACTATAATGACCGCGAATATCACCAACGTGACATTTTCAAAACAAAGCACACCAGGCGGACATCTACGAGCCATACGAATAAGTATTCAAATAAATAATATCAAACGCGATAAGCTTGTTATTATTATAACATTTTATTTATTATTTCATTATTTTGAATACTAATTATAACATAAAACAAACTGCTGTTATTGAAATATAGAATATGGCATCCACCGAACAAGAACAGTTCATCGCCGATTTAGTAAGCGTGATTATACCATCCTATAATCGTTATGAATTGCTAAATCATTCCATCCGAAGTGTGCTCGCAAATACATATAAGAATGTCGAAGTCATCGTAATTAACGACTGTTCAACCGACCAACGATATTATTCTGGTGAGCTTGAAACGTATGAAAAAACGACGGTTATTCATTTACCAGAGAATATGCGTGTGAAACATAAAGTATCTGCGGCACAAGGAATGACGCGCAACTATGGTATTGAAAAAGCGAGAGGAGAGTGGATCGCATTTTTGGACGACGATGACTTTTATCTTGAAACAAAACTCGAAAAACAGTTAGAAATAATGAAAAAAGAAAATATTCTGTTTTCAACTACAAATATGTATATCATAAACCATCGTAGTGTATCGATGGAAAAATTGGATATAAATACACTTTCAATACATAATCCGAATGAACAAGAAAATAAAATATTTAACCTCAAAATGATTACGGAACACAATCATATTGCGAATTCTACTGTCGTTATTCATCACTCTATCGTAAAAAAAACTGGCTTACAGCGAATCGTAAGAGGGGCAGAAGATTGGGATTATTGGAAACGTGCGCTACAATATACGGATTGTTTGTATATCGGCGAGCCCTTTGTGTATTATACTTGGACGATTCAAGAGAGAATGAATACGCGTTATTATTCTTAGAAAATATCAGATTTACTTTTTGCCTCCACCTGGTGTCGCAAACCCCTTCAACATCTCGGTGATTCCCTTGATTCCTCCGTTGCCTGTAAGTTGTCCCATAAAACTCTCGGCCGATTTCAACAAAGGACCCATTTCTTTCATGTTGTTCATGAGTTCTTTTTGTTGGTTCATGAGAGATTTCGTCTGGTCGGTCAAACCGCGAACCCCTTCCTCACCGATGATATTTTCAATATTGTCGTATGCTTGCTCTAGTGTAGATGCGTAGTCGATGCGGTTGGCTTCTTTGGCACGGTGCGCGTTTTCACCATCGTCATCTCCGTGTTCTTCACCGTCATAGCTTGCGGGGGATAATGAAGCCATTCCCTGCTTAGTCTTTTTCGGCTTATCCGCCTTCTTTCCGTGTAATGTTGTGTTGGCTTCTTTTTCCTTTGATTCGTCCTTGTCTGTGTTAGATTCTGTTTTCTTCGACTCGTCGTCCTTCGCGTCTTCCTTCGCGTCGTCCTCTCCTTCACCAGAGTCATCCTTTTTCTTATTCTCCATACCTTCCACGCCCTGCGAGCCTAACATTTCAAGAAGGAAAACGGTAGAAAATGCGGTCAATAAAATGATGATCATATTTTTACTAAAGTATGATGTAACAAGTCCGATCAATGCCATGAGAACAACCGCATTCATGTTTCGGTTTGAAATATGGCGAACAAGAGTAAATAATACGGCAAATAAACTTGCGTATAATACAAACTTGTTCTGTAAAAAGGGTGTGTTGAACAACTTGCTGATGAACGATGACATAATATATATTAGTATGTGACGAATGATAATATATATTGTAAGAATATAATAAATTGATTGATAATTGAATCAAAATTGATTATAAATTCGAGTTATTCTCTCAAGTCATTAAGGTGATATTGTATATGTCTCGTTATGAAATCGGATTATGTCAAAAATTTAATACGGCGATTCATGGGTTTGACATACATTCAAGCTCGCATGAAATAAAAGACCATTATATTTGTTTATACACCTTTAATTTTGACCTTTCACCGAGTTCGAATGAATTGTTTGAAACATTCCTGATTCTTTCACCATTTTATAACGCGACGATTGAAATTATAGAACCGCTCATATTATATCCGGGCCAAGAAATGGTTGCTATTTATAAAACATTTTGGTTACGCATATTTCAAAGGATATGTCGAAAATGGTTGATTCAACGCAGGTTTTCTCGATCAACCAAACTATATGAGTTTCTTCTAAAACGGGAATACCGTTCCGTTGTTAAAATACCATTATGAAAGGTGCGTCGGCATCGACTTCTTCTTCGTCGTCTTCGTCGTCTTCTTCATGTTTGACTTCTAGCGCTGTATCGTCTTCCCCGTCTTCGTGTTCTAATTCCGCATCGTCGTCTTCGTCTTCTAGCTCGGTATCGTCATCCGCTTCGGATTCATCCTCTTCGACGTCGCTATCATCCGCTTCGACTTCGTATTCGCTATCTTCGTCTTCTAGTTCCGTATCGTCAGATTCGTCTTCATCCGCTTCGACGTCGTTATCCAGCTCTGTATGTTCGCTATCATCGACATCGACTGCTTCGTCTTCATCGACTTCGACGTCGCTATCATCCGCTTCGACCGCTTCGTCTTCGCTATCTTCGCTATTATTATCAGCTTCTTCAATCGAAGCAATCAATTCATTCATTTTTTGAACCGTAACATCAATCACCGTATATACATTTGTTAGTTTGTCATAACTATTTCGCATTTTTTTCAGTAATAGTCCAATACGCTTTTTATCTTTTAATAACTCAGCTGTGATTGTATTTTTACGATGCGTCTCGCGAATCATACCGTTGATGTGATCGTATATTTCTTCTAAATAGGTTATCTGTGCCCTTTGCTCATCTACCATCGTATCAAATAGAGATTTCGCCTTCAAATACACCGACAATAAATGTTGATTGTATTTCATATTGTGACGAAGTTCAAGCATTTTTTTGATGATTTGAATTTTGGACTCTTTTTCACTTTTACGAAAATCATTTGTTGCGATGTCTCGATAAGCTAAAAAATCTGAATCTCCAAAATTTTCTTCTTCTGTGTGTTCATGTTCGTGTTCTTGAAGTTTCATCTTTGTATTACGTCAGTGCTATCCTAGTGGTGTGTATTATACGTTACTGTTATTATACAATTAGAATAAAAACGGTGTTCAAACCAATTTGTCTAACTTATTCCACCAACTACATGGTTTATGCCAAAAGTCGGTGTAGAAAATATCACCATCCGATAAAAATGCAGCAACATAACTGTATGAACTTGCGGATGTAACTAGTATATCAGCTACTGTCATACCCACGAACGTATCTTCGGTGTTATCATCCAGATGAAGCATCACGTCTTTGCCAAGAACCGGGTGTTCGCATAAATTCGCAAATTTTTCTGGTTGGCCTTGGGAATAGACGTGAAATTGTATCCGGTTATTCGGGTCATATTTCAAATAAGTGCCGCGTATTTTTAAAAGAGACTGAATATAATATTCATTCGTATATTCTTCGCCACCATTTGGTCGGGTATCATCGCAATTCGGGCGTCTCATATGAACCGCCAGATGGTGTGTATAGACCGATGACGCCGACGTAATACGAAATAGACGAAATCTCTCGGCGTTTCGATTTTTATTCTGCCAATAATGCTCCTTGATTCGCATCATACTCTTACTCTTCATACATGCGTCGATATTTCTTTCGATATAATTAAACACATCATAAAAGTCAGGCGTCAAAATGGAACTCCGAAGACCAACATCCATGGTTAGATAATTCACATAATATGGTTTCATATTCATAAGTTCTTCCATTTTTTGATAAAACCCTGGATCGCCAGTATAATTATGCGCGATTTTCGTTGGACTTTTATATACAAATACGGCGTCTTCGCACTCTTCTGCGTAAATACATGTCCAAATAAATCGCTGATATTGCGCACCGAATCCGTCGTCGAATGGTAGCGACGAAATATATTTTTTTGTTTTTTGCGGAATCGTAATGGAGGATGATGATGATGACGATGACGCTTGTTCGGGTGGCGGCTCAATCTCTGTGGTCGGCGGCGCAACAAACTGACTCTCATCATTCAACTCATACGCATTCGGCATCGTCTTGTTGTTTCTTTCTGAAGTTAGACGCCCAATATGGCGGTTTGTGATTTGATTATAAAAACCTGACAAAAATCCGAGACGCATCCATTGATTTGCGTAATCCATTTCAAAAAACTGATTCGGGGTATCATAATTTCCAACCGCAAGAATCGCTTCCACATCAATGATGGACGGGCGAAAACTATAATGCGGCCAGTAATGACAATTTGGGTATGTTATATCAGTATTATTTACGACGTTCTTGTGTTGATGAAGCGCGACCTCGTGTTTCATACGCCGTAATAAACGATGACCTTGTATTTTGTAATCTTGAATCGTCTCGCCATAATTCCGATTATACAAGATTTGCCGCACATTATAACCCGAATTTCGCGCATCTGTCATCATTTGTGTCGCTTTCTCAATATAACTACCGGGCGTATGAAACAGGAAATCATCTTCCATATGAATCCAATACTCCGGGCGGAGTTCGTTCAGCTTATTCCATATGATTTTCATGCTTGGGCGATGCCCTTTTTCGGATGAGGATTTCATGTAATAATCAATCCATGCGTACATCGCTTTCATTTGTTGGCGGTCGGCCTCGCTCGAATTATCATCGACACAAAACCAGTAATCGATTTTATCAATATCATGCCACATGTTCAGAATTGAATTCACCGTTTGTTGAAACAAGTCGAGGCGCTTACACGTCGTGAAGGTAATCATGATTCGCGGAGAGATTTGATTTCGTTTGACGATGACTTTTCTGGCCTCCTCAGTCATTTGAGTCACAGGTATGTTCCTGTCAATATAAGGGAGTTTTTCTAATGAACGTGAAAGATGAAATACATCGCACGGGGGGATGACGGCGGAGGCGTCGGCGTCGGCGTCGGCTGATGTGACCGATACAACCTCGCATGGAGCAATCAGCGAATCTTTTACTTTCACAAAAAGCTGATTCCATGTTTCGATATCGTCTTCGTTGAAACTGTCGTTTTTGGACGCAATTACCGAGAGAAAATGATCCACAACATAAAATAACCGCAATAATTCGGGGTAGGATTCCTCTTCGAAAAAGTTTCGGTAAAACATGAAATTGCTATACGTGGAAGTCATATAATGGAACGGCATAATATTGTGCCGAAGTATCGTCTTACAGCATTCATAGCCACTTCGTTTGTCGGAAATATAAAACGCGGAAATCGAATTGTTATATTCGATGAAGTCGTTATACTTGTCGATGGTAAGAAATAGTTTGTTCTGTGGATACTTATTGTAATCTTTGTATTTATGATAAAGAGCATTCACCAATACATGATTCCCGTCGGCGCGTAGATTCTCCATTAATGTCGCGATACCTTCAATTCGTTCTTCGTCATATTCCATCGTTGCGCAGTAGTATTTCATCGAGTTGTATTTATCCGATTTTTTATGATATAGGTTGCCAAGACACAACGCACTATAATACTTTTCTTGATTCCAGTTGTTTTGCGTAAGAACACGCTGATACCATTCAATCGCTTTATCGATATATGCGAGACCAGCATCCATCCAACTCTGCGCACAATAAAACGCATATCTCTCGGCGAGTCTGCGGTTGGCCTCACCTCCGCCGCCGCTATTGGCTGCTGCTAGTTCTTCGCGATATCCGCGCTCCAGCACCTCCGCATCCTTGATATATTTATTCGGGTCTTGACTACGACTTCCCACACGCCCCGACTCGACATAATAATTCCCTTGTATCGTTTGTGAGCTTTCTTCTTTATCAACGCAGGTGATATATTCATGAAGCACACCTACATAACGCCAGCGTTTTCGGTTATTCACAATCAGCGTCCGTAAATATACAAAGGATTCGCCAAGCTTCAGTTGATATGCGTCATGGGTAAGCTCGCGCGGCAACCGAAAATCACCGTGTATTGTGTCATCTGCGTCGAATATAAAGAGATAATCGGTTTTATTAAACGCCATTTGTAACGCAAGTGTGCGATTGAAGCCGAAATCACGCCATTCCACTTGTTCGATATGTCCGGGAATGTTTTTTTTGCTGAAGAAATCGCGAATAAGTTCCATCGTATTATCGGTTGAACCTGTATCCGAGATGTAATACGCATCAAAATCGACATATCGCGTAAGGTTTTCGAGCGTTTTTACGATAATATGCGATTCATTTTTTACAATCATGTTGAGACATATTGTATAAGATTTAGACGGATGGCTTTCTATTTCCGTAATTATCATACGATTATTTTATTACATCTTTTACATAGATGTGTTTAGGTTAATTTATTTTACTGTTATAGAATAACATAATAACATATAATAACATAATAACATATAATAACATATAATAACATATAATAACATAGAATATTATGTCATTCACACGTTTTCATGATGACCCTGACCGTATTAAAAAACAGCTTCAACAATCGACCGATGTTGGCAGATATTGTTTGAATGTGCCCGGTCCAGGTGATAAACCACTTTACTACGAAGACCCCTATGTTCGCGCACAATTTTGGGCAGGTAATATCATGACCAACTCCGTCGATGTAGAAGCGGAATTGTTCGGTCTCTCGCGTTGTTTGAACCGTGATTCCGTCGAGAATTATCATCATGATGAACGCGCATCGGTTGCTACACGCACAAACGAGATGATACGATGCCCTACACGTGGCGGCAGTTCGGTTGAACAGACACGTGCCACACACCCCGCATGGATGCTGCGGGATGTCGAACAAGACAACTGGAAAATGCTTCATTTCGACCCTCAGGAAAATGTATTTATGCCTTTCTTTAACAACTTGAATACCCGTATTATTGAAAAGGACCGCTTTGTGTCGCAGACGACGGTTCCGGGTATATCCGATGACACATATTTCGCGGTCCATCCGTCTAACCGTAATCCCGCAGTAGAAGGCATGGTTGGCGGGCGTCGAGATAATGAACGTGGTTTAGGCGGAGGCAGCAGCGACGGTATTCAGGCTGTCGGTGATATTCGTCAGTTTAGCGGAACGACTGCTCTGTTTTCATAATTGCGGCATGCCGGTTTATTCAATAATAATATTGTTATTATTATTATATGTATTAGAATAATATATATATTAATACCAGTAACATAGACATAACAAATGGCCGAAATCGCATTAATATTAGGCAGTCTCGGAGCAGCTTATATCGCATCTAATCGAAAATCCGGCGGAGTTGTGAGTGAAGGCTACCGTAATCCGAATGCGAATAACGCCAGATATTTGCCGAATATGAGTATTCCGATTACAAATTACCCGGTTGTTCGCCCCAATACCGGAACGAATGTAAATGAATATAAGAACCCAAACACACATACCGACAGATATTATGCGAATAATGTGGATTATGACAAAATGTCGGCGGGTGTCGCCGGTGGTGTCAGAGGTGTAGGCATTCTTCGCGGTATTGCTGAACGAGGACGCGACAATTCAAATGATAAAAAAGACATCATTCCCAAAACGGGTGGAGCCAACGCTATCACCGGCGTGGTTGGAGCAGGTTTAGATACACAGTTTGGCGATAATTACAGCAAGGACGGATTCATGTCGCTTACAGGCGCACAAATCGACCCTATGGCATTCACCCATAACAATATGGAGCCGTATTATGGAGCGAAAGTGCGCGGATTGGCGAGTGGTGCGAATATGCATGAGAATGTCCTTGATAATAAAGTTGGTGGAGGGTCGCAATACGTCAGTAAGACCGAACAGGCGCCTCTTTTTCGCCCTCAGGAAAACATGCATCACCCGCATGGTATGCCGAACCAGAACGACTTTTATCAGTCACGCGTCCTCCCGAGCATGAAAATCGCGAATGTAAAGCCCTGGGAAGAAGTGCGGGTTGGACCAGGTTTAGACCAAGGATATAGCGCACAAGGAACGCTTGGATTTAATTCCGGAATGGAAGCGCGAGAGAAATGGATTGACCGTGGTGTGGATGAATTGCGTGTAAAGACGAATCCCAAGCTGTCGTATTCTCTCGATGGTCATCAAGGACCCGCCGCTCATTATGTCCAAAATGCGCCGACTACCGCGACTTTAGGACGAATGGAGAAGCATCTGCCGGATACATTTTATGTAAATACACCGGACCGTTGGTTCACTACAACTGGTGCTGAGAAAGGTGAGACACAGCGTGCCATTGAAATGGACCGAGAGAGTAACCGTCAGACAACAACGACGGAATACTTTGGTGCGACTGCTCCTGCGGATGGAGGTAGTGCGATGTATGCTCCTAAAAATTTCGAAGATACGCGCCGCCAGACCTATGATGGAAAGCCCATTATTAACCCGTATGCTGCGGAGAGAAATACCGCGACAGAGGCGGACTTTGGTCGTATGAGCTATAAATTTACGCATAACAACCGAACAACGGTGCGTCCGAATGAAATGGGTGGCATCCACGGAGCGCTGAAAGCGGTTGTTGCGCCCTTATTAGATGTTCTCAAGCCATCCCGTAAGGAGAATGTAGTAGGAAATGCGCGACTTTACGAGAACGCACGTATGCCGGTTCCTGCTGCTGTAACCGCGACATTCAATCCCGCCGACCGCGCACCTACCACAATTAAGGAAACGACTGTGGGTTTGGTCGGTTTTGACCACTTGAATGTGGAACGCCAGGCTGCTGCTGGTTATCTCATCTCTCAAAATACACCGGTGGATACCGAACGCGCGACAACGAGCACCGATTATTTAGGAACGGCGGGTGGCGCAGCGACACGTATGGGAAATGGCCTTTACAACGCCGCGTATAACCAACGCAATAATGTGAATAAGACCTATAAGAATGTCACGAACCATGGGTCGATGTCTCTCTTCAACTCGAATACGAATGTTCAGATTGACCGCTTGGATGCCGACCGTGCCAACCACCGCGCGATGGTTATGACGAATGCCCCGTCATCGATTCCCAGCATCGATATTTATGGCAAGATGACGATGCCGCAGAGCTACGATGAAACAAAACTGAACGAGAGAATTCAGCCGGATATATTAAACGCATTTAGACAGAACCCATACACGCATAGTCTTCAAACGTATTGATTCGTAGATTCATGTCTAAGCGAGAGATAATTTTATAACATTATAATAGTTATAACATTATAATTATAATTATTATACTACAACAAATGAACATTCGTGAGTTATTTCAAGATAAATTCACGGTGATATTCTTCCTCGTGCTTGTATTATTGGTAAGTGTTTGGGTATCGCGCACATATCGAAATGGCGGATTTAGTAGGTGGATCGCCCCCTCCGAAGGATATGGCACCGGCGTCATTGAAGGACTCACGGTGAATGACCATGTTCGTTATTTGGGGGAAGTGCGAACACAGAGCAGTCACTCACCGACAAATACACAGGGGTCGCGAACGGACGGTTCGTTGTTAATCAATCAATGCTCTTATGTGAAAGACACGCCTACTATGTTTCGGTTTTTATTTACTACCACAGCGGAGTTACGCGGCGCAACCGGTGATGGCACGGGCGCCAACGCCGCAAAAGTCATTACAATCAAAGTTCCGACCTACTATATTCAGAATACTGATGCGACTGGATTATCTGTCGCGATGCGAGCTTATACCGGTCCTTTACCTGCGACAGTCGGCACATCCGCTGGAACTGGCGCGAATTTGGACACCGCCGAAAACAATCGTGGAATAACTGCGAGTGTAGCGGCAGATGGCCAGCCTGATGCCGGATATTTCGTGATTCGTTATACGATACAAACCGCGAATCGTATGGCCGCAGGAAAATACGCATTAGAACTTTCCGGATTGAAATGGAAGAACGCTGATATCAACCCTGCGTCGGCTGCTACCGCACCTGGTACCAACCTCGCAAATGTATCTTTATCTAGCAGTGCTGAACCATCGAGTGTTTCGCCAATTTTGGTTTTTGTCAATTTGTGGCCATCTGACGCCGCGAAACGGTTGCGTATTTTTGACACCACCGCTTACGGAGGCGAGGCAGCATTCATCATGTGCCGCAAAATATCAACCGAAAGCCCGCAATTATCGCCGAATTATACCGGAACTGCGACCACATTTTCAATGACCATTATGCTTACAAATGCGCTATCGTCCGGAGATATTTTCCTCGTTCAAGTGCCATATGTCACACGAACCGCGAATGTTGATTTGGGGATTTCATTCTCTTGGACGAACCCGGCAACCCAGCTTCAAAGCACCTTATCTACGATTTCTGACATTGGGGTTGTCACGTCGGATATCAATACGTATGGCGGCGGCGTGAATGTCGTGGCGTTTAGTGTTGGTGGTGCTTTGCCGAGAGATACACCGATCCGTCTCTCGATTGCGGGTCTTCAAACACCCGCTTCAAGAACATCGATTACACAAGCAAAAATCCGGACATACAAGGGTACTCCTGCTCCATCTCTCGGCGGAACATTCAACGCCGTTGGCGGTGTGCTTGACCAAGGCGAGTTTAATCTTCCCGCTATTGAGGCAAGAGCTTCTACTGCTGCGAGCACCGGCACT
>Ga0194132_10009843_pt1 | contig 12980 bp, 16 predicted proteins | sample TA2KigOf80mmetaG_FD_148612 | JGI IMG/M metagenome (GOLD analysis project Ga0194132, IMG submission 148612) | Freshwater microbial communities from Lake Tanganyika, Tanzania - TA2015054 Kigoma Offshore 80m | ecosystem: Environmental > Aquatic > Freshwater > Lake | place: Tanzania: Lake... | reverse complement strand
TTCCAAAATCCAGAAAAACTGATTCCGAAGGTCATTTCGTGCGCGCAAGAAGGAAAAGCTATTCCGATTTTTGGCGACGGGACGCAAATTCGCGAATGGTTATACGTTGATGATCATGCCCGCGGTATCGCCGCGGTCGTTGACCGCGGTGAATCGGGCAATTCCTATAATATAGGCTCGGGGGAACTTTGGACGAATATCGACTTAGTACGACAGATATGCTCTCGTCTCGAGGTTTTGGCGCCGTCGTGCCGATTCAGTGGCGGATATGAGCGCCTGATCACGCGTGTGGCCGACCGTCCGGCGCATGATCAGAAATATGCGCTTGATGCCACGAAGATTCGTCGAGAGCTTCGCTGGAAACCACGCCATGCATTAAGGACCGCACTCACCACAACGATACGGTGGTACGTCGATCAAACGCATGAACGAAGAATTCGCCGCGTGCGTTCGGATGCTTTTGCTGGGCTCCAACCGCAATGAAAGCCATTATTCTTGCCGGCGGTCTCGGCAGTCGCTTGTACCCAGCGACATGGGGATTATCTAAGCAGCTTCTTCCCGTTTACGATAAACCAATGATTTTTTATCCGCTCAGCGTCGTGATGCTTTCCGGAATCCGAGATATATTACTTATAAGCCAAGAGGAATATCTACCTCAGTACCAACGAATGCTTGGCGATGGCAGACGGTTTGGCGTTACGATCTCTTACGCAAAGCAAGATCATCCTAGGGGAATAGCTGACGCTTTGTTAGTAGGACGGGGTTTTATTGGAAATCATGGGGTTTGCCTAACTCTTGGAGATAATATTTTTTATGGCCAAGGTCTCACTGCGTATCTTCGAAAAGCTGCTGAGCCAAGTTCTCACGCAACACTTTTTTCGTACAGAGTGCCTAATCCCTCGGACTTCGGCGTAGTGTGCTTCTCTTCCGATGGTCGTCCGTTGCAGATTGACGAAAAACCCGCTCGCCCGAAAAGTCACTTCGCAATTACCGGACTGTACTTTTATCCGAACGATGTCGTCGATCTCGCCAAAGGTTTACGCCCATCCTCCCGCGGTGAACTCGAAATCACTGATATTAATAGGTGTTATCTGTCACAAAATCGTCTCCAGGTTGAGCGATTGGGACGTGGTATTGCCTGGCTTGACACCGGTCGACCCCAAAGCTTGCTCGCCGCGTCGCAATTTATTGAAACTATTGAGGAGCGCCAAGGAATAAAAATCGCATGTTTAGAGGAAATCGCATTCAACAACGGTTGGATTTCGATTGATGAGTTGAGTGCCGTCGCATCAGCATTTAAAAGCTCTGACTACGGAAATTACCTCCAAGATCTTTGTAGCGCGCAGACCACTGACGCTTTCAGCAGTATCACTTATATGTCGGATTAACTCCGATAAGTTAACGATATGCAAAATAATACATTTTTTGCAACAGCCGCTCCGGATATGTGGCATAGATAATGGGACCGTCGTTCGTCTTCTTCCATGTCGGCCAAGACACCAGCGTTCCGCAGATGCTCGTGGACTCCATTCGTTGGTCGAACCCAGACGCGACTGTGGTGCAGTGCTCCGACGTGTTAACGCCGACGATAGCCGGTGTCGATCGAAAGGCGATAACCGCCTGCGACCCGACGCGTCTAATGACAGGTCGATTGCACGCGTTTGCGAACGCTGGGGTTGAGCACACTGCAGTTTACTTAGATACCGACATGCTAATTATGAAACCGTTAGATCTCCCCTCGATCCTTGGGGATTCAGCGGTCGCAGTAACCAGACGCAGCTTTCGTCGAAGCTTTAAATTTGCTGTCGAGCAGCGTGGTCTCACCTTTTATGAGTACGCCGGTAAAACCATCGATGAGGTATATCCATACGTCGCTTGCTTCACGGTAGCGAAAGATCCCACAGTCTGGAACACAATGCTGGATATTTTACTTCGCAAAGAAGAGAAATTTCACGGATGGTATGGCGATCAAGAAGCAATCAAAGAGTACGTTACGAAATATCAGAGTACGTGCACAACAGTTCCGGAGTCAATTTACGGATGTACGCCCTGTCAAGCAGCATACCTTCCAGAAGCATCAGTCATCCACTTCAAAGGGCTCTCGGCAAAGCCTCTGATGCTCAACACATATTTTGCCTTGCAAGCTCGGAAAAAATGGTCCTCGTATCGCACTGATACCAGCGTGCTAAGAGATGGCAGCTGTTTTATCACTTAGCGAAAGATCGATGAAAACGTTTTACGAAATTACAAATGTAGGGTGGGCAAAGTCGGTGATATGACGACCCCCCGTTAGTTCGTATGAGCTTACAAGGTGCTTCCAGGGTCCTTGCGATGCAAGGAGAGGAAGCGATGAAGAAGTCGCAGTTCACCGAAGAACAGATCCTATTTGCGCTCAAGCAAGCTGACGCGGGTCAGTCGGGTGGGGATGTTTGTCGGCAGATGGATATCAGCGAATTGACGACGTCCCCCCCAATTTAGTTCCGGTTGGGTCTAGAGAATGATTGTTAGTGTATCTGCCTTTTGACTGATCTGTTTTGCGTATTCCGTTGGCGTTAATCCGCGAAGTGTTTTCTTCGTTCTTTCATCGTTGTATTCCCTTCGCCAAGTCTCGATCACGCCGCGGGCGTAATCGAGAGAAGTAAACCAATGCTCGTTCAGGCACTCGTGTCGAAGCCTGCCGTTGAAGCTCTCGATGTAGGCGTTCTGGTTGGGTTTGCCAGGATCGATTTGCCGCAAGTTGACGTTTCGGTTGTGCTCCCAGTTGAGCATCGCCTTGCCAACGAACTTCGGTCTGTTATCACTGCTAATGATCTTCGGTAAGCCTCGCCCCATCGCCAATTGATCGAGATGACGCGTCAACTGCCATCCACCCATGCTGTGATCCGGGATGACCGTTACAGATTTGTGAGTCGCATCGTCGACAACGGTCAAGCATTTCAACGTGCGTCCACTTGCTGTTCGATCAAAGACAAAATCTATCGACCAGACCTCGTTAAGCAGACTTGGGCGCCCAAGCGGATGCCGCTCCGTCAGGTCTCGCTTCTTGCGCCTACGCCGCTGCACTTGCAGCCTGTCAAGCCGATACAGCCGTTTCAACCCGCTTGTAGTTCACGCACTGCCCACGTTGACGCAGCTTCAGGTAAATCATCCCAACGCCATAGCGACGATGACGCTGGGCAAGCTCGACGATCGATGTGCGCAGCTCCGTTTAGCGATCGGGTCGTGGTTGATAACGCAGCACCGTCGCGCTCATACGAATCACCTCGAGCGCCCGGCGTTGCGACAATCCCTTCGTCTGCATCCACCGTACCATGACCCGACGGTCCGGTGCGGTTACCATTTATTTCGAAGTGCCTCGCGTGTCACCTCGTTCTCGACCAGTGACTCGGCAAGTAGCCGCTTGAACTGCGCGTTCTCCGCTTCCAAGCTCTTCAGGCGCTTCACATCCGACACTTCCATGCCGCCGTACTTGCTTCGCCAGGCGTAATAACTCGCTTCCGAGAACCCGTGTTTACGACAGAGTTCCTTGATCGCTACCCCAGCTTCCGCCTCGCGCAGAATCCCTACGATCTGCTCCTCACTGAACCGCTTCTTCACGTCCGACTTCCTGCTTCAGGGTCAGACGCTAGACCATCCTGTGACTAATTTCCGGGGGGACGTCGACGTACAGCTTCTCCAGCGGAAGTAGATCTTCGCGGAAATACTATGCTGGCGACAAACCTCCGAGATCGGGGTCTCAAGGTCTCCCGCTTTAAAGATCTCCGCAACATGTTCGACCGAAAAACGCTTATTCTTCACGACAAAACCTCCTGCCCCGCAGGGCTGATTTTGTCCCAAACTCACTACCCAACTTGTCCGGTTATTTGGGGGTCTGTCATGCGGCGAACTGTCAGCGTACAATGCCCCAGAATCTCGGGTATGACGGGTTTAGGCGGAGCTGGCGCGACCCAGCGTCCCGTGGCATTCGTAATCCGGACATGTGCATCCACGGGTTCTGTGCGCCGGTATGTTGGGGTTGCGAAAGCGTGTCTGAATTGTGCGTAATTCTTCCAGATGTAATTGCCTAAATATTATTGCGTTGCGTGAATGGCTTGGTCCTGATTCTGTTGTGACCGCAAAGATACTCGCATAACGGCTGATTTTGGCGGGGTCTATAAAATGAAGATTGCAATAATGCAGCCCTACTTCTTGCCGTACATCCGGTACTGGAGTTTAATCTCAGCCGTCGATAAGTTTGTGATCCTCGATGATGTTTCGTTTATCAATCGAGGTTGGATAAATCGAAATCGAATAATGGTACAAAATAAGCCCTTCTGGATTACCCTGCCAATTGTTGGAGCGAGCCAGAACAGAAAGATATGTGATTTGGATCTTTTGATTGACGATGGCTGGAAGAGGCGTATGTTGATGACGGTCGAATATAGCTACAAAAAGTGCCCTGGATTCGAGCCCGTGTTTCCCTTTCTCGAGGGGTTACTTGATTTTCCCCAACGCAATCTTAGCGAGTTTTTAAAGCGACAAATTATTAATGTTTGTTCATTGCTTGAAATTCGCGCAGAGATTATTTCGGCGAGCTCATGCTTCCCGCGGGACCAATTATCCGGGGGTGCCAGGATTATTGACATATGTCGTCAGCTTGGGGCTCGCCAGTATATAAATCTTCCCGGTGGCCGCCAGATCTACTCGCCAAGTAATTTTAGTTCGGCCGATATCATTTTATCTTTTATAAAGCCCGCCTCGGAAAAGACGCGGATCGGTTCCGATACCTCCGTGGATACAACGTACTCTATCCTGCACAGTCTAATGTGCAAACCGAAAAACGTAGTCATGGATTTGGTGAATGCGTATGAGCTCGACCCATAAACTATTCTCGCTCGAAGAAGTTTTTGCAAATGTACTCAGCGTATCGAGTGATCGGTTAAACGCCTCCGCGGATATAACGAAATTGACGGCCTGGGATTCCATGGTCCATATTGTTTTGATCACACGCCTGGAGGACGATTTTGGCGTTCAATTCTCAGGCGATGAGATAGCAGATCTTAGGTCGGTCAATGATGCGAGGCGGCTCTTACGTAGTCATGGGGTAGATGCGTGAGTGCTTGTAATAGAAAGGTTTTGATCACCGGCGGGGCCCGCGGTTTAGGTCGAAATATGGTGGACGGATTCCTCAAAGATGGGGCAGACGTGGCTGTACTGGAAAAGAGCTCTGAAATTTGTTTTCAGCTTCAAAAGGAACTGGTTGGGAGAGCCCGAGTGTGGGAGTGCGACGTTACAGACCACAAAAAAATTTCGAGGGTCATGCGCGAAATGCGAGACGCAGGTTTTGAGCCGGATGTCCTCATAAATAACGCCGGATCTTTACACAGCGAGCCATTAGTTAACGTTGTTAGGAAAACTGACCGCGTTCATTCGCATGAAACTTGGCGTAACGTATTGGCCAGTAACTTGGATTCCGTTTTTTTTGTCACCGGTAGTGTTGTCGATAGCATGGTTCGGCGTCGTTGCCCGGGGGTGGTGATTTCAATCAGTTCCGTTGCTGCTCGGGGAAATGCGGGGCAGTCTGCCTATAGCGCAGCCAAGGCGGGTGTCATTGCGTTGACACGAACTTGGGCCAAGGAGTTGGGTTCACTCGGAATTCGATTCGTTGCGATTTCACCGGGTTTTATCAATACGGAGTCCACTCGTTCGGCGCTGGGTGATGTCCGGTCGGAACGCCTTCGTCAGCAGATTCCACTGCGCCGTCTTGGGGACCCAGTTCACGTGTACCAGGCGGCACGAGCTATTGTCGATAACGATTACATCAACGGTACGGTGGTTGAAGTAGATGGCGGTATAACTATTTAGTCATGACTTTCGTTTCAAACTTGGGGCTCGCCTTCAATAGAATCGTCCGGCTGTATCCGGATAATGTGGCACTCCGATATCCCGATAGCAGTCTTGAGGTAACCTATGATCAGCTTGGTGAACTCGCAGATCGTTTGGCTGCTGCATTAGACAGGGTCGGTCTAAAGCACGGTGATGTTGTTGCTATTTTTCGCCGGCGGCCTTCGCAGTCACCATCGCCTGTTTGAAGATGGGGGTCGCATATACCAATCTTGACCCGGAAAGCCCTCGGGATCGTCTTAGGAAAATCCTCGCGTCGTGTAAACCACGTCTAGTATTGAATGCATTCTCAAGCAAAAAGTGCTTCGATGAGTTGGAATCAGGCGAGTGCGGTGAGTTTATAGACTTGAGGCTTCTGGTTGAGCAGTCGGAAAGTCGGCCGGAACCAACGACTTGCCGTGATGTGCCTGGATCGATGCCCGCATATATTATGTTTACCTCTGGATCGACTGGCCAGCCGAAGGGGGCGGTGATGTCCCACGCCAATGTTCTCTCCTTCATTGAATGGGGACAAGATCGCTTCGGGGTGACTCCCGACGACGTGTTTAGTAACGTCAATCCGATTTTTTTCGATAACTCTATCTTTGATTTTTACACCGCGATTTTTTCTGGCTCAACTCTGGTGCCATTTGCGGCCGACGCAATGCGCGATCCTCGTTTCGTCGTACATGCTGCCGGTGAGGCGGGGTGTACAATTTGGTTCTCCGTTCCATCGCTGCTCATTTATCTTCTCACCACCCGCACGTTGACCGCAGCCTCTTTTCCGAGTGTTCGCAAGATCATCTTCGGGGGTGAGGGCTTTCCCAAATCTAAGCTAAAGCGACTTTATGATTTGTTTTCGTCGCGCTCGGATTTGGAAAATGTGTACGGTCCAACCGAATGCACTTGTATTTGTTCAGCCCACACTATATCCGCCGACGATTTTGCTGATATGCAGAGTCTTGCCACTCTAGGGCGCTTATCACAGAATTTCGCTGGCGAAATCTTGCCGCTTGATGATGGTGAGCCCGCCTTTGGGGAGTTGCTGTTGTTCGGCCCGCAGGTCGGGCTCGGCTACTACAACGATCCCATTCGAACGGCGCAGTCCTTTGTGCAGAATCCGCATCATAATCTCTATCGCGACATCGGTTATCGTACGGGTGACCTTGTTCGAAGGGATGTCGCTGGGAAATTTCATTTTAAGGGGCGGGTCGATTTTCAGATCAAGCACATGGGCTATCGTATCGAGCTCGAAGAGATTGAGGCTGCGTTGGGCGCGTTGCAAGGCGTAAAAGAATGTGCTGTTATCTACGAGCGACTCGGAGACGGACTCGGGCGCATCGTGGGTTTCGTGGCCGTCGAGGGCGCAGCGGACGAGCATGCACTAATATCAGATGTAGCGCGTATCGTTCCATCGTACATGGTACCAAAAATTATTCGTATCCTGCCATGCCTTCCAAAAAATGCTAACGGAAAGATCGATCGCCAAACTCTTAAACAAATGCAAAGTAAATGAAACCAATAGTCCTATTCGGTGCCGGCAAGGTAGCCGAGGTATTGCTGTATTTCTTCCGCCATCATAGTAACCGGCAAGTAGTAGCCTGTGCTACAGACCAGAATTACCTCCCGTCGTCGCAATGGAATAATCTACCAGTCATTAATTTTGCAAAGATTGTTGAGATATACCCTCCGGCGGACTTTGATGTTTTCGTGGCGCTTGGTTATCAGGACTTGAATGGGCTGCGTGCGAAAAAATGCGCAGAAGCCCGCGCCTTGGGTTACACCTTGCCTTCTTACGTGCATCCGCAGTCGGGGCTACCACTCGACTGCGAGTTCGGTGATAACTGTTTCATCATGAACAATGTCTTGATCCATCCTCGGGTGCGTCTAGGCAATAACGTATTTGTTTGGAGCGGAGCAATGGTGGGCCACCACAGTATGATTGGAGATAACTGCTGGTTGACCTCTGGATGCAATGTCTCCGGGGACGTTACGCTGGGAAACAACTGCTTCCTTGCAGTGAACTGCACTATCGCGCACTCGGTTCGTGTTGGGGAGGGGTGCTTTATCGGAGCGAATGCTCTGGTGACCAAGTGCACGAAAGTTAACGAAGTTTATCTAGCGGACGCTACAAAACCTTTTCGGTTGGACACCAGGCAGTTTCTTCGGATTTCAAACTTTTCAAATATCTAAATCATAAAATTTAGTGAGACATTCGATATGGTCTTTTCTGACGGAGACTACCGTTGCACCGGGCTTGAGACAGCGACGTTTGTCCATCGTCGTAAGAGTAATTTCGATCGGTAACCGCAATTAATCAGCTTAGCTGGAAGTTCTGGGAACTTACTGCATCACTTTCCCGCTTATCGTGGACATGTAACGCTGGCTCGTGCGCTGTTTCTCTACGAGATGTACAAGAGCACCGTCGGATTATCTGGGCACATAGCCGAAGCGGGAGTCTACAAGGGGACATTTGTTCTTTAAATTCGCGAAAATGATGCAGTTATTTGAGCTGGAGTCTTTGTCCTTGGTTTTCGGATTTGATTGGTTTCGTGGGAATCATCCAGAGGGAGAAGAGCGAGAGCTTGTGGAGGAGCGTTCGTATTTTGCGAGCTTTGAAGACGTTGAGCAACTGGTTCGCGAGCCGCAGTTTGATACGATCGTTCGTCTGGTAGATATTAATTTGGCAACCGATACCCTAAGTAATTCCCTTGCAGCGAACGAACATCCGTATTTCAAGATTGCCATGCTCGACTGTGGACTATACTATGTGGACAAAATTGTATAGCTTAGTGCTGGCCGAGAATGAGCACAGGGTCGGTACTGATTTTGGACAATTTTAATCATGAAACGGCTCCGGGAGAGTCTCTTGCGGTGCGGCGACTGCTGCCAGACGTTGCGATTAATACATTGCCGGCTTTTGCTCAGCCTCCCGCATACGTCGTGAAATAAAGGTCTGGTCCCGAGAATGTCCAATCCAAGATCTTTTTGGTGGAAAAAAATAGGCTTGCTGTTTAGACCGACAGGACAGCATGGATGGATAAACTCTCACGCTCAGGTTCCAACTGTCTTGCCGTTGCCTCGAGAAGATATAGTTAGGGTTTATTTCGCTACCCGACCAAAGCCCGGTTTATCGCTGACGACGTTTGTTGATTTGGATGATGTTGATTTAAGTAAACAGCGCTATCTACACCCGGTACCAATTTTACCGCTCGGCGGTCTTGGAATGTTTGATGAGCACGGGATCATGCCGAGCAGCGTGATAAATCATGGAGGAGCCATATTTTTATACTACAGCGGGTGGTCGCGGGGAACCACCTTGCCTTACTCGAATTTTATGGGACTTGCAATCAGTGACGATGGTGGCAAGTCGTTTCGCAAACTTGGCCCTGGTCCGATCCTTGACCGGACCTTTTGGGGGCCTTACTCAGCAACGTCGCCGCATGTTTTCAAAGCTGAGGGTGATTGGCACATGCTGTATTGCTCCGGAACCGGCTGGCTTCAAATAGATGAAAAAATGGAGCATGTTTATAATCTGAAGTTTGCCCGGTCAATCGATGGTATAAGGTGGGAGCAGACGGGGCAGGTTGCTATCGTTCAAAGTTATGTCGAGGAGGCGATAACCAAGCCCACGGTGCATTATGATGGGTCTCGCTACCACATGTGGTTTTGCCATCGTGGAAGCAAAGACTTCCGCGGCGGCGTACACTCCTACCGGTTAGGCTATGCCTCGTCTGTCAATTTGACGGATTGGGCGCGCGACGATCAACTAGCAGGTCTTTCATGCGAGTCTGTCGGATGGGATGCCGAAATGCAGGCGTACCCCGAGGTTGCCTCAGTTCGTGGTCGGTTGTGCCTTTTCTATAATGGTAACGATTTCGGGCGTGACGGTTTTGGAGTGGCCTTCGCGTCAAAGAGTTATGCGGACACCTGATATTTGGCACTTAAAAACTGAGCGACTTTCGCTGCTACCCGTACAGGCTTCGAAAGCGGGGGAGTTCTTCCCTCTTCTTTCCGATCCAAGTATCTCGAAGGATATGGGTTGGGAGGCGCATACCGAGATCGAGCAGAGCCAACAATTCTTGACTGAGGCCGAAAGTAGTCTGGAGCGGCTAAGAGCGGTCCATTGGACTGTGCGTCATCAGAGGACTCTCATCGGGCTTTTTTCGCTAATAGACGTGCGAGGTAGGCACCGAGCTATCGATTACGACCGTGCTGAACTCGCGTATTTGATTTCTCCTAACTTTCAGCGACTCGGCTTAATGACGGAGGCGGCAGTCGCGGTGATTAATTTCGCCTTCACGCAAATGTGTATGAATAAGTTGATCGTATCCCATCACGCCGGAAATACAGCATCCGAAAAGCTGATTCGAAAACTAAAATTCCAGCATCTTTATCTCGAAAAGGAAGCGTTTTCGAAAAACGGAACGAAAATCGACGTTCACCACTATGAACTTCTGTACTCAGCGTGGAAAAAGAGGGATCAAGTATCTTCATGAAAAACCCAATCTTTGTTGATCCTGAGACCAAGAATCCTCTGTTGATTAGTAATGGTGACGAAATTCACAACGCGACTCTGTCTTCGTGTGACGGGAAAAGTTACAAGATCATTAACGGTGTCGCGCAGTTAATTTATCCCGAAAGCTTGGACGATCAAGACGCGCGATCACGTGACTTTTACGAAGGCCGTGCCGAACAATATGAAGACACTTTAAATCTTACCTTTTTTACCCATAATTTGGACGAAACAGCGACTAGGAACGGCTTCATAGAAAAGCTTCGTATTGAGCGTGGGTCGAAGATCCTTGAAGTCGCGTGTGGCACAGGGCGCGACTCGGTACTCATCGCTGACAGAGTCGGTCCTTCGGGGGAGCTTCATTTGCAAGACATCTCGGCCGATATGATGCGGGTGTGCTGTCGTAAGTTGAGAAATCACCCTGCGGTCGCGAGTTTCGCTTTGGCCAATGCAATACATTTGCCATATCCAGACAGATATTTTGATGCCGTTTATAGCTTCGGCGCTTTGGGTGAATTTTCGGATCAGGCACGCGCATTAAAAGAAATGATACGTGTGTCAAAGATAGGTGCTCGAATCGTCATAGGCGACGAAAGCGTTCCGGTCTGGCTTCGAAAAACAGAATTTTATCGCATCCTCAAAGAAACAAATCCGATGTTTGAGGCGCCGCTGCCACTTTCTTCCATTCCGATAGACGCCCGGGAGACTTCGATTCATTTCGTAATCGGCCAAGCTTTCTATCTGATCGAGTTCACCGTTGGCGACGGTGAGCCACTAGGGAATTTTGATTTTCCGATTCCTGGGCTCCGGGGTGGTACTTACCGAACTCGTTACCATGGAAAACTAGACGGGGTGAGTTCGGAGGCCAAAAAGCTTGCTTGGGATGCTGTCAAAAAGAAAATGACTAATATGCACGACTGGTTGGATAGCGCTGTCCGTACAGCCGCAAAACGCGATTTAGAAGAGTAACGTTTTAATTCTACTGATATCGATTCGTTTTTAAACCTTCACTACGCCTTTTTTAGTCTCATCAGGTGGCTTGAAAGTTTCAGTTTATCATATTGCTTTGAAGCCTGAGCAATTTGGCGATGAGTATTTTATCTCGGAGCAGGTGTGTCGGAGTATACGCCAGCGCTCATTATGACGATTGTTTCGGAATTGAGCGTTTACTCTTTTATCAGCCCGCACTCGGCGATAGTAATGTTCAGAAATAACTTCTGTTGAGTCCAGGTGGCTCGCATCTCCTTAAATCGCTCAACGGCGCTATACTTCAGCAAGCCTAATTTTGGATTGAGAGCTCGCTTTATTGAGAGGATCAATGAGATTTCGGATAGCATATGGTCATCAAGCAACAGCCCTATGATGCAAGATTTCGAACGTCGAATTGCGGATTATTTGAGAGTGAATCATACAGTTGCAGTGTGTAATGCTACGGTTGGCGTGGGAATGGCTGCTAGAGCGCTTTAGCTGAAGGGTGATGTTACCCCTGCCACCTATCCCTTCATAGCCGCTGCTCATGCTATTTTTCTTTCAAGAAATTAATCCTGATTTTTATGATATCAACCCTAAAACGCCCAACTTAAATGTGACGAAGCTTGAGGGACTATCCACCCCCAATACGTCGGGGATAGTTGGCGTCCATCTTTGGGGCCGAGGGTGCGATGTTTATGGCATCGCGAGAATATTATTTTGATGTGGGTTACCAATTTCAAATTAAGAGCGGTAAGCTATCGAGTGTAATTGTATTTAAAAATATTCATAAAATAAAAAAATTTTTCAGATCGAGAGTAAGTCGTGGCATCCTGTATACCTAGAGTGATTTAGAGCGGTACTCTGGCAAGATATACTAGTAGTCATATAAAGGTCATATGAAAATGTAACACACACAAGTGCTCAAAACGATATTACTTTTTAATTCGAAGGGATAATTTAAAAAATTGAAAGAAAAATGGATTTATTTAAAGCTGAGTTCATTATCTGCTCTCTCGTGAAGCTCATTAATTATTTATAAAAAAATTTATTCAAAGATTATTATGTCAGATATACAATTTTTCAATGTTGACCCGCCTGTGATTGATACAACTCGCTGGATTCCGCTGGTGAACAAAGAGAATTATCTCTCAGGGTATTTTGAGTACCTTGCACTGGCGAGATCAGTCGGCATTCCCTTTTCTGACAGTAATCTGAAAAGAGCAAGGCTTTTCGCGCTTGCCGGGTGGTGTGAAGCGGTGTGTTCAAGGGGAGGGGCGGATTTGCATCACATAGTTGAGTGCGGGTGTGCCTTGGGTCACTCGACATTTATGTTGGCGTCGATACTCAGGGGAGCTGGGTTTCAAAAAACTTTCCATGTTTTTGACTCTTTCGAGGGGCTTTCTGATTTTAATAAGGAGGATCTGACGCCTATCACATCTTCTGTGTCGCCGGACGAGCTCCGTCGTTTAGCACCCCAGCACAGAGTGGATGGTAAGCGGTTATTTTCAGGCAGTCTCGAAGTGTTTGAAGCGATGTTAAAAAAATTCGACTTTGTTAAGCCCTATAAAGGATGGATCCCGAGTCGATTTGATGAGGTCGAAGACCTCACTTTTAGCCTTGTTACTCTAGA
>Ga0194132_10009841_pt1 | contig 12983 bp, 13 predicted proteins | sample TA2KigOf80mmetaG_FD_148612 | JGI IMG/M metagenome (GOLD analysis project Ga0194132, IMG submission 148612) | Freshwater microbial communities from Lake Tanganyika, Tanzania - TA2015054 Kigoma Offshore 80m | ecosystem: Environmental > Aquatic > Freshwater > Lake | place: Tanzania: Lake... | reverse complement strand
CGCGCGCGCGGCGCGCTTGGCCTCGAGCTTGTCGCCGCCCCGCCGGAGCGCGTCGCCCGCCGGCCCGACGAAGACGAGCCCGGCCGCCTCGACGGCATCGGCGAAGTCGGCCCGCTCGGCGAGGAAGCCGTACCCGGGGTGGATCGCGTCGGCGCCCGTCTCGGCGGCCGCGCGGAGGTGCTCGGAGGGATCGAGGTACGAGCCGATCTCGACGACCTCGTCCGCGCGACGGGCGTGGAACGCGCCCCGCTCGTCCGGCGCCGTCACCGCGACGGTGGCGATCCCGAGCCGCCCGCACGTCGCGAACACCCGCGCCGCGATCTCGCCGCGATTGGCAACGAGCAGCTTCCGGATCTCACGCTCCCGCCTCACGCTCTCTCCCGTACGAGCTACATGCGGAAGACGCCGAACGTCGTCTCGGGAATGGGCGCCTGCAGCGCGGCCGCGATCCCGAGCGCGAGCACACGGCGCGTGTCGAGCGGGTCGACGATGCCGTCGTCCCAGAGCCGCGCCGTCGAGTAGTACGGGCTCCCCTCCTCCTCGTATCGCGCGCGGATCGCGTCGCGGTCGGCGTCGCCGACCGTCGTCAGCACGGTCGCCGCCTGCTCGCCGCCCATCACCGAGATCCGCGCGTTCGGCCACATCCAGAGCTGACGCGGCGCGTAGGCGCGGCCGCACATCGCGTAGTTGCCGGCGCCGAAGCTGCCGCCGACGACGACGGTGAACTTCGGCACCTCCGCGCAGGCGACCGCCGTCACGAGCTTGGCGCCGTCGCGCGCGATCCCCGCGTTCTCGTACTCCTTGCCGACCATGAAGCCCGTGATGTTCTGGAGGAAGACGAGCGGGAGCCGCCGTTTGCAGCAGAGCTCCACGAAGTGCGCGCCCTTGCGAGCGGACTCCGCGAACAGGACGCCGTTCGACGCCAGGATCCCGACCGGGTAGCCCTCGATCCGCGCGAAGCCGGTGACGAGCGTCTCGCCGTAGAGCTGCTTGAACTCCTGCAGGCGCGAGCCGTCGACGATCCGCGCGATCAGCTCGCGCGCGTCGACCTGGTGCCGGTAGTCCTCGGGGATCAGGTCGTAGAGCTCGGCCGGGTCGGACGCCGGCGGCTCCGGGTCGGCGACCTCCCAGGGAGGCGCGGGCGACGTCCGGTGCAGGCTCGCGACGATCTCGCGGGCGATTGCGAGCGCGTGGTCGTCAGAGGTCGCGTAGTGGTCGGCGACGCCCGACCGCCGGGCATGGACGTCGGCGCCGCCGAGCTCTTCGGCCGTCACCTCCTCGCCGGTCGCCGCCTTCACGAGCGGCGGGCCGCCGACGAAGATCGTGCCGGTGCCGCGGACGATCACGGTCTCGTCCGACATCGCCGGCACGTACGCACCGCCGGCCGTGCACGAGCCCATGACGACGGCGACCTGCGGGATCCCCTTCGCGGACATGCGCGCCTGGTTGAAGAAGATGCGACCGAAGTGGTCGCGGTCGGGGAAGACGTCCGCCTGGAGCGGCAGGAACGCCCCGCCCGAGTCGACGAGGTAGAGGCACGGGAGGCGGTTCTGCTCCGCCACCTCCTGCGCACGCAGGTGCTTCTTCACGGTCAGCGGGAAGTACGTGCCTCCCTTGACGGTCGCGTCGTTGGCGACGACCACGCACGTGGTGCCGTTGACGACGCCGATCCCGGTGACGATCCCCGCCGAGGGCGCCTGGCCCTCGTACATGTCCCAGGCGGCGAGCGCGTTCAGCTCGAGGAACGCCGTGCCGGGATCGACCAGGCGGTCGATCCGCTCGCGGGCCGGCAGCTTGCCGCGCGCGCGATGCCGCTCCATCGCCCCCTCGCCCCCGCCCTCCGCGACCCGCGCCGTCCGCTCACGCAGCTCGGCGACGAGCGCCTCCATCCGCTCACGCCTGGTCATGCGCCGACCGCTCCGGTCGTTCATGCGCCGAGCGCCCTCGCGATCACGAGCTGCTGGATCTCGTCCGTCCCCTCGCCGATCGTGAGGATCTTCGCGTCGCGGTAGAAGCGGCAGACCGGATACTCCTCGATGTACCCGTAGCCGCCGTGGATCTGCACGGCCTCCTCGGCGACGCGGACGGCCAGCCGTCCCGACTTCAGCTTCGCCTGCGCGGCGACGAGCGTGAAGTCCTCGCCGGCGTCCTTGAGCCGGGCGGCCTGGTACGTGAGGAGGCGCGTGGCGGCGATCTCGGTCGCCATGTCCGCGAGCTTCGCCTGGATCGCCTGGAAGCGCGCGATCGGCTTCCCGAACGCCACCCGCTGCTTGGCGTACGCGAGCGCCTCGTCGAAGGCGCCCTGCGCGAGCCCGACCCCCATCGCGGCGACGCCGATGCGGCCGATGTCGAGCACATGGAGGAACTGCCGCAGCCCCGCGCCGCGCTTCCCGAGGAGCGCCTCCGACCGGACACGGCACCCGGCGAACGCGAGCGGGCGGGTATCGGAGGCGCGCCAGCCCATCTTCCGGTACGACGCGCCCACGTCGAGGCCAGGCGTCGGGATCGGCACGATCAGGTTCGAGATCTCGTCCTCGCCGGTGCGCGCCGTGATCGTGACGACGCCGGAGATCTCCGCGCCCGCGTTCGTGATGAACTGCTTCGCCCCGTCGATCGTCCAGCCGCCGCCCTCGTCGCGCGCGGTCGTCCGGGTGTTGCCCGCGTCCGAGCCCGCCTCGGGCTCGGTCAGCCCGAACGCGCCGAGGATCTCGCCGGAGGTGAGGCGGGGCAGCCACTCAGCCTTCTGCTCCTCGTCGCCGAAGAGGTAGATCGGCTGCGTGCCGAGCGAGGTGTGCGCGCAGAGCGTGATCGCGACCGAGGAGTCGACGCGCGCGAGCTCCTCGACCGCGATCGCGTAGGCCAGGGTGTCGCCGCCGGCCCCGCCGACCTCCTCGGGGAACGGGATCCCCATCCAGCCGAGGTCGCCGAGCTGGCGCACGATCGCGAGCGGGAAGGCCTCGGTGCGGTCGAGCTCCTCGGCCACCGGTGCGACCACCCGCTCGGCGAAGTCGCGGACGGTGTCCCGGAGGAGGGCATGCTCCGCGGGGAGCGCGAAGTCCATGCGGTCACGGTAGCGGGGGGTCAGCGCGTGCGCAGAATCGCCCGGGTGTGGGATGCTCGTTCGCGACGGTCACCTGCACGGGAGGAGCGATGGGCGACGAGGGCACGCTCTACTTCATGATCACGGTCGACATCGACCCCGAGGTCGAGGACGCGTTCAACCACTGGTACGACACGAAGCACATGCCGGAGACGTGCGCGTGCCCGGGGTTCGTCCGCGGCTGGCGCTTCCGGGCAGAGCACGACGGCGAGCATCCGCGCTACTGCGCGATCTACGAGGTGGAGCACGACCGAGTGCTGGAGACGCCGGAGCTGAACGCGATCCGCGGCTTCGCGCAGTTCACGGAGCGCGTTCGGAACCTCGAGCGCCACTGGTTCCGGACGATCTTCGTCCACGATCCCGGAGCGTAAGCCGCTCGTCTTCCTGCGCGTACACTTGGTCGATGGCGCGGATCCGGCTCGCGGTCGTCGTCGCCGCCCTCGCACTCCTCGCCGGCGCCGCGTCGTCCGGAGGCGCGGGCGCGGCAGGAGCGGCGCCGACGCGCTTCGTCGATCCCGAGCGCACCTACGAGCTGATGATCGAGTCGACCTGGGAGCCGCGGCACGGCGTCCTCAAGAAAGGCGCCGAGCTCTGGATCGTCGACACCGACCGCTCCGGCTTCCTCGCCAACGTGAACATCCTGACGCTGAAGGTGCCGGCGACGATCACGCTGCGCCAGTACCTCGACGCGAGCGTGAAGAGCGGCCCGAAGGCGCTCGAGGGCTTGAAGTCGATCCGGGCGACGATCCAGCAGGGCACCCGATCGCGGCTCGCCGTCTGGGGCTACACGAGCAGGCAGAACGGCCGCCGCCTGCGACACGTCGGCGTCTCCGCCGTCCGCAACGGCCGCGCGATCGTGGCGACGTTCACGGCGACGCCGCGCGACTTCGAGCTCCTGCGCAAGGACGTGACGCAGAGCCTGCTGACGCTCTATCCCTATTGAGGGCCTGGCCGTGTTCTCGCGCGTCCGGTTGGCCAGGGACCGAGGTACCAGACGCGCGAGAACACGGCCGCTGTTGTTTTCTTGCCGGGTGTGCGCGCGTCTGCTGGGTGTGGGACGTGAGGTAGCAGACGCGCGCACACCCGGATCCTGAAGCCAGGGGAACGGGGTTCCCCTTGGGAACCCCTCCTACATTTGTGTCCTGCGTCTGCGTTCCCGCGTCTGGCTTCAGCCAGACGCGCGAGAACACGGCCAGGCAGGCAATCAACAGACCGCCATGACCTCGGTCCCGAACCGTTCGAGCTGGCGCATCGCCTCGATGTGGGGCACCCCGGGCCATTGCGGCTTGAAGATGAAATGGGTCATCCCGATCTCGTCCTCGAGGCGCCGGAGCGAGGCGGCGATCTCCTCCGGCGGGCCGAGGAAGAAGCGGCCGCTCGTCTCGGTCTCGTCCGCCTCGCCGAAGCTGCCGCCGGTGTCGGCGAGGTCGCCGCCGAGGCCCCACTGGAGGTACGTGCGGTAACGGGCCTTCGAGCGCGTCTCCGCGCCGCGCCGCGCCTCTTCCTTCGAGTCGGCGACGATCACCTCGCGACGGATCGGGAGCTCCGGGGCCGGCTGCAGCCCCGCGCGCTCGCGCTCCTCCTCGAAGACGGCGAGCAGCTCGCGCAGGGCATCGTGCGTCGGGAACGGCGGCGCGTACCAGGCGTCGCCGGTGCGCGCCGCCCGGCGGACGGCGGCCTTCGAGTTGCCGCCGACCCAGATCGGCGGCCGCGGCTTCTGCTCGGGCAGGACCGATGCCTGCGCCGGCCCGTCGAAGCGGAAGAAGCGCCCCTCGTGCTCCACCGGCTCGCCGGCCCAGAGGGCCGTGATCAGCGCGATCGCCTCGTCGAAGCGCGCCCCGCGGTCGGCCTTGTCGACGCCGAGCGCCGTGAACTCCTTGTCCGCGTACCCGACCGCCACCCCGAGCGTCGCGCGGCCGCCCGTGACGACGTCGAGCGTCGCCACCTCCTCCGCCACCTGGACGGGGTTGAGCATCGCGAGGAGCAGGATCCCCGTGGCGACGCGCATGCGCGGCCCGAACTGCGCCATATGTGTCAGGTACGGGACGGGCTGGTAGTAGCGGAGCTCGGTGCCGAGGAAGTGCTGCCCGCACACCATCACGTCGAACCCGAGCTCGTCGGCCGCCCGCACGAGCTCGCGGTGCTCGGCGACCTGCTGCGCGCCCGGTACGGAGGCGTCGTGGACCGCGGTCAGGAGGAGGCCGAACTTCACCGGCCAACCCTAGTCCCCTGCGGAGGCCGCCGTGACGGTGTCGTGCTCCGCCGCTGCGCGCGGCATGCTCCGACGGTGGGCGGAGTGCGAGGAGACGGCAGGCGGATGCACCGTCGTGACCGGCACGGTGCTCGCGGCCGACGGAAGGCCTGACGGCGATCTGACGTCGCGCTCCGTTTCCCTGCGAGGCCGCGACGTGATTCGATGCTCCGACAGCCGACGGGAGGAGCAGGGATGCGGATGCAGGACAGGTGCCTCGTGGTCACCGGCGGCGGCTCGGGAATCGGAGCCGCGGTGGCGCGACGGGCGACGCGGGAGGGCGGGCGCGTCGCGATCCTCGACGTCGCGCTCGACCGCGCCCAGGAGGTGGCGGGCGAGCTCGAGGGCGCGGTGGCGGTCGCGTGCGACGTCTCGGACGAGGCGAGCGTCGAATCGGCGGTCGCCGAGGCGGCGTCGGCCCTCGGCCGCGTCGACTGCGTCGCCAACGTCGCCGGCTACCACGTCTTCGCGGACTTCGCCACGTTCTCGCTCGACGCGTGGAACCGGATGCTCGCGGTGCACGCGACCGGGACGTTCCTCGTCTGCCGCGCCGCGCTGCCGCACCTCGTCGCCGCGGGAGGCGGCTCGGTCGTCAACTACGGGTCGATCGCCGCCGTCCTCGGGCGCCCGCGAAGCGCCGCGTACTGCACCGCGAAGGCGGCCGTCGTCGGCCTCTCGCGTCAGCTTGCGGTCGAGCTGGCGTCCGCTCGGATCCGCGTCAACGTCGTCTCGCCCGGGCGCATCCTGACGCCGATGTCGCACCAGATGTACCGGGACCTGGGCGGCGGGGACATGGAGGCGGGGATCGCGAAGGCCGTCGTCGACACGCCGCTCGGACGGATCGCCGATCCCGACGAGGTGGCCGCCGCGACGTGCTTCCTCCTCTCCGAGGAGGCGAGCTTCGTGACGGGGACAATGCTGATGGTCGACGGCGGGATGACCGCCCTCTGAGCTCCCGCGCCGGGCGGGGCCGGCTATACGCGACCGCGGCCGGCCGACCGGGCGGAGACACGCTCGAACGCGGCCTCGCCGCGTCGCGACGCCTCGAGCCGCGCCGCCGCGGTGGGCCAGTCGCGGATCGCGCGACCGCGAAGGACGGCGACGATCCGCTTCGCCGCGAGCCCGTCGCCGTAGGGGTTGACACGGCGCGACATCGCCTCGTAGGCGCTCTGCGACGCGAGGAGGAGCGCCGCCTCCTCGACGATCGCGTCGGCGTCGGTGCCGACGAGGCGCACGGTGCCGGCCTCGACGCCCTCGACGCGCTCGGTCACGTCCCGGAGCACGAGCACCGGCTTCCCGAGGCTCGGCGCCTCCTCCTGCAGGCCACCCGAGTCGGTGAGGACGAGGGTCGACCGCTCGAGCAGCTCGACCATCGACCGGTAGTCGAGCGGCTCCGTCAGCGTGACGCGGTCGAGCGTCCCGAGCTCCGCCTCGACGACCGGCCGGACGGACGGGTTCGGGTGCACGGGGAAGACGACCTGCACGTCGGGGAAGCGGGCGACGAGACGGCGCACGGCTGCGCAGATCCGCAGGAGCGGGACACCGAAGCTCTCGCGGCGATGGGCGGTGACCGTGACGATCCGGGCGCGAGGCGGGAGGCCTGCGAGAGCGACGAACGCCGGGCGCGCCGTCCTGCGCGCCATCGCGAGCGCGTCGACGACCGAGTTGCCGGTGACGACGATCGTCTCGTCGCGGATCCCCTCGTGCAGCAGGTTCTGCCTCGACCGCACGGTCGGGGCGAAGTGGAGGTCGGAGACGACCGCGGCGACCCGCCGGTTCAGCTCCTCGGGAAAGGGCTCGCGGGCGACGTGCGAGCGGAGCCCCGCCTCGACGTGCGCGACCCTGGCGCCCGCATAGAAGGCGGCGAGCCCGCCGAACGCCGCGGTCGTCGTGTCGCCCTGCACGAGCACCCAGTCGGGCCGCTCGGCCCCGAGCACGCCCTCGAGCCCGTGGAGCACGGCCGCCGCGACCTTCGTCGGCGACTGCCCGGGGCGCATCACGTCGAGATCGTGGTCGGGCCTGATCTCGAAGAGGTCGAGCACCTCGTCGAGCATGCCGCGGTGCTGGGCCGTCACGCAGACGCGCGAGACGATCTCCTCCGGAAACCGGGCGAGCTCGCGCACGATTGGGGCCATCTTGATCGCCTCGGGACGCGTCCCGAACACGCTCAGGACGACCTTCCTCGAGGAGGCCTCCGCAGACATCGGACGATGCATCGACACCGGCCTGCGGGCGGCCCTGCCCCGTTCAGGGGATTCGCCGGTCGCCGAACGGGTGTCACCGGTACCCCGTGATCGCGCAGAGAATCACCTGGATTCGGGGGAGAAGATGCCCCGAAAAGGGAGTGGCCCTCGGCCGGCGGCTGCCGATGATGAGACCCGTGAGGGGGATCTCCATCTGCGGAGCGATCCGTCGGCTCGCCGTCTGCGGCGCTGCCGTCGTCGCGGCTCTGACCATGGCGGCGGGCGGCAGCGCCGCGACGGTGGCGCCCGTGCTCACGATCACCCCGATCACCTGGAACGTGATCGGTCTCGATAGCAACAACCAGACAGTGGGCCCGAACGAGTTCCCGGTCGGCGTTCGCGTCTGCAACACGGGGACGGCGGCCGCCACAGGCGTCAGCACGACCTTCGTCTGGGACAGCGCGAACGCGAACATCAGCCTCGTGGAGACGGCGACCCGGAGCCATTCGGACATCCCGACGGGCGGCTGCCGCGACATCTACTACACCGCGACCGTGACCAGGACGTCGAGCGCGTTCGATACCTCGCGCCGGTTCTCGATCACGGCGTCGGCGACGGACGCGACGACCGTGAGCACACCCACGCCACGCGAGCTGTACGTCGAGCGCCTCGTCTCCCAAGGTCGCAACTCGATCATCAGCGTGACCGGACCGTCGGCCGTGCGTGTCGGACAGACCGTGACGTACACGGTGACGACGAAGACTGCGACTCAGGGTACGAGCAGCTGTTCTCCGGCAGCATGTTCCCAACGAGCATCTTCCGCGTCGTCTCCACCGCGCCGCCGTACTCCTCTCCGTCCGGCGCGACGAACACCACTCTCTACGCGAACGCGTGCGGATGGAACCCGGTGCCCGGAACGACCAAATACCTCGACTGCATCGGGCCGAACGGATACACGGGCGGCAAGGCCGGCGGCAACCCGATCACGACGACGTACACACTCGAGGTGATCGGCTCGGGCAGCGCGAGCGTACGCACGCTGATCTACGACTTCTCCGGGTCGAGCTACCACTACAACTCCGACTTCAGCACGTACGTCACGAGCATCACCTCGACGGTGAACCAGGCGCCCGTCGCGGTCGATGACAGCGCCTCGACGACGCCGGGCACGCCGACGACGGTGTCTGTGCTCGCGAACGACACCGATGCGAACGGCGACACGCTCACGATCACCGGGAACACCGGGGCTACGAACGGCACCGTGACGTGCTCCGCGACGACGTGCACCTACACGCCGGGCGCCGGCTTCTCCGGCGTCAACACCTTCACGTACACGATCTCGGACGGCTACGGCGGGACGGCGACGGCCACCGTCACGATCACGGTCGGCACAGTCGTCCCCGCCTTCGGCATCGACTCGCCGCTCCCCGTCGCACTCCTCGCGGTCGGGCTCGGGATCGCGCTGGTCGTGCGCCGGTCACGGCGCCCGGCGGCCAGCTAGCCCGTGTTCGGCACCCTCTTCAACGCCGTCATGGCGGTGGCGCTCGTGCTGCTTGCGTGGGGCTTTGCCCAGTTCGTGCTGTGGTACCGCTGGGGCTTCGAGGAGCTCCGGGAGGCCGAGCGGCATGCCGGGCAACCCAACGCGGGCTACCGGCTGGTCGTCCTGATCGCCTGCCTCGACGAGGAAGAGGTGATCGGGGCGACGGTCGCGGCGATCCGCGCGGGGACGCCGGAGGCCACGGTGATCGTCGTCGACGACGCCAGCGAAGACCGGACGGCCGAGGTCGCCGCGGCCGCGGGCGCCACCGTCTTGCGGCGCCGCCTGCCGGAGGCGCGGCAGGGCAAGGGCCCGGCGCTCAACTTCGCCTACCGCTCGCTGCTCGCGGGGCTCGCGGGACAGGGCCTGACCGTGAACCCGGACGAGCTGATCGTGTGCGTGATGGACGCTGACGGACGGCTGTCACCGGGTGCGATCCCTGCCGTCCTCTCGCGCTTCAACCGGCCCGAGGTGGGCGGCGTGCAGCTGCCGGTGCGGATCCGCAACCGCCGGACGTTCCTCGCGCGGATGCAGGACTTCGAGTTCTGGGGGATGTCGGCAATCGCGCAGATGGCGCGCATCCGCACCCGCTCCGTGTCGCTCGGCGGGAACGGGCAGTTCACGCGGCTCGCGGCGCTCAAGTCGGTCGGCGACGCCCCGTGGTCGGACGCGCTGACCGAGGACCTCGACCTCGGGGTCGAGCTGACGCTGCGCGGCTGGGATCTCGACATGGCCGCGGCCGAATGGGTGTCGCAGCAGGGGGTCGAGAAGGTGCGCGCGCTCGTGCGCCAGCGGACGCGCTGGTACCAGGGTCACATGCGCTGCGCCGGCAAGGCCCGGCTCCTCTGGGAGACGCCCGGGATCGACCGGCGGACGGCGCTCGAGACGACGCTCTACCTGATCACGCCCGCCTTCGTGATGCTGCCATGGTCGGTCGCCTTCACCGCCGGCCTCGTCTACTTCGCGTACAACCTGATCGTGCACCGGATGATGCCGTTCGACGGCGTCGGCGTTCACACGTACTACTACGCGGTCTTCTGGTACATGCTGACGTTCCTGCCGCCGGTCGTGCTCGGGCTCCTGTACGCGCGGCGCACCGAGGAGGAGAACGTCGTCTCCGCGGTGCTCAAGGGGCACGTGCAGGTGTTCTACGCCTACCTGAACATGGCCGCCGGCTGGCGCGCGCTCGGGCGCATCGTGCTGGGACGGAACGGATGGGCGAAGACGGCCCGCGTCGTCGAGACGCCGGTTGCCGAGGCGCCGCCGGTGCCCGAGCCGAGCGAAGCGGCGCCGCTGCGGAGGGCAGCGTGAGGCTGCCGGCGCGCTCCTGCTCGACGACGGCATTGCGGTCGATGACCGTGCGCTCGGTGCTCGCGATCGCCGCTGTCCTCGTCGGCTACATGCTGCTCCACACGCGGTTCGCGGCGTTCGACGCCCGGGTCGCGAGCTGGGCGCTCGACCTGCTCGGGCTCGATGTCGAGTCGCTGCGCAGCGGCACGATCTGGGCGCGCTCGGACGAGACATTCGAGGTCTACGCGGTGGTGACGGGGTCGTGCTCGAGCGCAGCGGGGGTGCTCGGGGTCGCCATCGTCTCGGTCGTCCTGCTGCCCGGGAGCCTCGCGCGGCGGCTCGTCGGCGGCGCGATCGCGGCGGGCCTCTTCCTCGCCTTCAACGTCGCCCGGATCTGCACGATCATCCTGCTCGGCTGGTGGCTGAGCACGGGCGCCCACTCGGTCGTCCTCGCGGGCCTGATCGGGACGGCGGTCGTCGGGCTTCTCATCGCGTTCGCCCCGCACCGGTTCCTGATGACGCGAATCGCCGGACTTCTGGCCGGCGGCCTCGGCGCCGTCCTCGCGATCGACGTGAGCACGGGCGACGGCTACCTCGACGCGATGGGGAGCTACCACGCCCTCGCCGGCCCGATGCTCACCTTCGGCGGCCTCGCGCTCGGGATGCTCTTCCTCTGGCGAGCCGTTGTCGGGCCGTCTGTTGATTGAGGGCCTGGCCGTTTTCCGCGCGCGTCCGGTTGGCTGAGGGACCGAGGTACCAGACGCGCGCGGACAACGGCCCCACTCGGCTAGGACAGGGGCTTGGATTCGTACGCTTCGTTTCCTGAAGCCAGGGGAACTCCGTTCCCCTAGGGAACCCCTTGAGCTCACGGTTCGAACACCTGCATTTTCCGCGTCTGGCTTCAGCCAGACGCGTTCCTACGGACGCCATAACCCACCACGGTGGCCAGAACACCGAAGCCATTCTCCGTGAAGATGTCCCTGAGGGGGCCAGGGGGACCTTCCCCCTGCTTCAGGATCCGAGTTCCCCGCGCGTCTGGTACGTCGGTCCTTCAACCAACCAGACGCGCGGGGAACTCGGCTACAAACCCAGCGTGCGCTCGATGGCGCCCTTGGGCTGGGCGCCGACGACGGCGGCGGAGGGCTCGCCGTCGCGAAAGAGGATCATCGTCGGGATCGAGGCGATGCCGTAGCGCTCCGCGAGCTCGCGCTCCTCGTCGATGTTCACCTTGACGACCTTGAGGTCGCCGGCACGCTCCTCGGCGATCTTGTCGAGGACGGGGGCGACCGCATGGCACGGGCCGCACCACTCCGCCCAGAAGTCGACGATCACGGGCGTGTCGCTCTGGATGACCTCGGTATCGAAGCTCGAGGTCGTGACTGCAGTTGCCATGAGGTCCTTTCGTGGGAAGACGGCTTCGAATGCTAGTTGGACTAACGACGGGGCCCGGGTGCGTGTTCCCTAGAATCGGGCGTCTGCCCATGTTCGCGCCGCTCCCGGACAAGCCCGATCACGATGCGCTCGAGCGCGCGATCCTCGATCTGTGGGAGCGGGAGGGGACGTTCGCGCAGGTGCGCGAGAAGAACGTCGCCGGCCCGCGGTTCAGCTTCTTCGACGGCCCCGTGACGGCGAACAAGGCGCTCGCGGTGCACACGGCGTGGGGGCGGACGCTCAAGGACGTGTTCCAGCGCTACAAGGCGCTCGGGGGGTTCCACCAGCGCCACCAGAACGGGTTCGACTGCCAGGGGCTCTGGATCGAGGTCGGGGTCGAGAAGAGCCTGGGGCTCAACTCGAAGCGCGAGATCGAGGAGTACGGGCTCGCGGAGTTCGCACGCAAGTGCCGGGACGTGGTCGTCTGGTCGTCGGAGGAGCTGACGAAGGGGTCGGTGCGGCTCGGCCAGTGGATGGACTGGGGCCGCGACTACTTCACCTTCTCGGACACGAACATCGAGTACATCTGGCGGTTCCTGCGGATCGTCCACGAGAGGGGGTGGCTGACGCTCGGGCATCGGCCGACCGAGTGGTGCCCGCGCTGCGGGACGTCGATCTCGGCGCACGAGCTGCACGGGAGCTACGAGGAGAAGCCCGATCCGTCGCTGCAGGTGCGCTTCCGGCTGCGCGACCGGCCGGGCGAGGCGATCGTGATCTGGACGACGACGCCGTGGACGCTGCCGGCGAACGTCGCCGCCTCGGTGAAGCCCGACGCGGAGTACGGCCGGCTCGAGAACGGCGACTGGGTGGCCGTCGCGCTCTACCCCGACGAGCGGTTCGTCGAGCGGCTGCGCGGCGCCGAGATGGTCGGGTGGCGCTACGAGGGGCCGTTCGACGGACTCGGGCCGGGCGGCGAGGTCGAGCACGTGGTGATCCCGTGGGACGAGGTGTCGCTCGAGACGGGCACCGGCATCGTCCACACGGCCCCGGGCTGCGGCGGCGAGGACTTCGAGCTCGGCCGCGCGCACGGGCTCGCGGTGCTGACGCCGGTCGACGAGAGCGGCCGCTTCTACCCGGAGTACGGCTGGCTGCACGGGCTCTCGACGACCGAGGCGACGGATCAGATCGTCGGCGACCTCGACGAGCGCGGCCTCCTCGCCGAGGCAACCACGATCACGCACAGCTTCCCGT
>Ga0194132_10009840_pt1 | contig 12983 bp, 14 predicted proteins | sample TA2KigOf80mmetaG_FD_148612 | JGI IMG/M metagenome (GOLD analysis project Ga0194132, IMG submission 148612) | Freshwater microbial communities from Lake Tanganyika, Tanzania - TA2015054 Kigoma Offshore 80m | ecosystem: Environmental > Aquatic > Freshwater > Lake | place: Tanzania: Lake... | reverse complement strand
AGATTATGGGCCTAGCCTGACTGTTTTTTTGTGCCAGGTTCAATGACCCACTTTACTGCATAGCCGCCACTTGTTCCAAGGCCGGCGGTGCCGAGTTGATTGCTGCAGGGGCAGGTGGCCGGTAACCTAGCGAACTGTGCGACCTGACGGTGATGTATTCCTTTCGCCACCGCTCGATCACCAACCCGGGCTTCCCGCAAGCTGTAGCAGATCTCACCAGTGAGCAATTCATTCCGCAGTCTGCCGTTGAAGCTCTCGCAATAGCCGTTCTCCCAGGGAATGCCCGAATCGATGTACAGCCTTCGTAAGCTCCCCCGAAATGTAGACAGCCTGGAAGTAGAGCTTTCTGGCAGGATTTTAAGTCGAGGAGGCTCGAATGAAGAAGTCGCGGTTTACGGAGCAGCAGATTGTCGGGGTGCTCAGGCAGGCTGAGGCCGGGGTACTGGTGAAGGACCTGTGCAGGAAGCTGGGGATCTCGGATCAGACGTTCTACAACTGGAAGGCGAAGTACGGGGGTCTGAGCGTCTCGGAACTGAAGCGCCTGCGTGAGCTGGAGGCGGAGAACGCGAAGTTAAAGAGGATGTACGCGGACCTGGCCCTTGAGAACGAAGCGATCAAGGGCGTGCTCAACCGAAAGCTGTAACGCCGTCTGAACGCCGGGAGGCAGCGGGGATCATGGTCAGGGAGCATCGATTGCCGATCGCTCGGGCCTGCCGAGCCGCCAAGCTCTCTCGGGCGGCGTATTACCGGCAAGGGGTGGACTGGTCGAAGCGCGACGCGGCGGTGATCGATGCGCTCAATACCGTGGTCGAGCGGCACCGGCGCTGGGGCTTCTGGAAGTGCTTTGATCGGATGCATAACCAGGGCCAGCCCTGGAACCATAAGAGAGTGCATCGCGTGTACCGCAAGCTGGGTCTGAATCTGCCGCGCAGGACGAAGAAGAGACTGCCGCAGCGGCTACGCCAGCCACTGACGGTGGCGGCGGCCGTGAACGCGGTCTGGGCGCTCGATTTTATGAGCGACAGCCTCTGGAGTGGCCGGTGCTTCAGGGTCTTGAACGTGCTCGACGAAGGCGTGCGCGAGGCTATGGCCATCGAGGTCGACACGAGCCTACCGGCAAAGCGCGTCGTTCGAGTGCTCGATCGCCTGGGCGGGCTACGCGGGTTGCCCGCGGCGCTTGGCATGGACAACGGGCCCGAACTCATCGCGCAGGAGCTCATGGACTGGTGCCAGAGCAACGGCGTCGAGCCGCGTCACATTCAGCCAGGCAAGCCGAATCAGAACGCCTTCATCGAACGCTACAACCGAAGCTTCCGCGACGAAGTCCTCGACGCGCATGTGTTCGAGGATCTCGAGCAGGTGCGCGAGCTGAGCGCTGACTGGCTTCGGATCTACAACGAAGAAAGGCCGCACGATGCGCTCGGAAGACAGCCTCCGGCCGTCTTCCGAGCGCTTATAGAATCAAAGACAACCTCTACTTCTGACCTGTCTACTTGACGGGGGAGCTTACGATGAAAGCAGTCATTCTGGCCGGCGGTCTTGGAACCCGAATTTCTGAGGAAACTTATGTCCGACCGAAACCCATGATTGAGATCGGTGGCAAACCGATTCTCTGGCACATCATGAAGATCTACTCGACCTATGGCGTCAATGACTTCATCATTTGTTGTGGGTACAAGGGATACCTGATCAAGGAATACTTCGCCAACTACTTCCTGCACATGTCCGATGTGACTTTCGACATGAGCAAGAACAGCATGGAGGTCCATCAGCACAGCGCCGAGCCATGGCGTGTGATGCTCATCGACACGGGCGAGGACACCATGACGGGTGGCCGCCTCAAGCGCGTTGCATCCTACGTGAAAGATGAAGAGGCATTCTGCTTTACATATGGCGATGGAGTGGCGGACATTGATATCAAATCGCTTATCGAATTTCATAGGAGCAAGCAAGTCGAGGCGACTTTGACAGCTACATTGCCTCCTGCTAGGTTTGGTGTGCTGGATATTGCTGCGGAAATGGTTAAGAGTTTCAAGGAAAAGCCACTCGGTGATGGCGGCATGATCAACGGTGGTTTTTTTGTGCTCTCACCCAAGGTACTTCGACACATTAAGGACGACAGCACAGTTTGGGAGCGATCCCCACTGGAAATACTGGCAAGTAATCAGCAATTGGCCGCCTTCCATCACTCGGGCTTCTGGCAGCCAATGGACACGCTTCGCGACAAGAATTATCTTGAAGAACTCTGGTCCAGTGGCAAGGCGCCGTGGAAGGTGTGGGCGTGAATCCGGCTTTCTGGAAAGGCAAGCGTGTCTTCATGACCGGCCATACTGGCTTCAAGGGAAGCTGGTTGTCTTTGTGGCTACAACAACTGGATGCCGCAGTTACCGGCTATGCATTGGCGCCACCTACAACCCCAAGCCTCTTTGACTCTGCCCAGGTAGCGGATGGCATGGTGTCGCTGCTCGGCGACATTAGGGACCTGTCGGCACTTAAAAGCGCTATGCACAAAGCGCAGCCAGAAATCGTTATCCACATGGCGGCCCAGCCACTGGTTCGGCTGTCCTACGTCCAGCCAGTCGAAACCTATGCCACCAACGTCCTAGGTACGGTCCATCTACTGGAATCGGTGCGCCATACCCCGGGTGTTCGTGCCGTCGTGAACATCACCACGGACAAATGCTACGAGAACAAGGAATGGGAGTGGGGTTATCGAGAAGGCGAGCCCATGGGAGGTCACGACCCTTACAGCAGCAGCAAAGGTTGTGCAGAACTAGTGACATCCGCCTATCGCTCGTCCTATTTCAGTTCCGATGCTTATTCCACCCACGGGGTCGCGCTGGCTTCAGCGCGGGCCGGAAACGTCATAGGCGGTGGTGATTGGGCAAAAGACCGCTTGATTCCCGACATCCTTGACGCATTTGAAAAATTGCATCCGGTAGAAATCCGGAACCCCCGTGCAACACGGCCGTGGCAGCATGTGATGGAACCGCTGCGTGGCTATCTCATGTTGGCCGAGCGCCTATACGTCGAGGGCCCTGCCTTTGCGGGAGGCTGGAATTTCGGCCCCCACTCAGACGATGCCAAACCAGTCGAATGGATCGTGCGTGAGATAGCCAGCCAGTGGTCGGCCGGAGCGCAGTGGCAGGTCAGCTCAGGCAACCATCCGCACGAGGCCAATCATCTCAAGCTGGATATTTCCAAAGCAGGGCACCGGCTGAGGTGGCGACCCGCCATGCGGCTGCCAGAGGCACTTGGTCTGGTTGTGGAGTGGGAAAAAGCACGACTTAGTGGCGCCGATGTACGTGCCCTCACGCTGTCTCAGATCCGCACCTACCAGGCGCTCGCCATCAACGACACACCTAGCTGAATCGACGAACTCACCGCCATGCAAAACGCCAATACATTAGCTCTGCGGGAGCAGATTTCCGCCCTGGTGGAGCAGTACGCCGCATTGGCGCTGAGGCCTGATCCGTTCCTGCCCGGCGCGACGCTGGTCCCTCCCTCCGGCAAGTTGCTTGACGCGTCCGAACTGAAGAACATGGTCGAAGCCTCGCTGGACGGCTGGCTCACCACCGGCCGCTTCAATGCCGAGTTCGAAGAGAAGCTCGCCGCATTCATAGGCGTCAAGCATCTCAACACCGTCAATTCTGGATCATCGGCCAACCTGGTGGCGTTCAGCACGCTGACCAGCCCCAAGCTGGGCGAGCGCGCCATCCGTCCGGGTGACGAGGTAATCGGCGTGGCAGCGGGCTTTCCCACCACCGTCAACCCCATCATCCAGTTTGGAGCCGTTCCGGTGTTTGTGGACGTTGATCAATTCACCCACAACATCGATGCCAGCAAGATCGAAGCAGCCATCACGCCGAAGACCAAGGCCATCATGCTGGCCCATTCGCTGGGCAACCCCTTCAATCTGGATGTGGTCACGGCGCTGTGCAAGAAGTACAACTTGTGGTTGGTGGAAGACTGTTGCGACGCACTTGGCAGTACCTACCGCGGACAGATGGTAGGCACTTTTGGAGACATTGCAACCCTGAGTTTTTACCCCGCACACCACATCACCATGGGGGAAGGTGGTGCGGTCTTCACTAGCCATGACGAACTCAAAACGATCGCCGAGAGCTTTCGGGACTGGGGTCGTGACTGCTACTGCCCGCCGGGCAAGGACAACACCTGCGGCAAGCGTTTCTGCTGGAAACTCGGCGACCTGCCCGAAGGCTACGACCACAAGTACACCTACAGCCACCTCGGCTACAACCTGAAGATCACCGACATGCAGGCTGCCTGCGGATTGGCGCAGTTGGACAAGGCCCCGGCCTTCATTCAGGCCCGCAAGGACAACTACGCCTTTCTCAAGGAGCGCCTGAAGGATTGCGAGGAGTTCGTCCAGCTACCCGAACCCACCGAACATTCGGACCCGTCATGGTTCGGCTTCCCGATCACGCTCAAGTACAACTGCCCGGTCACCCGCCTGGACCTTCTGACCTACCTAGACCAGAACAAGGTGGGCACGCGCCTTCTCTTCGCCGGCAACCTGGTGCGCCAGCCTTATATGGCCGGGGTGCGCTATCGCATTAGCGGCGAACTGACAAATACCGACAACATCATGAACAACACCTTTTGGATCGGGGTGCAGCCCTCGCTTACCCGCGAGATGCTCGAATACACCGCTCGAAAAATCGAGGTCTTTCTGGGTGTGAATTTCTGATGAGTTCAACAGAACAATTAGCCAAAAACATCCGACGTAGTGCGTTGGAGATGGTGCATCGAGCGAAGGCATCTCATATTGCCAGTGCCCTGTCTATCAGCGATCTCATGTCCGTGCTATACGGCCAAATCATGCATATCGATCCTACCGACGAGAATCTACCAAGCCGCGATCGGTTTATTCTAAGCAAGGGTCATGCTTGCGTGGCTGTTTACGCGGCTCTCGCGCATACTGGTTTCATCCCACTGGCTCAGCTTCAGACCTACGGCGATGATCACTCGTGGCTCATGAATCACATCAGTCACAAGGTCGTAGGTGTCGAATTTTCCAGCGGATCGCTGGGACATGGTCTACCCTTTGGGGCAGGCAAAGCACTTGTAGCAAAGATCCGAAAAGAAAGCTGGCGTACGTTTGTGCTACTTAGCGATGGTGAAATGGATGAAGGTGCCAACTGGGAAGCTCTGATGTTCGCAGCTCATCACAAACTCTCACGCCTGACAGCCATCATTGACTACAACAAACTCCAGAGTCTGAACTCAGTCGCCAACACCCTAGGTTTGGAGCCTCTTGTGGATAAACTCAATGCTTTTGGTTGTGCAGTTCAGGAGATTGACGGTCACAATCACCCGCAAATCTCAGTTGCGCTAAGGGCGATGCACCCTAGTAAACCCACCGTTGTCGTTGCACATACCACCAAGGGAAAAGGCGTGCCTTTCATGGAGAATCAGATCGAGTGGCACTACAAGAATCCGAGCGATGCCCAATTGCACGAGGCTTTGGATCAACTTGGAGGGCCGCATGCGTAACGCCTTTATTGATGAACTGATCTTGGCTGCGGAAAAGGCAAACAACATTGCGTTGATCGTAGGCGATCTTGGATTTGGAGTTGTTGAGCCTTTTGCTCAGCGTTTTCCAGACCGATTCTTCAACGCGGGCGTTGCGGAACAGAATATGATGGGACTAGCTGCAGGCTTGGCCTCGGAGGGCTACCACGTCTTCGTTTACTCAATCGCGAATTTCCCGACATTCAGATGTGCGGAGCAGATTCGCAATGATGTGGCTTACCAGAACCTTCCGGTAACAGTTGTAGCCGTTGGGGGCGGACTGGCCTACGGCAATCTCGGTTACTCACACCATGCAATTCAGGACTATGCCTTGATGCGCCTTTTGCCAAACATGTTGATCGGCGCCCCTGGCGACCCCATGGAAGTCCGTGCCTGCACGCGCTACCTGATCGACCATCCACAGCCCAGTTATCTTCGTCTGGGAAAGTCCGGTGAGCCATGTATGCATGAAGCAGTTCCCGAAGTGTCACCTGGACAATGGCTAGTTGTTCAAACAGGCTTGGACCCCCGGCAAGCGTGTCTGACCACAGGGGCTACACTCGAGCTTGCTTATCGAACGCTGGCGCATATCCCTGACCCGAAGACTGCTCTATACTCCATGCCTCTTTGGGGCATGGAGTACAAAGATGCACAAGCCTACCAAGCAACGCCATTTGAGCGGATCGTAACAGTCGAGGATCACCTAGAGGACGGCGGTTTTGGTAGCTGGATGCTGGAAGCGACGTCTAGACGGAAAGACATCGTCACGCGAGTTGATATCATGGCACTTGATGCCAAAGTCTGCGGAATGGTCGGCAAGCAAAACACGCTGAACAGTGCGGGTAACCTATCAGATGAGTCTTTGCGGAAAGCCCTCAGTTGCTGACTCATCTACATAAGATCAAACGAAAGTGATTAGACAATGACGAACAAGCCCGAATCTGGGTCCACTACACCTAACGGCATCTTCCCAGGGCGTCATTCATCGAAAGATCAATCCGCGTACTCGTTGATCACAGAAACCTTCACGCGCTCCAGTGTTCCTTTGATTGACAAGCTGGAGGCTTTTCCGCGCTTCAGCACCCAAAGGTCCCTCGCTCGCTTCCTCGTCAAGCACGAGATGTTCAAGAAGATCGCGGGCACCACTGGCATCATCGTTGAATGCGGTGTTTTTAACGGTGCTGTCTTGTTTCCATGGGTGCAGCTATCAAACATCTACGAACCCACGAACTACACAAGAAAGATCATTGGGTTTGATACCTTCTGAGGGTTTCCTGAAGTCAATGAGAAACTGGATAACTCCGGGGTCCTTGCCAGCAAACCGGGAGATCTTCGTGGATCGAATCTAGATGAACTGCTCCAGTCAGTGGAGAAATACAACAATGAAAGACACCTCTCACATATAAAGAACATCGAACTGGTCCAGGTCGATTTCATGAAGACAGCAGACACCTATCTCGCAGCCCAACAGCAAACTATTGTCTCATTGCTATATCCGGACTTTGATCTTTACGAACCGACCAAGAAGGCCTTGGAGGTATTCCTCCGCCGGATACCCAAAGGGGCCATCGTTGCGTTCGACGAGGTTATGGGCATCAGAAATCACCGGGTCCAGCGTTTTCCTTTTGACCCCTGGATTTCCTATATTGAGCTGTAAAGACTAGTAAAACTCGCTCTATGCGTATTGCACTTTTGGGCGCGACCAGCCATATCGCCAAGGATGTGATTCAGTTATTCGCAGCGGAAGGCGTTCACGAGTTGACGCTTTTTGCGAGGCGAACCGAAGCAGTGTCAGATTGGCTTTCAAAATGTGGTATCAAGAATTGCTATCCCGTTTGTGACTTCGATTCGTTCACCAAGCATCAGCATTTTGATGCCCTGATTAATTTTGTAGGCGTGGGAAATCCTGCGCAGACAACCACTATGGGTGCGTCAATTTTCGACATCACTCAAAAATACGATCAGATGGCATTGGGCTATGTAGAATCGCACCCCGAATGTCGTTATATCTTCTTCAGTAGCGGGGCTGTATACGGAGATAACTTCGATGAACCGGTAAGTGAATATAGCAAAGCGCTACTGCCGCTGAACCAAATTGGCGCTCAGCACTGGTATGCAGTAGCCAAGCTGCATGCAGAGTGCAGGCACCGCGCGCATTTCGACAAGGCCATTACAGACATACGCGTGTTCAACTATTTCAGCCACTCGGTAGACTTGAGTGCGCGATTCTTGATTACCGACCTCCTGCGATCAATGCAGGCCCGAGAGATCTTCAGGACTTCCTCAGCCAACATTACCAGAGACTACGCGGGGCCACGAGAGATTTTTCAGTTGGTCAACCGGATTCTAAGTGTCTCTGCAGTGAACTGCTCTGTCGACTGTTACACCAATGCGCCAGTTGATAAGTTAAAGATGCTGGAGGCGATGAGTTCTGCGTTCGGACTTCGCTATGAACTGGTACAACAAGCGACTGGCGTGACAGCGACCGGCAACAAGACCCACTACTACTCGCTTAATCGCCGGGCGTCAGCGGTGTTCGGTTACCAGCCGCAACAAACAGCATTGCAGGTGCTACTGTTAGAAGTGTCGATTATTCTCGGTCGCGACTGTTAACACGGATGATTTATTGGATCTGATCTTTATCACACTCGGCAGGGCAGCGCAGTTTCTGGTTGCGCTTGTCACCCTGCGGGTGGCGACTACTCTTCTGTCGCCTGAAGAAATGGGAAAGATTGCACTGGTCGTCACGACCACTGCATTCTTTGCACTGCTGCTAATTAATCCTGTTGGCATGTTTATCAATAGGCGTCTTCATGCATGGCAAGAAAGCGGGACGGCTAGGTTCTATCTATTTCACTATGCTGTCTACATCGCTACAGTGGCAAGCGTGGCTGCAGTTAGCCTGCTCATAATAGGTATGAGTGAACTATTTGAGTTCGACATTACTGCTGCATGGCTGATGACACTCGTGTGCTGCTCATTAATCTTCAACACCATAAATCAAACAGCTATCCCATCTTTAAATTTGCTAGGAAATAGCCGTCGATTTATTCTTTTGACAGTTCTAACCCAATTGGCTAGTTTGATGGCAGCGACCTTAATGGTTTGGATCTTTGAGCGGTCTGCACAGTTTTGGTTGATCGGCCTAATTCTAGGACAGGGATTTTTCGCACTTGTTGGAGTGCGAGATTTATTTACCCAATTAGCAACTCGTAGTGAGAAAAAAACGATTCCCGACACAAGTCAACAGCATTTATCACGGCTTTTTTCGTTTTCCTGGCCAGTAGCTATCGCAGCAGGACTTGGGTGGGTACAGATGCAAGGTTATCGTTACATCATGGTGGAAGAGTTGGGTTTAGCAGAAGTTGGGCTGTTCGTTGCAGGCTATGTTTTGAGCGCAGGAATTATGGCGGGTTTCGAATCGATTTTGACCACATATTTTCAGCCACGGCTTTATCGAGATTCAAATACAAAAGACATCGATAAAAGAATTCAGGCTTGGCGCTACTATGCGGCCGCAGTCATTCCGTCACTGATCCTAACAATGGCAATCATTGTTGCTACAGCACCCGAATTAACGATTCTTTTTTTGGGAGCAAGCTTCCATTCGACCTCGCAGTTTGTAGTGTGGGGTGCACTGGCCGAAGCAGGGCGTGTCTTAGCTAGCGTTTATGCCTTAATTGCTCACGTACAAATGCGTACCCTTAATCTTATCATTCCGAATATCGCTGGCGCAGCTTTGTCATTGATGCTGTGCCAAATTCTAATTCCACACATCGGCGCCATAGGCGTAGGTGTTGCTTTGAGTGTATCAGGTCTGGTGATGGTGCTACTTCTTCATCTGACACTCATTGGGATGCTTGGCGTCGGACGTAGCCTGCAACCTCTGGCAGCGCCACTGGCTGGTGGAGCACTGCTTTTAATGTGTGGCTATGGCATGCGATATATGCTCGGCCAGCAAGAATGGTATGCAGTCATCACGAATCTGATTGTGACCGGCATCTTATTTCTTGCACTTCAATTTTATTTTTTGCGTCGGTATTTCGCCAACAGCAATATGATTGGTACCGGAAAATGAAGTTATTACTAGGCTTTATGCTTCATTCCTATGGCAATCCCAAGCGCGAGCGCTCATACGAATACTTTAACTTCTATCTTACGCTCCTCCGAATGGGGCACGAGGTTGAGCTGTTCGATTACATGGATGAGCTGAACTCGCTGGGCCGGGAAGCAATGAACCGCAAGCTATTAAATCGGGTACAGGAAGTCAAACCCGATGCTGCGATCTTCTCGCTTTACACAGATCAGTTAGATCCTACAGTTATCAACCAATTGCGCCAATACACAACAACATTTTGCTTTTTCCATGACGATACTTGGCGCGTAGATTACTCGCGCAGTTGGGCTCGACATTTCGATTTTTTCTCGTCGCCCGATATCCATGGCCCATTGAAATACCGACAGCTTGGTCTAGATAATTGCATCTATTTTCCCTTCGGTTGCAATGAGCAGATATTTTGTCGTGACTCGACGACTGAAAAGAAATACGATGTGTCTTTTATCGGTACCTGGCATCCCTATCGTGAATGGATAGTCAGTCGTATCCGCAAGGCGGGTATCAAGATTGCTGTCGCAGGCTATCGCTGGGCTGCCGGAGAAGTCAATCAAGACCAAATAGTGAATTACTTTAACCAAAGTAAAATCAATCTTAATCTATCCAATTCTGCGTCATGGGATATGCGCTACTTGGCCTCATCACCTGTGGCCATCGTAAACCGATTGCGAAGCAAAAAGAATCTAGAGCAGATTAAAGCGCGCATTTTTGAAGTCAACGGCTGTGGCGGTTTTCAGCTTTCATATTATGTTGAAGGAATTGCTAACTGCTACGTACCTGATCGCGAGATAGTTATTTATACAGATACCGATGATTTGATCGAAAAAATCCGCTTCTATCTAGCGCACGATGAACTGCGTGAGTCGATCGCTCAATCGGGCTACACCCGAACGATGCAAGAGCATACATTCGCACATCGCTTCGAGAATGTTTTTGCTCGTATGGGTTTAATTGGTCACTGATCTTCACCCATTGGTGCGTATCTGTATTCCTACGTATAACGCTGGGAATACTCTGCGTGAGACACTTGCCTCTGTACTGGCGCAGACTTACTCCCCATTGGAAGTCATCATTATCGACAACGCATCCACCGACAATACTATTGAGGTTGCTAACTCGATAAATGATCCACGTGTGAGTGTTTTACGGAATACCGAAAACATTGGCGGCGAGCGCAATTTCACTCGCTGTATCGAGAATTCAGCAGGAGCTTACACCGCTATTTTCCATGCGGATGACATTTACACGCCACAGATGGTAGAAAAACAGGTGGCATTTCTGGAGCGCCATCCTGATGCTGGAGCGGTATTTGTCAATGCCTCACTGATCGATTCTGAGGGGCGCGAAGTAGGAAGCTACGGTCTGGATCCTAAGCACCAGTCTGCCGATAATCTCTATGACTTCCGCCGTATCATGAAAATGATAATGCGGCATTCAAATTTTCTGATTTGCCCCAGTGCCATGGTTCGTACTCCGGTGTACCTTAACGATATCGTCGAATGGCGAGGCAGCGCCTTCAAGACCAGCGCCGACCTCGACGTCTGGTTGCGGATACTGCAAAAGCACCGCATTGGCATTCTTCCCGAACCGCTCATCCGCTATCGTATTAGCTTGTTACAAGGGTCGGCGCTGCTGCGCGCGCGCACCGAACGGGCAGATCTTTTTCTGGTGCTGGATCATTACTTGCAGCAATCAAATGTCAAATCCTTTCTTACATCAGAGGATCTGCGGTATTTTTCTCGCCTAGAGCGCACGGATCGAATTGTGCGAGCAGTTAATCTCTACTTGCATGATGAACCCCAGCGTGCTCGCCAGTTGTGTCGTGGATTGCTGAGTCTTGATACATTTTGTGCGGCACGAGAAAGTTTTCGTGGGGCTGCAACACTGGTTGCGGGACTGCTCGTGCGTACAGTGATTGAGTTGCGCTGCCCCTCTCTGGGGAAATTTCTACTGATTCGAATGAAGCAGCTTGCCGACAAGTAAACATTACCCATGCCAGCAGCTAGCTCAATCTATATCGATCCCTCTTATCCTTCATTCTACGGTGAACGCCTTTTCGACTTAACCGATAATGTGCTTAATCGGGATAACTGCCTACTGCCTTTCGCGCGTTTGCGTGAATCACTGAATGTACAAGGCAAAGTTGTACACACTGCAGACAGACTAATGCAGCAAGCACCTCCGGAAATGAGTTCCGATTACTACTCTTTGGGAATTATTGAAAACTATAGAAAGTTGCACAGGCGCAAAGGTGTGAAGTTAGCCGGATTCCTGATCATGGAGCCACCCGTAGTAGCGCCTCGGTTATACCGTGCTCTGCCCGATCTCACGCGCTATTTTGAGCGCGTTTATGTGCACAACACAGAGGGTGACGGCTACTCGCTCAAGGGAGTGGACCGAACGCGTCTACGTACTTTCAAATGGCCGCAGCCAAATCGCGGTGTACTTGAGCCATATTGGAGCGCCAGCAAGCGCAAAATCCGCATCGTTGTGATCAATGGAAACCACATTCCGCGGTCGCTCAATGGCGAGCTTTACAGCATGCGTATTTCAGCCATGGCAGGTTTAGCTAGATTAAATAACGTTGATCTGTATGGTCGTGGCTGGGGGAAATGGTGGTCACACCGATCAATGTGGCGACCTTACTGGTTTAATTTCCGAACGCTCATGTCGATTTATCGCGGCTCATGCGATTCCAAGTATGAAGTTCTCGGTAAATATCGCTTTAGTCTTTGCTTTGAGAACATGGCCATGAAAAGCTATGTCACTGAAAAGATATTTGATTGTTTTTATGCTGGCTGCATACCACTTTACTTGGGAGCCACGAATATTCAAGAACTGATTCCAAGCGAATCATATGTTGATTGTCGTCAGTTCTCCTCATGGGATGCGCTTAATGCGTACGTCATGGCAATGCCTGCTGAACAAGTGGAGACCATGCGTCAGGCTGGCAGGAGCTTCTTGGAAAGCCCAGCCTTTGTGGAATATACTGATTCGATCATTGATATCGTCAACGGAAAATAGAGCTATTCAAAGTCTGATTTGAGTCATGAATTTCTAATATGAATCTATCCCACAAGAAAATATGTTGGGTGGTAGCCAGTCCGCTGACTATTCACTTTTTTTTAATGGGTCACATAGCGGAGCTTAGTAGAGAGATTGATCTCACCATCGTTACCAATGTTGATGATCCAAACTTTCTGAAAAGCATTGAAGGAAACATTAAGGTAATCTCGTTGCCCTTCGAACGCAACGTTTCCATATTCAAAGATTTCAAGAATTTGGTTCAACTTTTCTTTATCTTCCGTCGCGAACGCTACGAACTGGTCCACAC
>Ga0194132_10009838_pt1 | contig 12984 bp, 11 predicted proteins | sample TA2KigOf80mmetaG_FD_148612 | JGI IMG/M metagenome (GOLD analysis project Ga0194132, IMG submission 148612) | Freshwater microbial communities from Lake Tanganyika, Tanzania - TA2015054 Kigoma Offshore 80m | ecosystem: Environmental > Aquatic > Freshwater > Lake | place: Tanzania: Lake... | reverse complement strand
GGGCAATTCCTGGAGCCTCGGCAGATGAACGGCCGCACCGTGCTCGGAATGTCGATGTAGCATGCCCATCACCGTTGCCGTTACCGGCGCCACCGGCAAAATGACCCGCGAGGTCATGGCGGCGGTGGCGCGGGACGGCGGGCTCCAACTCACCGGAGCCATCTCCCAAAGCGCTACCGACGCCGCCCCGATGGTCAGGGCGGCGTCGGTGCCGTTGTTCCGCGACCTCGACGGCCTGCTGGCCCAGGGCAAGCCCGACGTGCTGGTCGACTTCACCAACGTTGCCTACGCCATGCCCGTGCTGCGGCAGGCCATCGCCGCTGGGGTGCGGCCGGTCATCGGCACCTCCGGCGTCACCGACGCGATGCTGGCAGAGCTGAGCGCGCTCTGTGCCCAGCACCGGGTCGGCGGCGTGTTCGCGGCCAACTTCGCGCTGGGCGGCGTGGTGATGATGCATCTGGCGGCGGTGGCAGCCCGCTACTTCGACAACGCCGAGATCATCGAGATGCACCACGACCAGAAGGTGGACGCGCCGTCGGGCACCGCCATCGCCACCGCGCAGGCGATGGCAGAAGCACGCGGGCAGGCCTTCCGCCATCCGCCCACCCACAAGGAGACGCTGCCCCACGGCCGCGGCGCTGAATTGGACGGCATCGCGCTGCACAGCATGCGCATCACCGGCGCGCTGGCCCACCAGGAGGTGGTGTTCGGCGCGCTGGGGCAGACCCTCCACATCCGCCACAACGCCATGAGCCGCGAGTGCTACATGCCCGGCGTCATCATCGCCATCAAGGCCGCCATGCAGCGCACCGACCTGGCGGTGGGGCTGGACAAGGTGCTGGGGTTCTAAGCGGCGGTTAGTGTCGCTGGCGATCGCATCGCCCAATCGTACAGACCGGAGGCACCGAAACCAAGCATGGCGGACAGCTCGCTTGAGGATAGCTCACTGAATGAGGCCATTCGGCGGTTTGAGGAGACTGAAGCGAACCTCAGGAAGGCCGAGCGCCTCTGGAAACAGCTTGAGGCGGCCATGCCCAACGGGTTGTCCTTCGAGAGCAACCCCGAGTACGAAGCCTATAGCCGGAGCTTCGAGTCGCTGCTGAAGGCACTTCCGAGTATCGATGGGTGGAGGCCCAACATCACCCTTCTGACCCTTAATGAAATCAGGATGTCGAGGTTCGATGCACAAGAGAGTGGTGAACTGGGTCCATTAGTCACTGTCGAAGAGCGAATCAGCGAGTCCGGACGCTTGCTGCGAGAGTATCGCTTTCGGTTCGACCAAAAGCGGCGCGAACTGATTCGCGAGGCAGTGGGGAAGGCCATCGACGCAATCGATGAAGTGCTTAGAGATGCGACCCCCGACGTAGAACGGTTAAGTGCGTCAGTCAACCAAATCAATACCTTGCCAGGAAGCAGCGTCACGCGGCCATCTCGGCGGGGCGACCTTCGTCGCCATATCCGATTCGGAACAGAAGGTGATATCCACGACTTCATCACATACGACTGGCCGAGCGTGAAGGCCGGATTGCGTGATGCTCTCTACGGTGAGAACGAGCCCATCCCCTCCAACGTGAGGGATCTCGGTGCCCTTGTCAGCAGCAAACCGACTGGACCGGTAGCCACCAAACTAAAGTGGGATCGGCTCAGCGACAAAGAGTTCGAGCGCCTCCTATTCGCCCTCATTTCCTCAGCCCCCGGTTACGAGAATCCACAGTGGCTGACGCATACAAACGCTCCTGACCGAGGCCGAGACCTCTCATGCGAGCGCGTATCCGTTGATCCACTGGCGGGCACTGAACGTCGGCGGATTATTATTCAGTGTAAACACTGGCTTACCAAGAGCGTGGGGGTATCAGAGGTAGCCACCCTCAAGGAGCAAATGCGGCTTTGAGAACCACCCCGGGTAGATATTCACACCATTGCCACTTCGGGACGATTCACTGCGGATGCCATTCAGGCAATCGAGAAGAGTAACGCTGCGGACAGCGCACTGAAGATCGAAATGTGGCCTGAAAGCCACTTGGAAGGCCTTTTAGCAAACCGGCCTGGCCTGATCGCAGAGTTTCGGCTTCGCTAATCCGCCACCCACCGCTGCTCGAAGGATATCACCACGCAATGACCTTTCTCACCGCTGACCCCGTCACCCTGCTCGCATTCGCTGCCCTCGCCGTAGCGCTGATCCCTATCGCCCAGGTCGTGTTCCTTGGCCTCGGCCGGCTGGAGGGCTACAGCGTGACCGGCGAGACCGGCGCCAATGCCAATGCCGCTCTCGGCATCCGCAACGCCGCCTTCCTGCTGTCGGTGGTCATCGCGTTCCAGGGCATCGCCCGCACCGGCGGCGAGAGCCTGCGGGCCGACCTGCTGGCCCTGGCATCCTATGCGTTGCTGGCCATGGTGCTGCTGGCCATCTCCCGCATCGTGAACGACAAGCTGATTCTGTACCGCTGGGACAACAACCGCGAGGTGGTGCAAGAGGGCAACGTGGGCGTGGCCCTGGTGGAGGGCGCCACCTACTTCGCCACCGCGCTCATCATGGTGGGCGCCGCCGGCAGCAACGACCCGGCCACCACAGAAATCGTGTGGTTTGTCATCGGTCAGGCCATGCTGGTGCTGCTGTCCTTCCTCTACCAGGTGATTGTGCCCGGCGTGCATCACCAGATCGACGACCACAATCTGGCGAGCGGCATCTCACTGGCGGGCTTGCTGGCGTCCGGCGGCATCGCGCTGGGCGCGGCGGTCAGTGGCCCCTCGGCGGGGTGGGCCGAGGATGCGATGGCCACCGGCGCCTACCTGACCGGCTGGCTGGTGTTCATGGTGGTTGCTATGCTGATTGCGAACCGGGTGGTGCTGCCCTCGGCCAACCTGCGGCAGCAGGTGATGGAGATACGCAACGTGGCCGCCGGCGTGATCGAGGCGGCGGCGTTCATGGCCTTCACCCTGCTCTATCTGTTCATCACAGGATAACCATCATGGCGTCCAGCCCCCGGCCCCGAATGTCCCGTGCCGTTCCAGTCGCCCTGCTCAGCGGCATCGCCATCACGCTGGTGGCCTGCGGCCCCGACCGCCGCTGCGTCGACGACAACAACCTCGTCGTGGATGAGACCCACTGCCAAACCAACAGCCGCACCAGCGCGGGCCACGGCACCCACTGGTACTACGGCGGCACCGCCATCGGGGGCGGGCGCATCGCCAGCGGTGGCAGCTTCACCAACCCCAGCGATAGCGGCAACACCGTCTCCAACAGCGCGGCGCGCTCCGCCACCGGCGGCGGCACCGTGCTGGCCGAGCCGTCATCGGGCACGTCGAACACTGGCGCCGTCAGCCGCGGCGGCCTGGGCGCCACCGCGTCCAGCCACGGCTCCTCGTCGGGCAGCTAGCCCAACACATTGACACTGCATGGCGCTACGCCCGGAACCCCCTCCCAACCTCCCCCTAGGCAGGGGGAGGTTGGGAGGGGCCACCTGCGCCAGCTTCAGAGTAAGCACGCCTCTGGGTGGCCGGCTCCCGGCAGTGCAATTCCCTTCCCCTTCCCGCCTAGGGAGGGGTTAGGGGAGGGTTCCGGAGACCGCCGGGGCGGAGCGCACTCCAGGTCTCTTATGCCAGGCTGGTGGGCTCCGTCCCTGCAGCGATATTTGAGGCCCACCAACCAACTCGCCGTTCCCATCCCAATCGCGGATCCGTCCGAGGCCTTCCCATGCACCGCTGGACAGTAACCCCCCGTACCGCCTGGGAGGCCAAGGTCGAATCCGTCGGCCTCACCTTCCACCACGGTGTGCACGGCCTGTACTGGGACGAGGCCGCCTACTACGCCCTGAGCGCGCCCGAAGTCGACACCCTGGAGGCCGCCACCAACGAGCTGCACCGCCTCTGCATGGTCGCCGCCCGCCATGTCATCGAGAACGACCGTTTTCATGAGTTCGCGATCCCCAAGGCCGCCGCCGCCGTCATCCGCGAGACCTGGCAGACCAACCAGCCCTCAATCTACGGCCGGTTCGACCTTGCGTTCGACGGCCACAACCCGCCCAAACTGCTGGAGTACAACGCCGACACGCCCACCACGCTGGTGGAGGCTGCGGTGGCTCAGTGGTACTGGCTGCAAGATGTGTTCCCCAGCAAGGACCAGTTCAACTCCATCCACGAGCGGCTGGTGGAAGCATGGCGCAAGCGGCAGGGCCAGCTCCCCGGCACCATCCACTTCGGCCACGTGCCCAGCCCCGAGGATGAGGACGAGATGACGGTGCACTACCTGCGTGACACTGCAGAGCAGGCCGGCTTCAGCACCGTACCCATCCTCATGGGCGACATCGGCTGGGCGGCGGGCTCCGGCCGCTTCGTCGACCTTGACAACCGCCGCATCGACGCCATGTTTAAGCTCTACCCCTGGGAGTGGATGGTGCGGGAGGACTTCGGCGACGAGGTGCTGGCCACCTACCGCCAAACGGCCTGGATCGAGCCTATCTGGAAGATGGTGCTCTCCAACAAGGCGATTCTGCCAGTACTATGGGAGCTGAACCCCGACCACCCGAACCTGCTGCCTGCATACAATGACTCTCCTCACGGCCTTGCGCAGTACGCCCGCAAGCCCAAGCTGGGCCGCGAGGGCGCGAACGTCACGCTCGCGTCCCGTAAGGGCGTCACCGTGACCAGCGGCAGCTACGGCAGCGAAGGTTACGTCTACCAGGCGCTGGCTCCGGTGTGGGAGCAGGCCGGGCACTATGCGGTCGTCGGCAGCTGGGTCATCGACGGCGAGGCGGCCGGCATCGGCATCCGCGACTCCACCGGCCCCGTTACCGACAACACCAGCCGCTTCGTCCCGCACCTGTTCAGCTAGACGCAAGAAGGGCGCAGCCGAAGCTGCGCCCCCATCCCCGCCAGTGGCGTCAGACGCTATGCCAGGTCAGCGTATGCCTGATCCATCCAATAGCCCCAGGCCCCGCGGAACTTCGGCTGTCCCGCCCGCCGGAAGCTCTCCTGGAAGTGCGGCAGGTCGAACTGGCTGCGGCCGCCGCCCGCCGATGCCTCCAGCACCAGCTCGGCCGGAATGCTGCCGTGCTCGCGGCCGTCCAACAGCTCCGCCAGGTAGTTCATCTCGGCCTGGTGCTCTAGCTGCACCATGGTCATGATCGACTCCTCCATCGTCTCGCCCACGGTAACCGCGCCGTGGCCGAACAGCAGGCCGGCGCTGCCGCCGCCCACGGTCGTCGCCACCGCGGTCCCCTCGTCATCGGTGGTAATGATCTTCTGGCGCGGGTACACCGGGATGGGGTCCAGCACGAGGCGGGCCCCCTCCTGGCACATGGGGCGCAGCTGCCGCTGCAGCACGCTCAGCAGCACCGCATACTTCGGGTGCACGTGCACCACTGAGTTGATGTCGGGGCGCGCCTTGAACAAGCACGAGTGAATCTTCACCTCGAAGCACGGCACGATGTTCTTGGGGCCGTCCACCCACACGCCGTCCAGGTCCACAAGCACCATGTCCTCGGGGCGCATGGCCGGGAGCGCGTCGGTGCGGTAGCCGCGACCCTTCACCACAAAGCGGTCGGGCTGGCCGGGCACCCGCACGCTCACGTGACCCAGGGTGGCGCGCACCCCTGCCGCCAACCCGAACATGGTCAGCAGGTGGGTTCCCGCTGCTGCCTCGCGTTTCGCTTCATCCACGGCATCTGCCATCGGTCTCCTCCAGTGTGTTGATTGCCACCGGCGTGGGGTTGGGCCGCTGCCGGTGGAGGCGCGGCAAGCATACGGGATCACGTCGCGGGCGTCGAGAGGTGCGGTGGCGCCCAGAGTGCGCTGGCTGCAGTCTGCATTTGACACTGAGGCGGCCATCCCGCTAACGTGCGGGCATCATTCCCACACTCGCCCGGCGCCAGTAGCCAGAGCGACTGCCTATGAGGAGGGTGCTGTGCTGACCCAACAGGACAACGAATTGATGTGCCGTATCGGCCCCGGCACTGCCATGGGCGCCGTGGTACGCCAGTACTGGGTACCGGCCTACATGTCGAGCGAGCTGCCCGGCCCTGACGGTGCACCCATGCGGCTGAGGCTGCTGAACGAGGACCTGGTGACCTGGCGCAACACCGACGGCACCATCGGCGTGATGCAGAATGCCTGCCCCCACCGCGGCGCCAGCATGTTCTTCGGCCGCAACGAGGAACAGGGACTCCGCTGCGTCTACCACGGCTGGAAGTTCGACGTGACCGGCGCATGCATCGACATGCCGAACGAACCGGCCGAAAGCAACTTCAAGCACAAGATCAAGGCCACCGCTTACCCGGCCACCGAGCGCAACGGCGTGGTGTGGGTGTACATGGGCCCGCTGGCCATCCCGCCCGGCCTGCCTGACATCGAAGCCAACATGATGGGCGAGGGCGAGTGGTCGGTAAACACCACGCTGCGGGAGTGCAACTGGGTGCAGGCGCTGGAAGGCGACATCGACACCAGCCACTTGGGCTTTCTACACCTGGGCTCGGTGAAGCCCGAGGACGCGGCGCCCAACAGTTTCGACTTCTACACCGTGAACGACCGCGCCCCCCGCTACGAGGTGGTGAACACCGACTTCGGCACCATGTACGGGGCCTACCGCCCGGCAGGTCCCGGTCAGCTCTACTGGCGGCTGGCGCACTTCATGTTCCCATTCTGGACGCTGATTCCCACCGGCACCCTCGGGGTACAGATCTTCGCCCGCGCCTGGGTGCCTGTCGACGACCACCACACGATGGTGTGGAGCATGGTGCAGGCGAATCGCTTCGCACAGTCGGGTCAGGATGGGCGGCGACGCGGCTCAACGCCGCCGGTCGGATCAACCGGGCGGTTCGAGTACCTGCCGCAAGGTACCGGCTGGCTGGGCCGCTGGCGCGCCACCCAGAACATGGCCAACGACTACTTGATCGACCGGGAGGTGCAGAAGACCGGCAGCTACACCGGCATTGATGGCATTACCTGCCAGGACCAAGCCATCACCGAGACGATGGGGCCGATCCTCAACCGCTCGGCCGAGCACTTGGGCACCAGCGACGCGATGATCATCCGTACCCGGCAGCGGTTGATTCGCGCTGCGGTGGCCATGCGCGACCACGGTACCCTGCCGCCGGGAGCCGACAACCCCGCGGTATTCCGCCAGCGCTCGGGCGGCATCATTCTACCCGAGGGCGTCGAGTGGCAGCAGGCGACGCAGCACTATCGTGAAGCCTTTGTGGAGCACCCGGAACTCGCACAGGCCTAACCGCCGTCCAGCAGCAAGAAGGGGGAGCCATGGGGCTCCCCCTTTCGGTTGTCCGTTGCCGGGCTTAGGCCTTCTTTTTGGGAATGATGTTGACCTTGCGGGCCTCGCCCTCGCCCACGCTCTGGGTGGTCAGGTCGGCGTAGTCTTTCAGCGTCATGTGGATAATGCGGCGTTCAGCGGCGGTCATCGGCTCCAGGGTAATGGCCTGACCGCTGCTGCGGACACGCTCGGCCATGCGGTGCGCCAGGTTGGCCAGCGAGCCATAGCGCCGGGCCCGGTGACCCTCTACGTCCACAATGATCATCAGCGGCTCTTTGGTCTGCTGTCGCACCATCAGATTCACCAGGTACTGCAGCGACGAGAGCGTTTGCCCGCGCCGCCCAATCAGCGAGCCGAGGTCATCGCCCTGCACGTCGAACGCGAGCACCAGCGTCGGGTTCGCCGGGTCGTCGGCCACCGGCGGCTTGGTCTCCACCACCACCGCGCGCAAGCCCATGCGGTTCACCATCTCCTGAACGATGGTGCGCGCCGACTCGGCCAGCGGGCTCGAAGCCGGCCCCGGCTCCGGCAGCACCCGATCGGTGCGCCGCTGCGGGCGAATGGTGGGTTCGCGCTGCCGGCGATCACCACGATCGCCTCCGCGGTCGCCGCGCTCACCTCGTGGGCCACGATCGCCACGGGGCCCACCGCGACCGTCATTCCGCTGACCGCCACGGTCGCTCCGTTGGCCGCCGCCCTGCTGCCCTGCGGGCCGGGGCTGGCCGCCTCCCAATGCGCCCATGGGGCGGGGCGGGCCACCCTGGCCACCCGGCGGGCGCTGGCCACCATCACGGCGCGGTCCACCACCGCCTGCACCGCCACGGCCACGATTGCGATTCTGCGACTGAGGCGCTGGCCGTGTCTCCAATTGGGTGGGCCCAAGCTCCTCCTCACCCTCCCAATCGTCCTCGTCCTGCGGAAGGCCCGGATGATCGGCGTAGATGGCCGGGGGCCTGGGCGGGAAGTTGGCGCCCGATATACGGGAACGCCCGGTCTGCATAGTATCGAGTTTGGTCACCCGAATTCGGGCGTCCTCTGCTCCAAGGCCCAAGATGCCTGCCCGGCCTTCGGACAGCACCACAATCTCGACCTCGGAGAGGCGAGCATCCAGCCGTTGGAGGGCTTTCTCAACGGCCTCGTCGACGGTCTTTGCGCTTACTTCCAGACTTTCCATTACTTGTCCTCGACTGTGTGCTAGCCTCATCCGCCGCGCCTTCGCCGGCGGCTGGAGCATCTGGTGGCTCATCGGAGGGTCCGGCAGCGGCCGGACTAGGGCTGGCCCCGCTACCTCGGTTAAACCAGGTGAGCGAGCCCCAACCAGTGACGAAGTATTGGATAACGATACTGATCACATTGGAGATGAACCAGTATATCGCTAAACCACTAGCAAACTGCAGCGTCATGAACCCGAACATCAGCGGCATGGTGTACTGCATGGTCTGGTTCATCTGCTGTTGTCGTTCGTCGCCGCCGGGCATGGTCGACATCTTCTGCTGTACCCACATGCTGCCCGCCACCAGTATGGGAATGGCGTACACCGGGTCGGGCTGACCCAGGTCGAGCCACAGAAACTGGCTGTTGAGCGGCACCAGCTCGTGCACCTGCGGCAGCCAACTGTAGAGGTGCTTCGAGAGGCTGATGAGCGACTCGGGCGTAGTGGCCAGCGCCAACAGAATGCTCTGATACAGACCGATCCAGATGGGGAACTGCACCACCATGGGGCCCAGGCACCCAAGGGGGTTGATGCCAGCTTCTTTGTACAGCCGCATCTGTTCCTGCGCCAGCTTCTGCTTGTCGTTGGCGTAGCGCTTTTGAATGCCCGCTAGCTTCGGCTGCATCTGGCTCATGGCCTTGGTGGAATGCAGTTGCCGTAGCGTCAGGGGCAGCATCAGGATGCGGATAATCACCGTGAACACGGCGATGGTCACGCCCAGGTCCTTGAACGAGAGGCCATACAGTATCACCAACCCGTTCAGCATCGGGTTGAAGAAGACCGTATTCCAGATGTCGGTTACAAAATCAGGCACGGTGGCGGCTTATCCCTTGCACAGCTTGTCGCCCGTTTGGTCGGTACGGCACACCCAGCGCGAGGCGCCGTTGTTCGCTTCCAGAGCAATCAGCCGCTGATTCATGCTGTAGGCGTAGAAGGCCGACCCGTCGCTGGCCAGCGCGCTGTACACGGGGCCCCTGGGGTCGGTGGAGTAACGCCAGCGCTCCTGCCCGCCCCTGGCATCCAGGCCGTACACCTTGCCGTCGTGGCCGTCCTTGCCATCCCGCACGCTGATGCCGAGAACACCGCTCGCCAGCACCGGTGTCGAACTCACCACGGCGTCGATGCTACCCACGTGCACCCGCCACCGCTCTCGGCCGGTCGTAGCATCCAGTGCTGCCACGTCGCCGTTGACCGCGCCGGCGTACAGGGTGCCACTGTCGATCAATGGCGTGGCCCAGAACCAGCTGCCGGTCTCATACTTCCACTCGCCCGACGCTGGGAATGCCGCCTGCTGCGCCCGAGCGTTGACGTCCAGCGCATACAGCAGGCCGTCGGCTGAACCCACATACAGGCGTCCGTTGCTAAAGAGCGGGGCCGAGGCGATGGCGCCGCCCGTCTCAAAGCGCCACTTCTCCTTGCCGTTGGCGGCGTCCACCGCATACACCCGATGGTCGAGCGACGCCACGTAGGCACTTCCTGAGCCATCGACTGCCACACCCGCCCACACCTTGTTGCCGGTACGGAACTGCCACTTGTTGGCGCCGGTGGTCGCATCCAGCGCGTAGACGAAGTGATCCGAGGCGCCGACGTAAGCGTTACCACCCGCCACCACCACCGGGCCAACGATTTGTGCGCTAGGACCGTTGGGGATGTCGAACCGCCAACGCAGGCTGCCGTTGCCGGCATCGAGCGCCAGCACCGCTCCAGGGACACCGGGGTTGCCGCCAAGCTGGTGAATGGTGACGTAGACTAATCCGCCGCTGACCACCGGCGGCGAGAAGGAGGTGCCAGCCTTCCGGTCACTTTCGGCTGGGTACTGCCATTCGCCCTGGGCAGGGAACGTTTCGCCCCGCGCCCGAGCGTTGGCACTGAGCGCCAGCACCTTCTGGTTGGCGCCCACGGTGTACACCGTGCCCGAGGTGACGGTCGCACCGCCCCAGCCCGGCACGAACTGCGAGCACGCGAGACTGGTGAGCAAGAGAACAGGTAAAAGCAACGCTAGGGTGCGCCGCCGGACAGAAGCACCTGTACTAGGGGACAGGATCGTAGCCTCCCACATGAAACGGATGGCAACGGCCAATACGCCGGATGGTCAACCAAAGCCCCCGCCCTACACCGTGCTTGCTCACCGCCTCATAGCCGTACTGCGAGCAGGTGGGTACATATCGGCAGGTTGGGGCGCTCCACCGAGAGATAGCTTTCTGATAGCCGCGGATAGCCGCAAGGACTAGGTGCTTCATTCACCACCGGTTGGGGTGCGAAGAGCTTGCGCACGATCCAGCACGCGCACTACTGCCTGCCGAAGCTCGTCATACGTCGCAGTCACCGCCGGCGCACGCGCGATCAGCACCACATCAACCCCGGGGGCCAACTGCAACTGCCGAGCGATATCCCGCAGCCGTCGCTTCACGCGATTCCGCACGACGGCGCCGCCCAACCGCTTCCCCACTGCAAAGCCAATGCGGCCCTCGCCACTGCTTCGGACTCGAAGCCCCATGAGCGGGTGCGACCACGAACGCCCCCTGGTGTAGACCTGTTCAAAGTCTGCCCGTGACCGGAGCCGGCGTTGCGCCGGAAACCCATTGGGGTGCAGCGAGGTAGCCGTGGCAACCTCATAGACGGGCGTCAGTGGCTAAACGACGGTCAAGCGCTTCCGGCCGCGCGCACGGCGGGCTGCCAGCACTGCGCGTCCGCCGCGTGTCGACATGCGTTTCAGGAATCCGTGCTCCCGCCGCCGAGGTATAACTTTAGGTTGATAGGTTCGTTTTGGCACAGCTTTTCTCCACCATCTATCAGGCGACGGCGAAGAAAGTATACGTTTCACGGCGAATTACTGTCAACGCGAGCGCTGGCTTGGGTGGCCGCCATCATGAGGCGGGTGCCTCGTGATGTGTAATACCTTCACCCAGTGCTCGTGGACAGCCCGCAGGCGCTGTGGGATCATAATCGGCAACTCCCACATGGTGCCCGAAGGATGTCGCATGACCACACAGACCCCGCCTCCACCTCCCACCACCTCCGACGAAACGGCGCGGGCCGTTGCCAGAGTACTGCTGGAGGCCGGCGCTGTGGTCATTAACGTGGCCAACCCCTTCACCTATTCCTCGGGCGCCAAGAGCCCGGTGTACTGCGACAACCGTTTGCTCATCTCCCACCCCGAGAAGCGCCGGGTGGTCATCGATGCGATGGTGCGCGTGGTGGCGCAGGCCGTGGGCGTCGACCGCTTCGCGGCCGTGGCCGGCGTTGCCACCGGCGGCATTCCCTGGGCCGCTTGGTTGGCAGAGGCGCTGGGCAAGCCCATGCTCTATGTGCGCGATGCCCCCAAGGGGCACGGCAAGGGGCAGCGCGTCGAAGGCCTGCTGGCCACCGGTGACCACGTGGTGGTGGTGGAAGACCTGGTGACGACGGGGAGAAGTCTGCTTTCGGGGGTGGAGGGGGTGCGTGATGCTGGCGGTGTGGTCGACCACTGCGTATCCATCTTCACCTACGAGTGGGGTACTGCCCAGACGGCGTTCCAAACCGCCCAGGCCACATTGCACTCTCTCTCGCGCATCTCGGTGCTGCTGGAAGTGGCGCTTGAGACCGGCGCCATCTCCCAGGCCGACCTTCAGGCCGTCGAGGCGTGGGTCGGCGAGCATCGATGACGGCCCGCCCCGTGGGACAGGGGTGGCGCTCCCAAGCGTGGTGCGGACCCTTTGCGGGCGAGCGCCGCAGAGCGCTACCTCGGCGCTGTTAGGCCGACAGCGCCCATGTCTCGTCTTCGCCTGCCGTCGCTTCCGCCACGGATCCGCACCACGCTGTTGGTGCTGGCGGTGGCCTGGGTGGCCGGCCAGTTCACCGACCGTGGGCAGCTGCAAGTGCCGGCGTTGCTGCAAACCCAGGAGTGGGAGTACCTGAGCGACCGTCCCTGGGAGTTCGCCGATACGGCTTGGCTGATGATGGGGAACGAGGCTACGCCCGCGGTGGACGGCACCTTTCTCACCGGGAGCCCGCTCACCATTGGCGACCACGTGTACGGCAAGGGCTTCGGGGTCTTCACGCCGTCGGAGATCAGCTTTGACCTTCAGGGTGCTTTTGCTCGCTTGGAGGGCGTGGTGGGCGTTGAGCCCGACGAACGGCCAGAGCCCTCCAGCGACCGGCGGATTCGGTTCGTGCTCTACGCCGACGGCGAGCGGGTGCTGGAGACCGAGCTGCTGGGGGTGCGCAGCGAGCCCTACCCCATCGCCGTCTCGCTGCGTGGCGTGAACCACCTGCGGTTGGCCACCGAGCGAGAGCCGGGCGCCCGCACCGGCGTTCGGGCAATGTGGGCCGACATGCGGGTGCAACGAGAGCTGCCCAACCCAACCGTGGCCGTGCGCGAGGCGATCGGCCTTGCGGCACAGAGCCGCAACGCCCGCACCCAGCGCTTCGCCGACAGCCAGAGCGTCTGGGATGTGGCCACTGCGCAGGCCCAGCAGGAACTCGACGAGGCCTTGGCCGGTGATTGGCCGGAGGCTGGCGCGCCGCCCGC
>Ga0194132_10009837_pt1 | contig 12984 bp, 9 predicted proteins | sample TA2KigOf80mmetaG_FD_148612 | JGI IMG/M metagenome (GOLD analysis project Ga0194132, IMG submission 148612) | Freshwater microbial communities from Lake Tanganyika, Tanzania - TA2015054 Kigoma Offshore 80m | ecosystem: Environmental > Aquatic > Freshwater > Lake | place: Tanzania: Lake Tanganyika... | reverse complement strand
TTCGTCTCCACGGTAGGGCGAGACGAGGCGGTGATCCGGAAGTACATTCAGAAACAGGAGATCGAGGACCGGCGCCTGGATCAGTTGAACTTGCTGTAGGGCACCGCCTTTAGGCGGTTCATAGGAACGGGCCGCCGATGGGCGGCCCGAAACCAGCCGCTTTGAGCGGCTCACATAAAGAATGCCCCCGGCTTTGCCGGGGGATCGTTACTGGTCGTCACGCACGATCGCGACGTCGCCTCGCGTGGACAGCGCTGCATCGAGTTCCGCAGCGGGCGCATCGTCCGCGAAGAACGGCCCGAGCCGAGCGGAAACGGCTCCGCGGAGGACGCTCGGGTGCCGGCGCCGCGGCTCGTGCCGCGCGGAGGGCTGACGCGGCTCTTCCCGGACCTCAGCGATACTCGGTGATCGTGAGCTGGTACTCGGGGTTCGTTCCGCTCGCGATCTCGACGCGCACGTACCAGTTGCCGGCGGCGGGGGAGGTCACCTCGATCGCCTCGAACGTACCCTCGAAGGTGCTGCTCGCGTCGAAGTTGCTCGGCGTCGGCGGCGCGCCGCGCCTGACGTAGAGATCGACGTCGGCCGCGTCCTCGACGCCGTTCAGCACGAAGTGGAGACGCGCGGTCCCTGCGGCGACCGCGACGCTGGTCGTCGCGCTCGTCGCGGGGTCGAACGGCGCGAGGACCGCGTGATCGTCGAGGAGGTCGGCGTGCTCGGCGAGCTCGCAGCTCGCGAGGCCCGTCGCGGTCGAAGCGCCCGCGCAGCTTCCGCCGAACGTCCCGGCGGCATCGAGGCCCGAGACCTGTGCGTTCGAGCAACGGCTCACGAGTGCGGACTGCGCGCGCGCCGCGAAGAGTGCGAGCTTCGCCTGCGTCGCCGTGTCCGGGCAGCTCGCGACGAGGCCCGCGTCCTGCCGCTCGAGGCAGCGAATGCCGACCTTCAGGTTCTTCGTCGCGTAGGTGCCGAGCTGTAGGCCGATCTGCGCCTGGCAGGCGCTCTGGCCCGGGGGAAGCGTTCCGCTCGGCGTCGTGTCCGCGTACTCGAGGTCGAGCAGCTGCGCGATCGTCGCGTCCGCCGCGTCTTCGATGCAGCTCGACAGGTCGCTCGGCGTGTCCGCGCCCGTGCACGCACCGATCGCGCCGATCGCGGGGATCACGGAAGACGGGCACTTCTTCGCGATCTTCGACGGTGCGAGCTCCTCCGTTGCCTTCTGGATCGCGACGAGCGCCGTCGCGTCCGGGCACGGTCCGGCGGCGTTGCCGCGATTCACGCGATCGAAGCAGTGCTGCCGCGCGCGGAGCGCGGATCCGAGATACTTGCGATAGCGCCGCGCGACCTCGCCCCGGCACGCTCGCGCCGCGGAGGGGAGCGTCGTGAGGAGGGTGTCGTCGATCGTCGTCACCTCGGTGTCGCCGTCCCCGACCTGCGAGAAGGCGCCGCAGCTCGTGTTCGCGAGGTCGGCGCCGCCGGAGCCCTGGATGAAGGCGCGGTTCGCGTAGACGTTCGCATCGTAGGAGACGTCGTTCGCGCGGCAGGTGGCCGCGACTCCGCCCGAGGTGATCCCTGCGACGACCGGTCCCGCACCGAAGTCGACGAACAGCGGGCCGCCGGAGTCGCCGTAGCAGGTGTTCGAGTCGGTCCCCGGCGCTCCGAGCGGCAGCCGGAAGTCCCAGCAGACGTGCTCCGGCTCCGGAGCGGCCTCGTCGCACGAAGAGGTTTCGACGAGGCCGACGCGCTTCAGGCCGGAATCGCTACCCGAGCCGTCGGTCACGCCGAATCCCGTGATGACGCCCTCGGTGCCGTAGGGCGGCGTGCCCGTCGTGTTGATCGGCGTCGGCGGCACGCCGCTCGCGGGCGCCGCGAGCTTCAGGACCGCGACGTCGGACTCGTCGCCGAAATCGAAGCTCGGATGGACGGCGATCGACGCGACGTCGCGGAAGCCGACGTTCTGCAGGAACACCTGGTAGTCGCTCGGGTCGAGCGTCCCGCAGCTCGCGAACGTCGAGCCGTCGCATACGCAGTGCGCGGCCGTGAGGAACGTCTCGCAGCCGATCATCGTGCCGGTGCAGATCTGCTCCCGCGCGGCCCCGTCCTTCGTCACGAGAGCCCCGGTCGAGGGATACGCTTGCGTCGCATCGCCGTTGACGATGCGCGGCCGCGAAAGATCTGCGGAAGCGACGCCGACGGACGCCAGCAGCATCGCTGCAGCAACCGCTCCGGAGAGCAGGCGTCCCTGTCGGGAGGTGTCGGTCGTGAGGGTGGCGCGCATGGGGAAAAGCTCAGGAGGAGTGGAAGGGACCGCTGACCTCGTAGGTGACGCCGCCCGTGCGAAGGTCGCCCGAGGCGCCGCGCTGCGAGCTGAAGTAGAGCCGCGTGCCCGAAGGGTCGAACGCGGGGCCGGTCACCTCCGAAGCGGGATGCCCGACGACCTGCACGATCGCGACCGGCGGCGCGTCGCGCCGGAGTGCGACGATCTGCATGTCGTCGCCGTCCTCCGCGACGAGGACGTCGCCGCCGCGCGAAGCCGTGACGTTGTCGACGCCGTGGAGGATCGCGTCCGTGAAGCGCTCGTCGTCGTACATCACGGAGATCCGGCGGCTCCGCGTCTCGTACGCCCAGACGCGGTTGTCGCCCTTCGTCGTGACGTAGGCGACGCCGTCGTGGAACCAGATGCCTTCACCGCCGCGGAAGGGGGTGCTCTCGGCGACTTGCAAGCGCGTCGGCATCGAAGCGCCGCTCGGATCGGGCACGACGTGCCACACGACCTCACCTTCGCCGCCGGGGTCGAGGACGCGTGCGACCTCGAGCACGCCGCGCGAGAGGTCGAGCGAGCCGTCGCGCTCGGGACGCTCCGCGGTGAAGCGGTAGAAGCGGCCGTCCGGCACGTCCTCCGTCAAGTAGAGCTGCCCTTCGTCGGGATCGACGGCGACGGCTTCGTGCTGGAAGACGCCGAGAGCGGGCCTCGCCGTCGCCTCGCGCTCGCCGAGCGGATCGCACTCCCACACGCGGCCGGCCGGGTGCTCCTCGCAGGTGAGCCAGGTTCCCCACGGCGTCGGCCCGCCGGCGCAGTTGATCACCGTTCGGTCGCTCAGGATCGGATACGCGTCGACGAGCGTCCCATCGCGCGAGAACCGCATCGCGCCGACGGCTCCGGGAGCGAACTCGCAGTTCGAGACGTAGATCCAGCCGTCGCCGGGCGCCGGGAAGACGGCGCCGCCGTCGGGAGACGGGTGCCAGAGGTACGGGCTCGACGAGACCGGGGCGACGCCGCTGCGCCCGAGAACGCGGGACGTGAAGCCCGCCGGCAGCCGCAACCCGTTCGCGTCGGGCTCGCCGAGCGGGCCCAAGTTCGGGATGTTGCTCGTGCCGTTTCCGGAGGACGCATCGCCGCAGCCCACGAACGAGGGTCCCGCGAGAAGAAGACCGAGCCCGCGAAAGCCGAGCCGGAGGACGTCGCGACGTGAGGCGAGGGTCATCGACGGGACCGTAGCGAGGGATCGCCCTTCGGTCGACCCGGGTGTATGACTCGGCTGGGCATGAGTCGGAGGCGCCATGGTGGGGTGCTCTGGACCGCCGCCATCGCGTCGCTCGCGCTGGCCATGGTCGCGGTCGAATTTTATCTCCGCGCGACGCGCTCCGTGCAATCCCTCTTCGGCGATCTGCAGGAGTATCCGGAGATCGCCAGCGAAGGCTGGGCGCGTGCGTTCGTGCACGAGTACGAAGAGATCGTCGGACGCGGCGCGCTGGCCCACGGGTTGACGGGCGACCGCTCGGATCCGCTCCTCGGTTGGGACACGCCAGGGTACGTGCGCGGGCGGACGCCGGCGGAGTCGAAGCCGCACGGCACACGCCGCATCGTCGCGATCGGCGACTCGTTCACCTTCGGTGACCAGGTCGAGACCGACGAGACGTTCTCGGCGCGTCTCGAGGAGATGTTGCCCGGTACCGAGGTGCTGAACCTGGGCGTCCGCGCCTACTGCGTCGGTCAGATGCTGCTGAAGCTCTCGGCGATCGGGACTCGGTACGACCCCGACGTCGTGATCTTCGCCGTATACGGACCGGACTATCTGCGGACGTCGCTCGGCTTCTATCGGTTCGCGAAGCCTCGCTTCGAGATCGGGCCGGATCGAAAGGACGTCGCCGTCCGGGACACGCCGATCGCGAGCCGGGAGGAGACGTATGAGCGTCTTCGCGCGGAGCAGTGGCCGCTCTCGTGGACATTCGCGTTCTTCCGCCAGGAGCTCATGCGCTCGCGGATGTGGCGGTCGTGGAGCACTCATCATCGCGTCTATCGCGAGGAGTCCGACGCCCTCCACGAGATGTTGTTGCGCGAAGCGCGTGACGTCGCTCGCCGAAGCGGCGCCGAGATCCTCTTCGTCTACGTCCCGGACGCGAGCGAATTCGAGACCCCGCTTCGCGTCAGCTCGGACCGTGCTTCGTTCCGCCGGCTCTTCGCCGGCATGGGGGCGCCTCGGGTCGACCTCGTCCCCGCGCTCCTCGCGCGTCACTCGCCGGAGGAGATCCGCCGCAGGTTCTACGTCTGGACCGGCGACCAGGCAGGCCACTTCTCTCGGGAAGGGAATGCGGCCGTGGCGCGGATCCTCGCGAACCGGATCTCGGGCCTTCCCGAGCTTCGCCCGAGCCCCGCCGTCGGCTTGCAAACCTTCGCGCCGTAAGCTCAGAATTGGCGTTTCCCCGCGGGTGGTTCGGGGAGTCTCTGTCGGAATCGGAGCTGGAAGAAGATGGCTGACGTCGCGGGGGAATCGATCATCGAGGCGCGCGGTCTCCGCAAGGAGTACGGCGCGACGGTGGCCGTCGACGATGTGTCGTTCCGGGTCGCACGAGGAGAGGTGGTCGGTTTCCTCGGACCGAACGGGGCGGGCAAGTCGACGACGATGAAGATGTTGACCGGGTATCTGCGCCCGACGCGCGGCGCCGCCGTCGTCGGCGGGATCCCGGTCGCGGAGGATCCGCTCGGCGCGCAGCGGAAGATCGGGTACCTGCCCGAGAGCGCGCCGCTCTACGACGAGATGATGGTGATCGACTTCCTTCATTTCGTAGGCGAGCTGCGCGGCGTCGACGCGGCGACGCGGCAGACGCGTCTCCGCACGGTGTGCCAGCGCTGCGGCCTCGCCGACGTGCTCGGGAAGGACATCGGCCAGCTCTCGAAGGGCTACCGGCAGCGCGTCGGCCTCGCGCAGGCGCTGCTGCACGATCCCGACGTCCTGATCCTCGACGAGCCGACGAGCGGCCTCGATCCGAACCAGATCGTCGAGATCCGCCAGCTCATCCGCGAGCTCGGGAAGGACAAGACGATCCTCCTCTCCACGCACATCCTTCCCGAGGTGCAGGCGAGCTGCACCCGCGTGATCATCATCCACCGCGGCTCGGTCGTCGCCGACGATTCGACGGCGGCGCTCACGGGCGGCGCAGGAGCGTTGATCCAGCTCGTCGTCGCTTCCGCGAACGGGGCGCTCGACCCGACGCAGGTGCGAGCACGGCTCGCGGCGGTTCCCGGCGTTCGCTCGGTCGAGCCGCAGCCGCAGCCTTCCGAAGCGGGAGCGCTCGCGTTCCTCGTTCGCGCCGACGGCGCCGGCGATCCGCGCGCGGATCTCTTCCGTGCCGCCGTCGCCGGGGGCTTCGTCCTCCTCGAGCTGCATCGCGAGAAGGCCTCGCTCGAGCAGACCTTCCGCAGCCTGACGAAGGGGGAGGGCCTCGCCGATGCGTAACGTGCTCGCCATCATGAAGCGCGAGCTTCGCGCCTACTTCGACGCGCCGGTCGCGTACATCGTGCTCGTCGCGTTCCTCGTCGTCGCCGGCTGGATGCTCTTCAGCCAGGTGTTCCTGATCGACCGGGCCGACGTGCGCGGGCTCTTCGCGCCGTCGCCGTTCTCGCCGTCGCTCCTCCTCGTCATCCTCGCTCCAGCGGTGACCATGCGACTCGTCGCCGAGGAGCGGAAGACGGGTACGATCGAGCTCCTGACGACGCTTCCGGTCACCGACACGCAGGTGATCCTCGGCAAGTACCTCGCGGCGCTCGGGCTCCTGACGATCGCGCTCCTCGCGACGCTCGCGTACCCGATCACGATCTCGTTCCTCGGGCCGCTCGACTGGGGGCCGGTGCTCGCGGGCTACGTCGGTCTCATTCTCTTCGCGGCAGCGCTCCTCGCGATCGGCGTCTTCTGCTCGACGCTGACGGACAACCAGATCGTCGCGTTCATCGTCGCGTTCATCCTCTGCGCCGCGCTCTACTTCGTCTTCTGGCTGCAGATCCTCCTGCCGCAGTCGCTCGGTGCGATCCTCGAGTACGCCTCGGTCAGCTTCCACCTCGACAACATGGCGCGCGGAGTGATCGATACGCGCGACATCGTCTACTACCTCTCGCTCGTCATCGCGGCGCTCTTCCTTTCCGTGCAATCGCTCTCGCGACGGCACGCCTGATCCAGGGAGCTCGGAGACATGTCCGCTCGGAAGGGAATCGACCGCACGATCCTCACGATCGCCGTCCTCGGGAGCCTCGTGCTCCTGAACGTCGTGAGCCTCCGCTACTTCGCCCGCCTCGACCTGACGCGCGACCAGCGCTTCTCGCTGAGCGACGCGACGCACGTGACGCTCGAGGAGCTCAAAGACCCGGTGACGGTGCGCGCCTACTTCACCGCCGATCTGCCCGCGCCGTTCTCGACGAACAGCCGCTACGTCCGCGACCTCCTCGAGGAGTACCACGCGGGAAGCGACGGCCAGGTGCAGTTCGAGTTCATCGACCCCGTCAGCGAAGAGACGGCGGCCGACAAGGAGAAGAAGAAAGAGGTCAAGAAGGACATCTTCGGCCGTACGATTCGCGAGAGCACGAGCGTCGAGCAGGAGATGGAGCAGCTCGGCATCCCGCCCGTGCAGGTGCAGGTCAACGAGGACGACAAGATCGAGGTGAAGCGCGCCTACATGGGGATCGCGGTCAACTACGGCGACGAGACCGAGATCATCCCGATGGTGCAGACGACCGACGGGCTCGAGTACGACCTGACGACGCTGATCCGGAAGCTGACGCGCGAGAAGGCGCCGAAGGTCGCGATCGTCGGCGGGCACGACGGCGAGACGCCGCGCGAGGACCTCGGCCAGCTCCGCGGCCTGATCGGGCAGCTCTACGAGGTCGTCGACGTGGACCTGACGACGTCGGAGATCCCGGAGGACGTGACGGCCGTGCTCGTGATCGGCCCGCGCACGCCGCTCTCCGAGGACGAGCAGAAGAAGCTCGACCGTTTCATCGCCTCCGGGAAATCGGCCGCGTTCCTCCTCGACGTGATGAAGGCGGACTTCAGCAAGCTCACGAGCGAGGACGTCGATCACGGCCTGACCGACCTGATCGCGGGCTACGGCGTCAAGATCGAGCCCGGCCTCGTGATCGACGCGGAGTCCGCGACGATCAGCGTCGCGCAGCAGCGCGGCTTCATGCGGATCATGCAGCCGGTGCAGTATCCGTTCATCCCGCAGCCGAAGAGCCTCTCGGCGGACCATCCGCTGACGCGCGGCATCTCCGACGTCGTCTTTCCGTTCATGAGCCCGCTCGAGGTGAACGTTCCGGCGGAAGGCCCGGTCGACGCGGACGTGATCGTGAAGAGCTCGCCGAAGAGCTGGGTGCAGCAGAAGCCCTACGATCTGAACCCGATGCAGCAGTGGACGGCGAGCGCCGACGAAGCCGGGGCGCGAAACCTCGTCGTCGCCCTCTCGGGGAAGCTCCCGCCGCATTTCCCCGACTCGGTGGAGGAGGGCAAGCAGCCGGCCGAGGGGCGGATCGCCGTCGTCGGCGGGTCCTCGTTCGTCGGCGACCAGTTCCTCTCCGCGGGGAACCGCGCGCTCGTCCTGAACCTCCTCGACTGGCTCCTTCTCGACGACGCGCTTCTCGCGGTGCGCACGCGCGGGCTCGATGCGGCTCCTCTCGTCGAGCTCGACGAGCGGCAGAAGACCACCATCCGCTGGGTGAACGTGCTCGGGGTGCCGCTCCTGCTCGTCGCCTTCGGCGTCGTGCGCTGGCGGATGCGCGAGCGCCGGCGCGCTCTCGTCCACGTCTGAGCTGGCTCCGGATCCGGGAAGTCCGAGATGAACAAGAGCACGTTGATCGCGGTCGTCGTCTTCGTGGCGCTTCTCGTAGGAGCGCTCGCCGTGCTGCGCGAGAAGCCCGAGCGGGGGATGGAGCGACTGTCCTTCGCGACCATCGAGGTCGACGACGTCACCCGCATCGAGACGAAGGGCGAGAAGGGCGTCGAGCTGAAGAAGGAGGGCGACCTCTGGAAGCTCGCGGACGGCAAGCGCGCGGATCGCGCCGCGATCCAGCGGCTCCTCGTTGCCGTGCCGAAGATCCAGTCGTCGACGGTCGTCACGCGGAATCCCGAGCGTTTCGCGGAGCTCGAGGTCGACGACGCGAAGGGGACGACCGTCGTCGCCGCGGCGGGCGACCGCGAGCTCGCGGAGTTCGTCGTCGGGAAGTCGGCGCGCGGCGGGACGCACATCCGCGTCGGCGACGACGTGTTCGCCGTGCGCGGCGTGTATCCGAGCGAGTTCGTCCGCGACGCCTGGTACGAGAAGAAGCTCTTCGACGTGAAGCCGGAGGACGTCGAGAAGATCGAGATCGCGCTCGCCGACGGCACGACCTACGCCCTCGTGCGGAAGGAGCAGGACTGGGCGATCGAGGACCCGTCCGTTCTTCCGGCTGGATTCCGCTTCGATCCGGCGCAGGCGAAGGTCGTCGCGAATCAGGCGATCTTCGCGAGCGCGGGCGAGGTGCTCGACGCCGATCCGGGCGACGAGAAGACCGGCCTCGGTGGGGCCACCGACGCGTTCACGCTCGTCGGAAAGGACGGGAAGCGGCAGACGCTGCGGCTCGGCGGTGAGGACGAAAACAAGCACGTCTACGCGCGCGCGGACGGCTGGAACGAGGTCGTGACGGTGTCGCCGTCGACGGGCAAGGCGCTTCGGAAAGGTCCGTCCGACCTGCGCGACCTGACGCTGATGAGCTTCACGCCGGCCGACGTCGTCGCGCTCGACATCGTGAGCGGCAAGGACTCGATCCGCTTCGAGCGCGACGAGGATCCGTCGAGCTGGCGGATCGCGAAGTCGTCCGAGAAGGAGCCGGAGGGCTTCCGGCTCGATCCGAACCGTGTGACGCAGAGGATCGCGACGGTGCGCTCGACGCGTGCCGCTTCGGTCGCCCCTGCTTCCAACGCCGCCGACGCGAGCGCGGCCGGGCTCGAGAAGGCGAGCGGCACGGTCACGGTGACGACGAAGGACGGCGCTTCCTCGACGATGACCTTCGGCGCGGACACGAAGCAGAACGAGGTCCCGTTCGTCTTCGTGCGCGGCAACGTCGACGGCGAGACGTATCTCATCGCGGACTTCACGCGCGATTCGCTGACGGGCGGGCTCTCGACGTTCGAGTATCAGGAGCCTCCGCCCGGCGCGCCGGGAGGCCTCGGTGGGATCGACCCCGCGCAGCTGCAGAACCTTCCCCCCGAAGTGCGCGAGAGCCTGATGAAGCAGATCATGGAGCAGCAGAGGCAGCAGGCGCTCGGCGGCGGCGCGCCGCCAAATCCGCATTGACAGATAGCTCGATCCCCCGTCGAATGATCGCTCGCGGCTTCGCGTCGAAGTCGAGACGCGGTCGGGAGGCAGGAGGGTCAGCGATGCGAAGCTCGATGATCAACGTAGGGGTCGTGCTCGGCCTCGTCGTTGGAAGCGTTCTCGGCGGATCGTCTTCGGTACACGCGCACGGGACGATGATCGTTCCCGAGAGCCGCATTCATCGCTGCGCCTTCGACGGCAGCATCGAGAACCATCAGGATCCGGCGTGCCGTGCGGCGATCGACGTCGGCGGCAAGCAGGCGATCTACGACTGGAATGGCGTGCGCCAGGGCGCCGCGGCGGGACGGCACACGTCTCTCATCCCGGACGGCCGGCTCTGCGGAGGCGGCAACGCGGACTTCGTCGGCATGGATCTCGTGCGTACGGACTGGCGCACGACGCCGATCGCGCCCGGAGCGGGCGGCGCGTTCGAGTTCGTCTGGCACGCGACCGCGCCGCACGCGACGCAGGACTGGGGATTGTACTTGACGCGCGACGGCTGGAATCCCGGCCACGCAATCGCCTGGAGCGACCTCGAGCTCTTCTGTACGAGCGGCGGCGTGCCGCTCTCGGTCGACGGGCAGGGACGCCAGGTCTATCGCATTCCCTGCGTGCTGCCGCCGCGCACGGGTCGGCACGTCGTCTTCGCGACGTGGCAGCGAAGCGACAGCCCGGAGGCCTTCTACTCGTGCAGCGACGTGCAGTTCACGGGCGGCACGAATCCGACCGGCTGGCAGCAGCTCGGCTCGGTACAGGCGCCGGAGCGCCTCACGGTCGGGACGCGCGTGACGTTCCGCTTGTTCGACGAGTCGGGTGCGGATCTCGAGCGGACCGAGGTGACGCTCGCGAAGGCGCAGGTGAACCGGAAGAAGTGGCCGGTCGTTCTCGCGGAGAAGGTGAACGCGACGTCGTCGCTCGCGCGGATCGGCGTGCTGCGGTCGAGCGGGCAGGTGGTGCCGACGAGCGAGCTGAACGGGAACCTCGTCTACGGCGTCGAGGGGCGCGTGCTCCGCTTCCAGATCGACGTCGCGAAGCCGAGCGGCGGCGGGGGTGGTGGAGGCGGGGGCGGTGGTGGCGAGCCCGTGTATCCGAGCGGCATCGGCTCGTACGGGCCGGGGACGCGCGTCCGTGGAACGGACGGCCTTCTCTACGAGTGCCGGCCGTTCCCGAGCTCGGGCTGGTGCAATCAATCGCCGCCGCACTACGCGCCGGGGACCGGATCGGACTGGGCCGACGCCTGGTTCCGGCCCTGAGGGTCGATCGCGTAGCTCGTCCGAGATGGCGCGGGAGCAGCGTCCTCGCTAGCGTCCGCCGATGGTGAGCGAGAAGCGCGACGCAGCGGTTCTCGTCGTCGGCGCGGGCCCGACGGGGCTGCTCCTCGCGGCCGAGCTGCAGCGGCGCGGCGTACGAACGCTTCTGATCGACGCGCACGACGCGCCGCTCGACTGGGACCGCGCGACGGTCGTGCATCCGCGCTCGCTCGAGATCTTCGAGTCCCTCGGCTTCGTCGAGGGCTTCCTCTCCGAGGGCGTCAAGCAGCGCATCGCGCGCATCCGGTCGGCGGGCTCCGTCATCGGGGAGATCGATCTCTCGATCTGCGGGAGCCGGTACGGGTACAACATCGGCATCTCCGAGGAGGTGACCGAGCGGTTCCTCACCGATTACCTGCACCGCCTGGGCGGGGAGGTCGGGCGCTCATCGAAGCTCGTCTCGCTCGAGGATCGTGGCGAGGCCGTCGTCGCCGGCATCGAGCGCCGGTTCATGCGCGAGGAGGTGACGGTCGACTGGGTCGTCGGTTGCGACGGCTATCACAGCGCGACGCGCGGGCTCCGCGGGATCGAGCTCGTCGGTCACGACGCGGAAGAGGCGTGGGCGGTCTTCGACGTCACCTTGACGGGCTGGCCGGAGCCGTACGAGGGGAACTTCAACTACCTCGACGGGTCGCCCGTGCTGATCACGGCGCTTCCCGGCCGGCGCTGGCGCGTCTACGTGCGGCCTTCGCGGCCTTCGTCCGAGGACGGCGACCTCGCCTCCGACGCGCTCGCGGCGATGCTGCCGTATCATCCGGGCATCGGCTTCGACGACGTGACGGAGCCGGTGCGCTTCCGTTGCCACACGAAGGTCGCGGAGCGCTACCGCTCGGGCCGCGTGTTGCTCGCGGGAGATGCGGCGCACGTTTGCTCGCCGTCGCAGGGGCACGGCATGAACTGCGGGCTGCAGGACGCGTTCAACCTCGCGTGGAAGCTGGCGCTCGTGTGCGCGGGTCGGAGCGAGGCGGATCTCCTCGACAGCTTCGAGCTCGAGCGGCGTCCCGCCGCGGAGCGGATCGTCGCTTCGGGCGAGGAGGTGGATCACCTCCAGACGATGACGGACCCCGAGCAGCGTCGAGCGCGCGACGCGACGCTGCGGAAGGTGTTCGGCGAGGCGACGTCGCGTCATCACGAGGCGATCGCGGAGGCGGAGCTCGACATCGACTATGCGTCCTCGCCGATCGTGATGGGCGACGTGAATCCGGCGCTGCAGCCAGGCGAGAGGATTCCCGACACGATTCCGATCGACCGTGCGGGCGACCGGAGCTTCCTGCACGAGCTCGCGCACCGCGCCGGGCACACGGCGCTGGTGATCGGCGGTCCAAGCGCGCGCGGCGAGGATCTCGAGCGGATCGAGAGGGAGGCGAGGGCGGCGGCCGATTCGTCGCTGATCGAGGCGACGGTCGCGCTCGTGGCGCGGAAGCGGGAGGGTTGGGCGCGGCTCGGTCCGGATGGCGCGGGGGATCTCGGGGTCGAGGGCGTGACGGTGCTCGTCGTGCGGCCGGATGGGCACGTGGGTCTTCGCGCGGATCGGGATCACGCGGAGCAGGTGGCGAAGTATCAGTCGGTGCTGCGCGCGGGCCGGCCTTGAAGGGGCCGTCTTCGACTTCGACGGATCGTTCAGCTTCTCAATGCTGCGGCGTGCACGCGAAGCACGGAGCGGCGACGCCTTCGTCGCACGGCGTCTCCTGGCACACGCCGAGCGGTCCGCCGGGGAGCTGACACTGCGCGCCGATGCGGGAGCAGGTGGACGGGATCGGCGGGGACGTCTGTAAGCCGTCGCACGATGTGGAGAGGCAGACGAGGGCAATTCCGATCGCGAGCCGAACGGCGACGGCTCCACGCTGCGTGAGCTCGAGGTTCATCCTCGGTGCCTAGCACTCCGGCTCGAGCCCGACTCGCTCCGCCGCCGTGCTGGCGCCCTCGGTGGGACTCGACTAGCCTGCATTTCTCACCAGATCCCTACTGCGGCGGCCGATAGCACCGAATCTTCGCGAGCTTCTCCCTCCGGGCTCCTCGACGTACTGTTCAAGTACGCCTGCGTCGCCCTCCGGTCCGAGGC
>Ga0194132_10009836_pt1 | contig 12984 bp, 5 predicted proteins | sample TA2KigOf80mmetaG_FD_148612 | JGI IMG/M metagenome (GOLD analysis project Ga0194132, IMG submission 148612) | Freshwater microbial communities from Lake Tanganyika, Tanzania - TA2015054 Kigoma Offshore 80m | ecosystem: Environmental > Aquatic > Freshwater > Lake | place: Tanzania: Lake Tanganyika... | reverse complement strand
ACCAATATATGACAATTCATTATCTGGAATATTATTGTCACGAAGGAGAGCCTGAAGTTGTAAATGCTTCAGCTCAATTTCAGATGGGACTTTCATTCGCTATTTCCGAATAGAGAATACAGTATAGGTTACTCTTCTGTTTCTGTCAAGGATGGATCCAAATTTTCAAACACAATATCAGAAAATGTATCCATTACTAATACTCTGAAATAATATTCGGGAGATGGACAATGTTTTTTAGGGGGAAACCATTCAGAAGCATTCAAAATTGCTACATCATCACTATTATATTCGATCAAACAGTTTCTTCCTTGTAAAATTTCTTCAATAATATCATCTGGTGCGTAATCAGAATAGAACTCTATAATTTCTGATTTTTTTTCATCATCAAATGATGCCCACAATGGGTTATTAAAATATAATAAACATTTATTATTTGAAACACAATAATCTGACATCAACTCAAAAATAGATAATCCTTCAATTACTGTAATCACGATTGTGGTCCTCCTGGTTGTCCTGGTTCTGGAACTCCCTGCTCATCATATAATTTCTGAACAAGAATATCTAACTGTTCTTTAATGGAATCCATATTTTGATGAGTGACCGACCATGCGGTTCCTCTGAGAGCAACTGGAGTTTCTCTCATAGCTGCAATAAATGCGTGAGTATATAGTCTCTCTGTTACATCTCTTACGCTCAAATATCGGACCATTTTTTCTCTGAATGTTGTGAAGAAAAATGATGCTAGAGATATCCACTGATCTTCTGTTTCGAGATATTCAGCCTCTGGGTTATTATCTTTATATAATTTAGTAAATGCTTCTGGAGACATTGGGAATTTCACATTTTGTGGACTCACATCAGCAAATAAATTTGGTAATTCTCTTAGTTTTTGACGGTATGTACGATAACAATTTTTTACATCTTCTGGTAGTTCTACATCACTACAAGCAAATACAAAATCTGTTTCTTGTAGTAAGAAATTACGAGCTAGTCTAATAGATAACCAACTCTCACTGCTAACTTCACCATACATACGTCCCATTTCTTCTTGGAACTCTTGGTTGATGAGTTGTTCTATTGATATGAAAGTATCTTTTAAAAATGTAAAAAATTCTTTTGCTTCTTCTATGTCAGTTTGTTGAATTTCATAATCACGCCATTCGTATAATCCAGTTTTAAAATTTTTGATATGTTTTCTTCTAATACAATGATAGGTATCATTGTCATACCAAGTAAATTCTACTAGGTGATCTTTATCCGTATCCCATAAAGGATATAATCTTGGTCTAACCTCATCATTCCAATAAGTATCTGGAACAACTTTTAACATTCCTCTATATGTGATACCACGATCCATCACATTTAATTGAAGAACAAGATGAGGAACTTTTGCTTCGGCTACAATACCCATAATAGAGAGAAAATTTCTGCTAATGTATATTTAGTTAGTATGCTTTAACAAGATATTTAACTAAGAAATATGGTTCAATTAGAGGTATGACATTATCTGGATCTAAAGCAGCAACTGGAATAATTGGTGTTGAGGATGATAATGTAAAGGTTACATCATTTGCGAAAATACCAGCTGGATATATGGAATTTGCTGGTCCACCAATACTATACTGCTGTTCATCATTTGCGACTGCTATTTGCCCTTCAGAAGGGACAAATACTAACTGCGTTAGTTCTTTCTGTTCATAATTCATTTCAACTATTCCAAAATTATCATTAGTACCTGAGTTATCATTTGATCCAGTTGGTGCCGATCTAGATTGTCTAATTTGGAATCTAGTATTCTCAGTTTGTGCTGCTGTAGGAATATCTAACGAATAAGTATACCATTTAGTATCCCCACTAGTACCATCATAATTACTATCTATTTCAGATTGAGTTGGTATCGGAACCAAAACACCAATAAAATTAGATTGTGGAAAAACTAAAGTTTGGTCGGTATTATAGAAAAGAAGTAATTCATCACCACCATTTTCTGGTCTTTCACCACCATTAATATTGTTTCCTCTACAAACTTTAACTGTAACTCTTTGAATGTCTTCTGCATCAACAGTTGCAGTTGTTACAAATCGAGTTTGCTCAGTACCACCAAATTTTAAATAGTGAGTTGGTGCAGAACTACTAACTAAAACTAAATTATTTAAAGATCCGTTAGTAGTATTGACGCCAACAGTTGCATGATTGTTTACTCCAGCACCTCCAAGAATACGAACTCTTGGAGCAGAAGTATATCCACTTCCTGCAGTAATTAATGATATACCAGTTACAACTCCATTTAATACTGTAACACTAGCCGTTGCCCCAGTTCCTCCGCCTCCGCCTTCAAAAACTACAGTAGGAACTTGTGATGTTGGAAGTTTAAATCCTGCAGTACTTCCTGTGCCAGTACCAGTAGTATAGAAATTCACACCATTATCTTGATTACCAGATCCAGCAATATAAACATCACCAACAGTGATAGTAGTGGTTCCGCCTACAGTTCCAGTCTGCGTTTGCCATTCAAGTTTTACATATCCATTTGAAGCATTGCCAGAGGAAACACCACTTTGATTAACACCTAATCCACCACTACCAACGGTATAAGCTACAGAAGACTGACCAGTAAAAGCACTTGATGGTACACTAAATTTGACAAATCCTCCAACAGATCCAGCACCACCACCTGATGACCAGTAACTTCTATTTTCAAATTGAGTTACTGTTACATATCCATCTCCAGTATTGGTATTTGATTGTGATGTTGGAGAATTAAAGAAATCTGTACGAACAGCAGAAACTCCTCGAATGCCGCCAAATCCTTCTTCGTGACCACCAGATCCGCCACCACCAGCACCAGCTTGACCACCAGCAGTGTCTGTAATGCGCCCGCAACCGCCTCCGCCACCACCGCCGCCGCCGCCAGTACATCCATATGCACCACCAGTGGCACCGCCGCCAGTTTGGAGAGTTTGTGTTGTCTCAATAACATTATCTCCTGGGTTTGTATTATCATTACCATTTTGTCCACAACTACCTTCACCAAATCCTCCTCCTCCGCCACCACCGCCTGCTCCTGCAATGATAACGTTTCCAGCCTGTAATCTAATAATTGTAGCGGCACCCCCGCCTCCGCCATCATTATTTACATGCCCATCGCCAGCAATACCACCAACTCCAGAGTGAGCAGCATTAGCAGAACCAGCATATGGTACACCTTGTTGCCCTGGTTGAAGGGAAAATGCTATTCCAACTGCTGGTGCTTTATAAGTTACTGTAAAAACTTTTCCACGTCCACCAGTTCCAGCAGCTCCACATCCATTTCCACCAAAGTTTCCACAATTTCTTCCACCACCACCAGCAAGAGTAAATTGAATTCCAGTTAATTGATAATTTCCATTAGTTATAGAAGATGTGAATGAATGTGATACATTCGTAGACCAACCATATGTTCCACTAGGAATAGAAACATTAGAATTATTAATAAATACAGATTTTCCATTTGTACCAGCGCCGAGAGCACCGTTTGAACCTGCGGTTGATTCTGCTCCAGGTGGACTTACTGCAGGATTAGCTAAAAGTTTGACCCAATATTGTCCGTTGCCACCATTACCTCCAGCCCCGCCAGCAGTAACGGTTTGAAGGACTGATGCGGATGAAGATGCAGAACCAGATATTGTGTAACTAGGATATGTTCCACCAATTCCACCAGCAGAAAGAGAAGCAGCGTTTCCGCGATTGCCAGCTGCACCTGTTGCTAGGAGAATTGATCCACCTCCAACTGAAAATGTCGATGATGTTCCATTATTACCTGCTAAAGTATAAACTGCACCTGATCCAGAGCCACCTGATAATGTTACCGTAACTTGGTTAAAAGTAGCAGGAACTGCATAAGTATAATTACCAGGGGTTGATTGTTCAACAGTAACTGTAGAATATACTGGAGAACCAGCAGTATTTACAGTTCTTCCACCAATTTGAGATCCAGCACTAAATTTTTTGTTTATTGGTGTTCCAGTTGAAGTAATATTTTGGAATGATCCAGCTCCTGCGCCTCCAGATGCATAATAAAATCCTGGGTTTTTAATAGATCCAGAATTTTGATCACCACCACTCCAATTGAAAATATCATAAGTACCAACAGCAGAATTTAAAATAGGAGCTTTTGATAAAACGTGAGTGTGACTATATGCAATACCACCAGGAGGTAAAAAGTTGTTTACTTTTCCAGTTCCTACTTTATATGAAGGAATATATCTATCACCAGAAACTTTTCCAGCATAATTTGTATCTAATGCTGCTTCTGAATGAAATAGATAGTGAGAGTGCTGTGGAGCACCCGCTAATTTTTTCTCCTGCAATCTGGTTCTAATTGTTTGAGAACCAATAATAACCGCTTCAATTGTATCTACAACATTTTCATATCCGATTGTTGTAATACTTCCAAGCGCAAATTGTCCAGATTGAGAAGCTTTATCAAGATACCATTTACCATTGATTGTATTAAGACCAACTCCAAGATCTGAGTTCCCAACGTTTGCTGAGTTTGATCCATATACTGGTCCATTTCCAACAATACGTTTTGCTTTTAAATCTAAAACTTTAAAAGTTCCCATGTCATCTGGCCAATAATCCCATACATTACTCTTTGTAATTGCTTGAATTTGACCGTTTTGCCCATTAATTCTTATTTTAAACGTTGCTCCAGATCCAGGAGATCCACTTATTGTAACTGTTGGAGGACTTGATGGATTATAACCTTTTCCTGGGTTTAAAACATTAATACCCTGCACAACACCACCAGTAATAACTAATGTAGCAGTTGCCTGAACAGGTGTTATGCCAGGAAATACCTGAGCAGATCCAGATGGTGGAGCAGAAATATTAACAGTATAAGAGCTACCAGTATATCCAAAACCACCAGTTAAGACATCAAGACCATCACTTGCTACACCGCCGTAATCATTTCCAATAACTTCAAATAAAGCAGGATAATCTTTAATTAGATATTCACCACCATCGCAATACAAATATCCTTCATATTGAAATTCTGGATTATTTTGTGGAGCACCACTTCCAGAAATATTAGTATATGCCGTAGTACCACTAGATGGAACTATAGCTGGAACAAAACTATGGTCAAAAGAACCTGTTGTTGATTTCAATACCTGAACAATAGTTCCTATGCTCATAAGGTCTGGTCCCTTATCAACATAGAAAAATTTTCTTTTATTTCTATAAACTGGATTAATATCTGGCATGGTCAATATTTAATTAAATATTCCAGGATAATATAAGGACTAGTTACAGAATCTAATGATGCAACTTGATCTGTTTTTAGTGTCAATGTTGTTTTTAAATTATCTGGAGATAACAAATAAGCATTAGTTTTTACTTTATATGTATGGTCAAATTTCTCCAGAAGAATTTTGTGAGAATGGATCGTTGGATCAGCAGTTTGTGCTAATTCTGAAATTTCAGTAGCAACATTATTTACTTGAGGATAAACTTGTGTGGGTCTACTTGTAGTATTATTGTTTATTGGGACAACATCAGAAAGAGAAGCACCATTATAATCAACTGGAACTCCAGCACCACCAGTTATATAAGTTGCAGGAACATTTTGTGATGCACTAAAAGTTCCAGCATTCAACTGATTACAAGTTCCTAAACCAAGTCCCCAACTTTTAAACGCTGGTTGATTTCCAAAAAGAATATTACCCAAATTAAAACCAGTACTACTCGTTAATAAACAATAATATCTAAAGGAATTTAATCCTGTAGGTGGCTCTGCGTCATAACACAAATTATAGTAATTAACTTCAAATCCAAGATTAGTTTCAACCCCATTATTTTGATATCCAGCAGCTTGCTGACCAGAAGCAATTGCCCAACATGCAGGTTGGTTTGTTCCTGGACCTTGAGCATTATTGTTATACCCAGTATTATTCAACCAAGTTTGAATTGGAACAGTAGAAGCAACATTTCTAGATCCTGGACCTTGAGATTGTGGATCTGCTAGTTCATTAGTTGTTTTAATTCTCAATCTATTTGTTGTAGAAAAGTGCATATGAGAATGTAGAGCTAATGAATCAACCGCTTCAACATCTGTATATCCACTATTATTTGTTCCTTTCGAGTAAGATGCTTTCCCTTTTATAGCAATTTCTTGACTTGGAACAATAAAGTTTCCAGTGTAAGTTACAGGAATAACTGTTGTGTTACCAGTTGTTGATCCTGCAGTTGCGCTTGCTTCAATACCCATGCCAGAACGTCTTTTTTCAACACCAAGTTGATTTTTTGTTAATATATTTAAATACTGCCCAGCAGATCCACCTGTGGTTGGTTTCGGATATTTTGAACCAAAATCTGGTAAAATAAATTCATCTGAAGCTACCTCGTCTATTGGTTCTCCATCAATATCAAATCGAATAAAAGTACTAGCAGATCCTACACCAAGTATTTCAGCGAGTGCTGGATAGTCTAATGCTTTCAAAATAGATCCATCACATTTTAAATATCCAGCTGGAAGAATTTTTATATTTTCTTCTGCTGTTGGATCCAAATTGCTATATTCAACTGGCCAAACAATAATAGTTCCTGCTCCAGATCCATACTTTGCTCGTTCTTTAGAATAATGCGTTGCCATTAGTATGCTTTAATAATAAACGTTGTTACTAGTGCTGGCATTGCTACATCAGCAATAATATTTAGTGCGTCATTGATACTCTCTGGAGAAACATCTCCAAGACTTACAGTATTGACTGGAAATGTTGCTGGTGGTGCTAACGAACCTACTCCCATCTGAATTTCATAACTACCATGATTATGCCCCAAGAAAGATTGACTATTTGGATCTAATTGATCGGTTGTATTATTTAAAGTAGTTGGATATGTTCCGTGTAAGAAATAAATTGTTTGATTAGTCAGAGCTACTAAATTATTTGAGGGTTGTGACAATTCAATTGTATAGATATAATTACTAGTTGAAGTTCCAGTTCTACCAATCGAAAGAACTTGTGTTCCTGGTGTAAGTCCTGAAGTTTGAGTAGAAGAAGTATAGATCCACATAAAAGGAACAATTGAATTAAATTCACTACCAATAGCTGTTCCAGCAGGGAGAGATATCGAAGTGGCATTAATCCCTATATTGACGCCAGCAACAGAAAAAGCAGCTCCAGTATCTGGATTATAATTTAGTACTGGACCAAAATAATTCCTTCTATTTGCGAGTGTTAATGGTTTTGGGAATACTCCAGTCCAAGCTGGTTGCTGGTGAGCTTTATTTGGAATAGGTACAGGAAAACTACTGGTAAACCCACTTCCAGAAAACAAATATGATAGATCAGTAGCATTTGGTTGACCTGATGGATTTATTCCAGGTGGTGGCCAACTGTCTGCAGGAACATTTTGCCAATAACTAGATCCTACAAAACTATGAAATCTATCTGTTGTAGGAAGAGTATATTCATGAGTTTCGTCTCCATAGTAAGTAGCTTGAGCTCTACCATTTTGCCAAGTTGGTGCTTGGGATGGGTTCTGCAATTGGCATTCTGAATATCCATTTGTTCCACAACTTCCAGTTACACCACCGCTAGTAGTAATTGCTGATGGTTCAAATAACATTGGACCAGAGAATTGTGGAACTGCCTTTGAATATGTACCAGGATGAGCATGTCCAGGAGTATGGTTTATACTCAATTTTCTATTAATTGTATAAACAGTTGTGTTAAAATCTGGATTACCAATAGTAATTTTAGTCATTTTACCTTGCATTACTAAAGCTGGATTGACCGTAAAATCAATATCAGTAGCGGCAGAAATAGTTGTTTGAATTGGATTTGTTAATCCAAATCCTGCCACTAAAGGAACTGTTTGTTCAGATATTAATTTATTATACGCATCAATTTGTCCATATTGATAAGCAGTTTGTGATAGGTATTCTGGTTCTAAGTCCATTGGCATCTTCAAAGTCATATTTGGAACTCTAAATTGACCTTCTTCATAATCTGGAAAAGTTCCAGTAAAGGTAGTTCCACCATACGTAGTTCCAAGATGAGACGCCAATAAAGGATATCTATTAGCATTATATAAACGACCATCACACAAAATCCACCCCTTCGGAACATTGGAGAGAGCAAATCCTTCGTTACCATCTCCTCCCCATGGTATAATAGTGCCAATTTTGGCAACTTTCATGAATTTTACTATGCCGTATCTTACTGCCATAGATCAGAGCTCCACTAACCACCAACCGCGTAAATCAGTTGGAATTTCAGATGCATTTGGATCACCAACAGCGTCAGATGCGCCAACATAAACTACACCGAAAGAAGCATTTCTTGTTTGAACAATCAATTCTCCACTATCCCAAGCAACAGCTAACGGAGCAGAAGATCCAACATTTGCTTTAGTTCCTATATTATCTCCTTGGATTTTAGTTGCTTCTGATCCATTCTTCAAAGCACGAAGAATTAGACTTGCTCTGTATGATAGATTACCACTAATATCAATAAATCTAATCATATCTCCAGTTTGAACTCCAGTTGATGGTAAGTAAACAATCATGTTTCCACTTGATGGAGTATTGATTAGATAATTACCATTTGGTGCAAGTGGATTTGCTTGGACTTGTCCAAAACCAGTCGATGATTGAGCCAAATATGTCCAACGGCGACCACCATTTCTATTGAAGTAACGTTGAATACCAAATGCATCAATAGATCCATCTTGATATATCTTAAAGTCTCTTGGACCAGTCGTATTAGTACCAGCAGATCCTAAATTGTCTATATGGAATATCTCAACAGATGAAGATTCTATTGCGTTAACTTTACCTTTAATGTAAAGTTTTTCTCCCATATCAACATTACCAGTTGTCTTATAAACTTGGAATTTCAGGTCATTATTACATACTCCATTTTCCTGACATTGTTGCTCAAATACTCGTAGATTTCCAAAGACATCTGCTCTACCATTAATGAACAATCCACCTTTACCAGTTACTGGGTCAATAATTGCTCCATCTCCTGGGTGACCATCATCATTAGCAACGCTAAAGATAAGAGTTTTCCCATCAGTTCCATACATTCTAAGATTACCACTGAGAATATTAATATCATCGTGGGTTGTGAGTTTTCCTCCACCAAAATATCTTTGAATGTTTGCTTCTGGTTGAGTAGCAGTAAGAGAAAGTCGGATAGATTTTGGCATTTTAACGCCAAACGATGCATCAACTGCACCAGTAATGCTATCGGGTAATAGGAATTCATTCGCTGTTCCAGTAGTGATTCTAATAACTTGCTCATAGTCAAGTTTTTGAGCAACCAGATCACCATTAACAAGTTTCAGAACAATTCTATTGGTATTTGTATTTGGTGATGGAGCAGCAGTTCTACCAGTAGCAGGTATTGCTTCTAGTAATTTTGTTGTTCTGCTATCCTTGATAAGTTTGACAACAACTGCACCAACAGTAAACGATTGTGCAGTTGTTCCTTCTGCTCCACGACCACCATTTGGATATGTACTAGCTGGATAAGTTACATTGTATATAACTGGCAGAGTTGGTTCATTTGTTCCAGAAGCAATAAATGGAGTTGCTGTTACCAAACAAATTTCAAACTTAGATGTGCCATCAATAATAGCAACTAGATCTCCAGCTGAGAAACCAGATATACTATTAACAATAATACCATTAAGTGATCCAGCAGATAATGTGCTCGCAAGAGCTGTTAGTGGACCATTTGCTTGAATAGTTTGAGGAGCTCTCGTATATACACTAACAGTAGAAGTTGTAGTATTGTGTGCTACTGGAGTTTGACCATACAATCCTTGTAATGCCCAAACCCAACCCCAAGGATTACCAATTTCAGTATTACCATTACAGGTATTAATTTGATATGTATTGAAAGTTCTATTGGTAATAGTTAGTTTAGAATCATCAGAAATATCAGCATCAGGGTTAAAGATATCATTAACAATAGGAGTTGTTCCACATCCACCCGAGAGTGTCAAGCTTCCATATAGTGTTGTAACTGAGGTTTGAACTGTTGGATCGCCCATTAAGACACCACCAGTTACACTGTCAACTTCAAATACAACTTTTTCGTTAGCAGTATCACATCCATTTACAATTCTTAGTTTCTTCGCTACTTGAGAGAGTAGAGAAGCAACTTTAAATACTTCACCAGTAACACAAGTACCGCTAGTATCAGCAGTTGTTGCTTCTGTTAGAGATCCCGTGGCAGTATATGTAAATGTAGTTGTTGAAGTTACAGTTACAGCAACCTGAGATACATTGTAAGAAGAACTCATTCCACTTACTGTAACTAGATTACCAGTAGCAAATCCATGTAATCCATTGGTAGTAATGGTTCTTGTAGTTCCACTGCTAGATCTTGACGCCGTTGTAACTATACTTCTATCAACAATAACGTAGTCATTAGTTGTAAGCTGACCACCAAATGCTGACAGGTAAAGGGGATCTGATGTTCCAGATCCATCAACACTCTGTTCGATCCAAGTGGCATCAAATCCGACATTTGCTTTCCAAACATTAGTAGTATCTGGATGATTTGTTTTTAGTCCAGTAAATCTACCAAGTGGTTGACGCTTAACTTTCAAGTAATAAGGAGCACTGCTGGCACCAGTTAATCCATCTTGAGTGATTCGGCAGATTTCTGGATGTGTTGAACCAGATGCTGGACTGTCAATAATAATGTAATCTCCTGCCTGGAAGTATGGAGTTGGAGCATACTTCATTGGTAGATAATACTCATCCTCCACTGTAATTGCTGGTAATGTTGCTCCTTCAGGACCAGCACCAGGAATTGCTGCTTGGAAATTAGAAGGTCCAGAATTTCCACCCCATACACCAGCACCAGCGGTGTCAATTCTGTTAAAACCAGCTGCCAATTCTGCAGTAGTTGGAACATTTTGATTGACAACAGTTATTACATAAACATTGATAAGATCAACATTTGGATTGAAAGTATTCAATCCTAAAATTCCAGAACTGTGTGCAAATACTCCAGATCCTAACTGTCCTCTATTACCAGTAAATGCGAATGCAGAAAGTCCTCCACACAGAGTAAGATTAGAATTAAATCTACTATTAGCATCAACTAAGAAATTATTTCTAATCTTTGTTTGACCACCTTGACCACCAATGTTAATTTCAGAAGCGTTCGTAGCAAAGTCTAATGTTTGTGTGTTTCCAGTAAAGAATAGAACAACACCAGCTTCTGTACCAACGGTAACTACTTGATCTGGGTTAAGTCTATTACCACCTGGAAGTTTATTCGCACCAAATAATACCTCACCAGCAAAGTTTACTCTCTTGTTTCCGAATGTGACAAACGAATTAGAAGTATTTGCTTGATAAGCACCACCAATCGAGATTTTTGAAATCTTATCAGCATCATCAGAAATATCACCGATAAGAATATTGGAGTGATCTGAATTATTACCGATGAAGATAAACTGATCATCAGTATATACGTCACCTATTTCAATATAGGCAAGATTATTACCAAGTCTAAGTCCCTTAGAATTAGCTTTGCTTAGAACACCAGCAGTAATTGATAATTGACCAGTAAACTGAGTAGTTGCAGATCCATTGAGTAGATTGAAATTGCCAGTTGTAATACCAGTTCTTATCTCACCTGTTTCAGTAGCACCATCAGTATAGACTTCAATATCTCTCTGGAACCTAGCATCTTCAGTAAATCTAGAGTCACCAACTACAACCAGTGCTCTATTGAGTTGACTATTAGTGACTGATTGATTTGTGTTAATACCAACTCTTCCAAGGTTATTGCCTCGTGAAGCTTCAGTAATAGCAACAGTATTTGTATCAACTCTGAGTGTGCTATAATTTGTTGCTGCTAAACTATCGCCACCAACTACAAATGCATCAGCAATAGCATTGAATGTTCTATCTGATGGAGTAGCATTGGCAAGGTAGTTATTTGGTGCGGTAGTTAAAGTTTTACCACTGATATATGCTTTACCAACAACATCAAGGTTAGCACGAGGATCAGTTGTAGTGGAATCAACAAATGAATTCGTGTATGCAGAATGAGGAGAACGAGCAACAGTGTTGATGCCTAACTTGTAGTTACCAATCGTCTCTGTCTCTGTTCTGATAACTTCTGCTCCAAGAACTCCAACTTCCTTCCAACTTGAATTAGAGAATTCGATAGTTGGAGAAGTAGAACCAGATGGTGTGCCCGTAATAATATCTGCCCAGTTTTGTGTTGACTGTGCAATTTGATCTACTACTTGGAAGTAAATATAGTTTTTAGTTGGAGAGAATTCATCTCCTGGTTTGTTATAAATTACCCAAGTTAAGTTAATTCTAGGATCAAAATAGAAATTCTTAACCCTAATTTGAGAAGTTAAAGTAATTCCAAGATCTTGACAAGTGATATTAAGACCAGTGCCTGCTGCCTTAAATGTTACTTTGACTACATTACTTCCATCAAAAGAAATAGTGAAGATGCTAGTATTAGCAATGAGTGTGTAGTAGTTAGCATTGATCCATCCAAGAGATCCAGATTTTCCAACTTCAGCACCCTTGAGTAAGATATCCCCAGTTCCAGGAATAACTCCACCATAAGATATAGTTTGAGATGTATTGATTGCTGTTCCACCAGCAGAAATTAACGCAGTTTGGTTTGGAGTAATATTTGAAGGAACTCCAGTTATAGCATGAGTTTGAATTAGATACTCCTGACCATTGCCTTTCGAGTTCCATCCAAATACAGCAGCTTGAACTCTATTCTTACTAAGTCTAATATCTCCTTTTGTAGGTGGAGTAAATGAAGTTCTGTCTAGATATTCATCTTGTTGTAATAATGTTACAGGATCAATAGAAGAGACATTAGAACGGATAATCAGAACATCACGTTGTTGGGTCAAATCATTGTCTTGTACAGCTATTAAAACTGGAGATTCAAAAGAAGTTACAAGAGTTCCATCTCCACCAAC
>Ga0194132_10009835_pt1 | contig 12985 bp, 13 predicted proteins | sample TA2KigOf80mmetaG_FD_148612 | JGI IMG/M metagenome (GOLD analysis project Ga0194132, IMG submission 148612) | Freshwater microbial communities from Lake Tanganyika, Tanzania - TA2015054 Kigoma Offshore 80m | ecosystem: Environmental > Aquatic > Freshwater > Lake | place: Tanzania: Lake... | reverse complement strand
GATGGTTCCAAGCTACGGCTCCCGAGGCGGGCCGGGTTCAAAATACCCCAGGCTGTGGACGCGACCGCCCCGGCATTCCGGTTTCCGATCGTATCTGCCATTGCCAACATTGCCTCGGTCTCCTTCCTTGCGCTCTACCCGGCTTCCAGCTTTCCCTACATGTGCCGGGGTGCGCGTTCAAAAGGTTCTACGAGGATCTGCCATAATAAGTTCGCACGAATTGCGGCGAGTTGCTGCCGCTCCTGTATTCTGCACCGCCCACCGCGCCTTCAAAGAGTGAACTTGCTAACTAATAATATGAATCGCCATCGCCTCCGGCGATGGCTGCCCATCTTGCTGATACTGGCGGGGGCGGCGATGATAGCCGCGAACTGGGGGCGGCTGGAGGCCTTCGATTGGACAGCGTTCCGACAAGTCTATGCGGATATTCATTGGGGCTGGATGGCGATGTCCGCGTTCCTTGTTCTGGGAACCTATGCAGGGCGTGTTCTGCGATGGCGGGTCATGATTCGGCCCATCGCGCCTCATGCGTCCGCATGGGGGATCTTTAAGGCGACGGCGATCGGGTTTACATCCGTAGTAGTTCTTGGTCGACCCGGCGAGTTGGTTCGCCCTTGGTTGATCGCCAAGAGTGAAAACGTGTCGTTTTCTTCCCAGATGGCCGCGTGGTTCCTGGAGCGGATCTTTGACCTGCTCGCCGTGCTCGCCCTACTCGGCTTCGGCCTGTGGCAGTTTAACGGAAGAGGTTCTACTACAGATGTGTCTGTTGGGCCTGCGATACAGTGGATCCTTAACACCGGTGGCGGGATAACTGTCTTTCTGGCAGCAGTTTGCATTGGGATTCTGGTTGTCGCTGGACGCTCGCAGGAAATGTTCGCAAACCGCATTAACGACGGTCTGGGTTTCCTGCCGGACCCCTTGAAAAGCAAGGTAGTGGCCACCGTACGCTCCTTTACAGCGGGACTAAGCGCGTGTTCGAGCTCGTCTGATCTACTACAGTTGTTCATGTACACAATAGTCGAATGGGTGATCATCGTCGGCGCCCTTGTTTGCTTCTTCAAGGCCTTCCCGGCGACCGCCAATCTGACGACGTTGGATTGCGTAATCTACCTCGGCTTTGCCGCCTTCGGCAGTATCGTCCAGATTCCCGGCATCGGCGGAGGGGTTCAAATTGCGGGTACAGTGGTGCTAACGGAGCTGTTCGGGCTGTCAGCCGAACAGGGTTCCGGTATCGCGATTGCCAATTGGTTGGTAACCTGGGTGAGTATCCTACCCGTCGGATTGGGGCTTGCCGCCGCCGAGGGTCTGCAGTGGAGCAGTCTCCGCAATATCAGCGAGGAAATTGATAAACAACAATGAAATGCCCGTTTTGCGCGCACCAGGAAGATAAGGTCATCGACTCCCGCGAAAGCAAAGAGGGTGACGCGATCCGCCGCAGGCGCCAATGCCTCGCCTGCGAAAGACGCTTTACCACCTATGAGAAGATCGACGAGATCCCCTACATGGTGGTCAAGAAGGACGGTCGCCGCGAGAAGTTCGAGCGCCAGAAACTGCTGCAAGGCCTTCTGAAGGCCTGTGAGAAGCGCCCTATCCAGATGGCTAAACTGGCCGCCCTAGTCGACCGCGTCGAAGCGAGGCTGGCCGATAGCCCGGAGCGAGAAATGTCTACTACGGATATAGGAGAAATGATTATGAACGAATTGCGGGCGCTCGATAAGATCGCCTACGTCCGCTTCGCATCCGTGTATCGAGACTTCCAAGACGAACAGGCTTTTCTCAGTGAACTACAGAATCTATTGAGGTTACGCCGCGCTGATCCTCAGGGTAGTTGACTACGTCAGAAATAGTAGATCTGACGATCAAAAGTTAACGAGCAAAACCGAAACCCTTTTCCGCTATGTTCATCTGTAAGGGTAAAGCCCAATTAGGGCTTAACATTACAGGCGATGAATGCTATACTCGGACTTGGCGCTACATGTTACCGGGTTGTGATAGCTCGGTTACGAATGGGCGGCAAGTCCCTCAGCTAGCCCCACCGCCCAATCTCCACTGAACAAAACATTTTTCATTCCGGACATGGCGGCGCAGGCCAAGACCGGGAAGCGGGTTGAATGGATCATTTCGACGACCAGTATCTTGGCGACGCAACAGAACCCCTCGGATTACCTTTCGACGAGGAACAGAATTTCTTCCATCCAGAGGAGGTTCACGACGGCGAAGATTTCCAGGCGGCACAACAACAGGAAGAGTCGATTTACACCGACGATCCGGTGCGTGTTTACCTTCGGGAAATGGGCGCTGTTCCGTTGCTTACACGCGAGGGCGAAGTTAATCTTGCCCGGCGAATGGAGCGTGGCAAGAATCGGATGCTCAAGGCCATCAGCCGCTCGGCGGTCGTGCAGAATCGCGTTGTCGAGTTCGCCGATCAATTGAAGCGGGCCGAGATCGAACTCGACGTGCTGGTCGATTTGGGCGATGCCGAAGAAGGCACCCCCGCCGAAACGAAAATGCGCAAGGAACTGACTGAGAAGGTGTTGACTCTGGCCGTATTGCACAAGCGCCAGATGAGCACGCTCGAAAAATTCCTTGAAATGCCGGTCCCGAAGGCGAGTGAAAAAAACCCGGCCGTAAAGAAGGGCTATCGCAAAGCATACTGGAAGACCGCCCGCGTGCAGGTCGACATGAGCATGGCGATCCGCAATGCCCCGTTCCTGCCGGTCCGCTGGCGCGAATTCACGAAAGAGATCGAGCGCACCGCCGAAGAAATCTCCCATCTCGATTCGGAAGTCCACAAGCTGGAAGGCCGCAAGGACGCCGTCCACGTCATGCGCATCCGCGAACTGAAGCGGGAAGTCAAGAAGCGCGAGCAGTTCGCCGGCGCTTCCTTGCAGCAGCTTCGTCACACCATAACCGTGATTCGAGCGGGTGAGATCGAGGCCGAAAAAGCCAAGAAAGATCTCGTCGAAGCGAACCTGCGACTGGTTGTTTCGGTCGCCAAAAAGTACGTCAATCGCGGCCTGCACCTGCTCGACCTGATTCAGGAAGGCAATATCGGCCTAATGCGCGCGGCGGATAAGTTCGAGTATCGTCGCGGCTACAAGTTCTCGACATACGCCACTTGGTGGATCCGTCAGGCCATCACTCGCGCCATTGCCGATCAGTCCCGCACCATCCGCATTCCGGTGCACATGAACGAGTCGATGAACAAGTTCCTGCGGGCCACGCGCGAGCTTGAAAAAGAGCTCGGCCGCCAGCCCACCAACGAAGAGATCAGCCGGCGCATGGATATTCCCGTCGAGAAAGTTCAGAAACTGAAGACGATCTCGCGCGATCCCGTGTCGCTGGAAACTCCCGTCGGTCGCGACGGCGAATCCGCGCTTGGCGATCTGATCGAAGATCGCTGGGTCGGCTCGCCTGTCGACGCCGTCATCGAGTCAAACGTCCGCGACGAAACCGCCAACATTTTGAAGACCCTTTCGCCCAAGGAAGAAAAAGTCATCCGGATGCGTTTCGGTATCGGCTGCGATCGCGAGCACACGCTCGAGGAGATCGGCCAGGAGTTCGACGTCACGCGCGAACGGATTCGCCAAATCGAAGCCAAAGCGCTACGGCAACTGCGTTCGCCCGAACGCGCCCGGCATTTGCGAGCGCTGCTGGCGGCTCGCTAGTTACAGTGCGCCCGTGATCTGCGCCCTAGCGGCAACGATCGCGGGTACTGCCATGCCCGCCGAAGAGTCAAGGAATTCCCGCTCGGCTTCTAGCGCAGCGGCGCCTCTGCCTTCCTGACGGTAAAGAAATCCCAGGAACTTAAGCCCAAGCCTCGAGTCGGGGTTGGGGTCTGTGCTTAGCCGGCTCCGAACCGCTTCCAACTCTTGAATCGCCTCCGCTGTCTTTCCGGACTGGGCCATTACAATCGCCATTTTCTGCGTGAAGCTGCAGTAGTGAACCGGAGTCCTTTCACGGCCCTCGCGGAACACCGAGACTGCGGCCTCGTACTGGCCAGATCCCTGCAGAGCGATGCCGAGTTTCGTCCGTGCATCGGCGCTGGCGGGAATCTTTTCGAGGAAAAAGCGGAGATCGCCGATCGCCTCGGCGTACCGGGCCTGCGCGATTGCGACCTCGGCGCGTTGCAGGATAACCTCGGGCGAGAAGGGGCTTAGCAGATAGGCTCGCTCCACATCGCGTCGCGCCTGGTCCCATCGCCCCGTGCGCCCGTTGAGCTGCGAGCGCTCTAAAAATGCCCATGCCGATTGCGGATCGTTCTCCACTGCCGCATCCCACAGCTTCTCGTCGGACGACCAAGTCGCTTGTTCCCGAACCGTCAGCCCGGCGAGAACGACTGCCAGTACGACCGTGAGGCCGATAAGGCTCCCCGAGACGAGTTGCCTGTTCTCTCCGCTGGTGCGCCGAAGCGTGGCCTCAACGGCGCGCAGGACAAGTACAGTTACGCCGAGCAGGGGGACGAACAAGTAACGGTCCTGAACGACAGTCTCCTGCCCCAAGCCCGCTACGTTGAGCGCGGCCGTGAGGCTCAGGAAGAAGAGTCCGGCGGCAAAGTTTGCGACGCGATCTCGCGAGAAAATCCGTTCCATAATCAGCGCGGCCAAAACGAGGCCCGCCAGCGGAAGCGCGAAGTTGCTTAAGCCCGCCGTGGCGGGTGTCACGGAGCGAAGCGCGTGCGCCGGTGCGATCCAGAGCGGCAGTAATGCCTCTCTAAGGTAGAAGACGATCGCGCTGGGCGCCGTCAAGAAATTGCGTGCCATCGCGCCCAGCGGAGACGCGCCAGCATAATAAAGCGCGGGGCCATTCAGCACTGCCGCCCGGCAGAACAAATAGACCAATGCGACGCCAGCGAATGGCGCCGCGATTCGTAATGCCTCACTCCACGGAGCGCGGCCCTCCTCCGTGCTTCCCCAGCGCTGGCGCACGGCCGCCACCGCAAGGAGCGGAAAAAAGATAGCGGGTTCCTTCGCAAGCAACGCGCAGGCATAGAGCCCCAGCGCGGCAGCCCACCGGCCGGCTGTCGGCATGTCTCGCAATCGAAATAGCAATAGGAGCGATCCCAGGTAAAAAACCGCGAGCAGTGGATCGGTGACACCCGAAATCCACGCAACCGACTCGACGTGTGCCGGGTGGACCGCAAATAGAAGCGCCGCGCATGCGGCCAAGACCTGCGATCCGCCGACGCGGCGAACCACAAAATAGGCGAGCACCACGACCAAGCCATAAACAAGCAGACTCGTCAGATGCCAGCCAGTCGGCTCCACGCCAAACATCTTGTAATTGGCGATCAGCCAGGCGACGAATACGGGCCGCCAATAATAACCCCCGCCCAAATGCGCCTCCGAACGAAACGCAAATACATCGGAGAGCAAGGCCTTGCCGAAGTACTCCGGCCGCTGAATGAGTTGGTTGTTTTCTATCTGTATCCGGTCATCGAATACGAATTCGCCCTCGATCGACGGCACATAGACAGCCATCGACACGAGGAACAACAGAAGCGCAATCAGTCGATCTGGGACGCGCATATGGGAAAAGGCGTAGAACCTTCCCAAGGATAGTCAGGAACCTATCAGGCTTCCAATCATTAATGGTACTAGAAGTACTTAGCGACCGAGCTGGACGAACTTGCTCGACCGCAGATCGCACCCGGGTAAAGCCGCTCTCAATTTCGCGATTGCCGGCTCGGTCAGGTTTGAGTTTTCGACGTCGAGGAACTTCAGATTCGTCATCTCAACCAGGCGTGGCAAGCCGGCATCGGTGATCTTGCTGTTGCGTAAACTCAGATACTCCAACTGCCTCATCGCGGCAAGCGTCTCCAAGCCACGATCGGTCACCGATACCCCCCAAAGACCTGAATCAGTTCGCTGAACGCCGCCAAGATCGAGTTCGCGGAGCGTCGGAATCAACCGTAACGGTGTCAACCCAACATCGGTCATTTTATTCCCGCCAAATGCCAGATGCCGTAGCTTCGGCATTGTCGTAAAGTACTCGACGCCGTTGTCGGTCATCTCCGCAAATCCGGCGTCCAACCACTCAATTTCCGGGTGATTCGCCAAATGGGCCAGCCCTGTGTCGGTCAGCTTGGTACCACGAAGGTTGACCCATTTTAATTTCGGCCAGCCTTTCGCGATAGCCAATGCTCCGTCGCCGGTCAGCTCCGCGTAGTAGAGATTCAGGTGGGTGATCGACTTCGCATTCTTCAAGTGCAGGAATCCGAGATCGCTGATCCGTGTGTGCGAAAGATCGAGTTTCTCCAACTTCGCGAACTGCGCCACGGCGCGCAGATCGGCATCTGTGATCCACGTTCGCGACAGATCGAGTTCGACGACTTCGCCGCGCGCGTTCGAGACCGTTCGCCCACCCACTTGCTGCGCCCACTCGGCCGGATTGACCGCCAGCGCCAATAACATCGTCGCGCCGATCATCAGCTCTTCCTCCGGTTCGGCAGCGACGACTGCGGGTCGAACACGATCGCGCAGCCCGGCAGCATCTCCTGCAGCTTCTTCAGTCCGGCCTCGGTGACCAGCGTGTGATAGATATTCAGCGTTCGCAGATTTGTCAATTTCGCAAATGCGGATAGACCGTCGTCGCTCAAGTTCGCCGTGTCCAGCCGCAGCGAGGTCAGCGACGCCGGCAACTTCGCAATGCCCTTTTCCGAGACGCTGACGTAATCGAAATTCAACGCCGTCAACGCGCCCAAATTCGCTAGCTGAGCCACCGAGTCGTCGTTCCAGCGCGTTCGCACCGCTTCGAGCGACCGCAGCTTCGTCAGCTTTGCCACATGCGCCGCCGTCTTTGGCCCGATCCGCGTGTAGTTCACGTTCAGGCTTTCCAGATTCACCAACTGCCCAACCGCCTGCATGATGTCGTCGGTGATGTCGGTGCTCATCAGGTTCAGATGCCGCACCGATTGTAGTTTTTCGACCTGCGCCGAATCCGTTATCTCGGTGTAAGCCAGCCGCAGAGTGTGCAGGCCTTTCACCGCGGCCAGCGCCGCGACCGTGCGGTCGTTTGCGCCGGTGTTGGCGAGGTCGATGTCTTCCAGCGACGAAAGCTTATCCAACACCGCGCCCTTGGCCAGCGTGTGATGCAGCGCGATCCGTTGCAGTTTTTCGAGCGCGCCGAGCTGCGCCAGCCCCGCGTCGGAAACCATCGTGTGGCCCAGATCGAGATCGCGCAGCCCGCGCAATTTCGCCACCTGCGCCATGCCGACATCGCCGACTTCGGTCGTATTCAACCGAAGCCTCTCCAGCCCGCGCAGCGTCTGCAAGTGCGCCAACTGCGCGTCGGTGATCGCGGTGCGCGACAGATCGACCGAGCGAATCAGCCCTTGCTCGATCGATGTCCGACCGCCCAGACGCTCAATCCACGTCGCAATCGCCGCATCGGTCGCCGCCTCCGGCTTCGACGTCCGCAGCCGCGGATCGCCCTGTTGCGGCGCGCTCTCTTGGAAGACGATCTGCACGCCCGGCACGGCGGCCTTGAAGTCTTCGACCCCGTTGCGCGTCACGCGTGTGTAGCGCAAATCGAGCGACGACAGGTTCGTCAGCGTCTTTAAATTCGCCAACCCCGCGTTGGTGATCTGGCTGCGGTAGAGATTCAACTCGGTCAGCTTCGTCATGCGCGCCAGAGTCTTAGTGGCGTCATCGGTCAGCGGCGCGCCCAGCAGGTTGAGTTGCTTCAGATTCGTCAGATTCCTCAAGTGTTCAACGCCTGCATCGGTGACCTTGCAGCCATACAGATCGAGCGCTTCAAGCGTCGTCAGATCCGCAAGCGCGGTTAGCCCTTTATCGCTGACGAAGGTGTCCTTAAGCGCCAGCGTGCGCAGCTTCTTCATGCCGGTGACGGACCTCAACCCGTCATCGTTCACCGGCGTGTAATTCAAGTCGAGCTTCTCGACATTGACGAACGGCGCCAGCGACTCGCCCTTCAACCGCGTCATCGCCAACCGAAGCTCGCGTATCTGAGTCAGGTTGGCGAATTCTTTCATACCCTTGTCCTGCACGTTGACGTTGGTCAGGAAGTGCAGCGAAAAACCCAGCTTGTCGAGCTTCGTCAACGCGGCCAGCGCCTTCAACTCGGTGTTGACATCGAGCGTCGATCCCGCGCCGGGATTGAAAATCGTGCCGGGCAAAATGACTTCGCGCAGTTCGGTGGCGGTGCTCAACTTCGCCATGTCTTTCGGGTCGATGATCGTGCCCACCAAATCGACGCCTTCGAGCCGAAAATCATTCTTGGGCAGTTCTGTTCTATCGATGAGCCAGGCGTGTGAGCCAACCAGCCGCACGCGCCCGCCGAATTGCAGCGCCCATTCGGCCGTGGCGCGGTCCGACTGCGCCGTCAGCGCCATTGCCGCGAGGAAAAATACGAAAAGTCGCACTACAGGGAGTTTATCGCTACTGGCGGCTATTCGTCGAACACGCCGTCGTAAAGATCGGCCAGCGGAATGCGGCAGTCAAGGGCGGTGAGGTCCAGCGTCGCGTCCAGGCCTTCGAATTCGGTGATGCGCCAAGTGCCGTCGTCGTGGCGCGTGTGGACTTCGATCAGCGGCTCGGTCTGCGACAACAAGGCGTATTGCTTGATCGATGGCGTGCGGCGATATTGGCCCGTCGCCTCGATCGAGGGCGGAAGCGCCTCGGCGACGAAGACGGGATTCGTGGTGATGTTCCGTTTGCGTTGGAACGGACCCTGAACAACGGAGACGGCGGGATAAGTGAGCATATCGCCGGAGCCGGTCTCAATCATGAGGTCGGAACCAACCACTCTGTGGCCGCGCTTTTGTACAGCATTGCTCAATTCGCACAGAAGGTTCGATGCCAGGAGCGCGCCTTCAGGCGAAACTTCCGGTCTGTCGGTAACCAGCCCGCGATAGTAATGGTGCTTCGTCTCCGACCGCTCCTCCATTTCGAGGAACTCCTCCGGAGAAATCCACGAAATGTTCGGCGCGGCCATGTTGATATATTACTGCCGCTGAATCCACTGAATCGAGGACTGTCCCCGAATCCGGATCGCTCTCTTGTTCAACACCGCAAACTCGCCAATGAGCGATTCACCGCATAAGCGGAATGCGTTCAAAACACAATCGACCTTCTCCGAACGCGTCGCGCCGGCCAACCGAACGAGCAGAACGCCACACTGTTGCAGCCCGTGAGAAAAAACGAGTTTGCCGAAATCCTTATCGGCCGTAACGAGAACGGTTCGCCGCGCCAGGCTCTTGGCCAGCACAACTGGGTCCGCTATTCCTGAACTACTCTCCGCGATGTAATAGACCGGGTGTCCGTCGGCTCGCAACGCAGCAACGATGGGGCCATCGATGCTCTCGTCCGCCATCAAGTTCAAGACGCTGCCGGCTCCAATGTCGCGACAAATTGAGCGTGCACAACTTCAGCCGCGTACGCGATGGCCGCCAAGACCTCTTCACGCTTGATATGCCGATGCGCCTCAAGCAGTTGCTCGATCGGTTCGCCCGCCGCCAACTTCTCCAAAATCAACTCCACCGTAATCCGCGTCCCGCGAATCACCGGCTTCCCCAACATGACCTTCGGATCGGAAGTAATCAAATCGGAATTCGGCATCGCACACCTCACCCTTAGTCTAACGATAGAATGTAACAACGCCAATGCCCCTAGCCGCCGGCACCAAACTCGGACCGTACGAAGTCATCGCGCCACTCGGCGCGGGCGGAATGGGCGAAGTCTACAAAGCCCGCGACACCCGCCTCAACCGCGACGTTGCCCTGAAAATTCTGCCCGAAGCCTTCGCGCACGACAGCCAGCGCCGCAACCGTTTCGAAACCGAAGCCAAGGCCGTTGCCGCGCTGAACCATCCGAACATCGTCGCCGTGTTCGACATCGGCGAGAACTTCATGGTCTCCGAGTTGGTCGACGGCGAAACGCTGCGCGACGCGAAGCTGCAACAGCGCAAGGCGCTCGACATCGCCGCGCAGATCGCCGACGGCCTGGCCGCCGCGCACGCCAAGGGCATCACGCACCGCGACCTGAAGCCCGATAACGTCATGCTCACCCGAGACGGCCGCGCCAAGATCCTCGACTTCGGCCTCGCGCAACGCGCGCCCGGTTCCACCGACGCCACCCTCACCGCCGCCGGCACCGTGATGGGCACCGCCGGCTACATGTCGCCCGAGCAAGTGCGCGGCGAATCGGTCGACGCGCGCTCGGACATCTTCAGCTTCGGCGCGCTGGTCTACGAACTGCTTGCGGGCAAGCGCGCGTTCGACGGCCCGACCGCCGTTGAAGCCATGAACGCCGTGCTGAAGGACGACCCGCAGGATCTGCCCGACGCCGTGCCCGCCGGCGTGCGCGAACTCGTACGCGCTTGTTTGGAGAAGGACAAGGAGCAGCGCTTCCAGTCGGCGAAAGATTTGGCATTGGCGTTGCGGGCGTTGTCGAACCGCGGCGTGGCGACGGCTTCGGAACCGCTGCCGGTGCAAAAATCGGCGACCAAAAAAGCTCCGCTCTGGATCGCCGCGGCAACGCTCCTCATCGGCGCCGTTGGTGGCGCGAAGCTGGCTCTGACCATGAACGAAGGCGACGAGCAGACACGCGTCACGCCGCTTACGTTTGGCCTCGCATCGAAATGGCAACCGGCATTTTCACCCGACGGCCGATCCGTGGCGTACTTGCAGGACTACGATGGCCAGACCGAAATCGTCGTCAAATCGCCAGGTGTTCCACAGCCCGTAGTCTTGGCGCGCGGGAATGGGTTTCGCGGGCCTAGTTGGACCGCCGACGGCTCGCGAATTTGTTACGTAGCGCGAAGGGATTTATGGTGCGTCGGTTCGGCGGGCGGCACGCCGCAAAGGGCGATCGAGAATGTCACAACTGGCGACTTCGATCTCGAAGGCGGCGACGCCTACTTCATCCGCACCGAAGGCGGGAAATCGAAACTGTTTGTCAGTTCGCCGTTTGGTACGCCGCCGAAGCCGCTCGATCACGTCGTGGTCCCTGATGCGTCATTTATAGGCCGCGTCGCACCGAATCGTTCGGTGATTCTGCTCGCTGGGAATTCAGGCACCTGGCTGACACCGCTGGGTACTTCGACGGCCGCCAAACGGCTCAATGACAAGGCGCACGGTACTCGCTGGCTTCCCGATAGCCGGCATTACGTACGCGTGGGACGCGCGTCGGCTGGTGACCGATTCAACAAGTTGATCCTTGGAGACACACAAAGCGAAAGCCAGAAGCAGTTGCACGCCAGCGACGGCGTGATCGTCAGCTTTGATGTCAGCCAGGACGGGCGTCAGATCGCCTTCAGCCACGGTCGGCCGGAATGGAGCTTGGTTGAATATTCAACTGCGGGAAAGAAACTGCGTACTCTCGGTCCCGGCTGGCAAGGCAGATGGTCTCCTACCGGCGAACGCGCCGTATATCTCTCGATGGGGGCCGAACGGAAGACAATGACGATGGGGGCTGACGGTTCGGCGCAGTCCATAGTCTCTACGGTGGCTGGGCTTGGTGCCCACTATTCGCCGGATGGCGCCAGAATAGCGATCTACAGTTACGGCATTCACGTGCTTCCCGCCGCGGGAGGCCGTGAGGTCAAAATTCACGCCAGTGACGTATCGGTCTCGGCTATCTGCTGGTCGCCGGACGGCGAGTGGATCTGGTTCAGCGAGAAAGGCAAACTGCAAAAAATTCCCAGCCAGGGTGGCGCCGCGCAAGTTGTGGACGAGGGAGGGCTCGTCGCTTGCTCACCCGACGGATCCATCCTGCATTCCTCACCGGATCGCGCCTGGCGCCTACTGTCGCCCGATGGCAAATCCTCGCGGATCGAACTGGGGTCTCGTATCTACGGCAACGTCCAGTTCGGCGACGGCGGCCGCACTCTCTACGCGTTGGCTTCGAACCCCAGAACCATCGCCGTCCTCGACGCGCGCACCGGCGCAGAACGCGCCGAAATCAACGTCGAACTCGACCCCGCCGACAACATTGTCGGCATCGCCCTCCACCCCGACGGCAAGCGCCTCCTCCTCACCACCGGCAACCTGCGCTACAACATCTCCATCCTCGAAGGCTTCGCGCAACCCGAAACCGGCTGGCGAAGCTGGTTCCGGCACTGGCGCATCCCCGAGGCCCCGCCGCCGGAAACAACGACCGAAACGCCGTAGCCACATTGGTGATACATTGGAGATACGAACCCAATGCTCAAGAAACTGACCAAACACGGCAACAGCCTCGCCCTGGTTATCGATCGCCCGATTCTTGATCTGCTGCGAATCGACGTCGAAACAACGCTTGAGATCTCAACCGATGGCAAGCACCTCATCGTCGGCGCAGCCGAGCCCTCGCCCCGCCGCAAGAAGTTCGAAGCGGCCCAAGACGAGGCCCACCAGCGGTTCGGCAAGGCGTTTCGGAAACTGGCGGAGTAGCCGCGTTGGACCCCGTCTTCCTGACGTTAGACGACGTGATCGAGATGCACGCCGAGCAGATTGAGCGCTACGGTGGGGCACACGGTCTTCGTGACCGCGCGGGGCTGGAGTCGGCCATTGCGACTCCGCAGGCGACGTTTGGTGGCGAATGGTTGCACGGCTCTGTGCCGGCGATGGCGGCAGCATACTTGTTCCACTTGTGCCAGAACCACGCTTTCCTCGACGGCAACAAACGCATCGGCGCGAATGCTGCCATCACATTCTTGCTCATCAACGGCTGGGATCTGACGCTCGACGAAGATGAACTCGTGAGCCTCGTACTCGGTGTAGCGGCTGGCGTAATCGACAAGAAGCGGTTGACGTCGGTGTTCCTCGATCGCTGTGTCGCACGGGTCGAGTGAAATGAAACCCGCCCTAGTCCTCGGCGGCGGCGGCCTCTGGGGCGCCTTCGAAGCCGGCGCCTACACCGTCATCGAAAACCGCTTCGAATTCGCCACGCTAGCCTAACGTAAGAGGCCCCCCGGCTGTGCCGGGGTGGCAGTAGCAGTTTGACATTTCCGGGAGTCCATCAGAGAAACTCCAAACGTGAGCCGC
>Ga0194132_10009834_pt1 | contig 12985 bp, 14 predicted proteins | sample TA2KigOf80mmetaG_FD_148612 | JGI IMG/M metagenome (GOLD analysis project Ga0194132, IMG submission 148612) | Freshwater microbial communities from Lake Tanganyika, Tanzania - TA2015054 Kigoma Offshore 80m | ecosystem: Environmental > Aquatic > Freshwater > Lake | place: Tanzania: Lake... | reverse complement strand
GCGTTCTTCGGGGCTCAAACTTGAAGCCGGCCCTCGCGGCGCACGCGGAAGAAATCCTTGACCCCCTACCCCCTGTCGAACGGCAGGCGGGGGGGTTGGAGAAAGGGTACCCCAGCCACATCTAGCATATTCTGCAAAATGTAGTTAATTAAATGGACATTAACGCTTACCGTCCGCGCGATATTTTTGCTTTGCTACACAATCGCACTGCGCGTTGGGCGTGTGTTGTAGCGCACCGTCGTGCTGGCAAGACTGTCGCCATGTGTGCGGATTTAGTGATTAGTGCGCTTGAGTGTGAGTTTGCGAAACCGCAGGTTGCGTACTTGAGTCCGTTTAGAGAGCAGAGCAAGCGCGTAGCGTGGCAGTACTTGAAGGACTTGACCAAGCCGCTTTGGGTTAAGGCGCCGAATGAGAGCGAGCTTAAGATTACGTTGCGCAACTCGCGCGCTGGGGACTTTGCGACAATTTACTGCGGCGGCGCTGACAACCCTGACATTCTGCGCGGCATTTACCTTGACGCGTGTGTGATGGACGAGGTGGGCCAGATGCGTCCATCGACCTGGTACTCGGTTATTCGGCCTAGCTTGTCAGATCGTGGGGGGACGTGCATTTGGGCGGGGACGCCTGCTGGTAAGAACTTTTTTTGGCAGTTGCGCGAAGAAGCGCGAATAAACCCTGAAACTCATTTGTTGCTTGAATTGCCGGCGAGCAAGACAGGTGTGTTGCCGGAAGAAGAACTGCGCGATGCGCGGGCGCAGATGACTGAGGAAACTTACGCTGTTGAGTATGAGATAAGTTTTGATGCCAGCGTGCCTGGTGCGTATTACGCCAAACTGATTGGCAGTGCATATGATCAAGGCAGGGTGGGGGATCATCCGCGCGATTCTGCTGTTGCGGTCGATCTGGTTGCGGACCTTGGGTTTACCGACAGTTGTTCGTGGTGGGGTTGGCAGACTGTTCCGGGTGGTTACCGAATTTGTGATTTTTATGAGAATGATGGTCAAGCAATTGGACATTATATCGAGTGGGTAAAAACCCGGCCGTACAAAGTCGGCACGGTCTGGCTTCCACACGACGCCAAAGCAAAAAGCCTTCAAACGGGCAAATCAATCATAGAGCAGTTTTTGACCGCAGGCATCATTCCAAAATTGGTGCCTGAGCTGTCTTTGCAAGATGGCATTGAGGCTGCGCGTTTGACACTGCCTAAATGCTGGTTTGACGAAAAAGCGGTGTACGACGGGCTTGAGCACTTACGCGCTTACATGCGTGAGTGGGACGAACGCACGCAGACTTTTCGCAATCGGCCTAAGCACGATCAGCATTCGCACGCTGCGGATGCTTTCCGATACCTCGCTCTGGCCGCATCACCCGTTCCTTCCCATTTGTCGAAAAGTGATGCTAGTATCCCAATGCGTAACGCCCAAAGTTACGAGTTTTGCCTGAATGACGTATGGGATTGTGGGCACAAACAATCAAGGCGAATTGGATGAGCAGCGCAATCACTACCCGGATCGAATCAACAAGCGACTTTCCTGACACAGCGACCGGAATGGCCGAGCGTTGGTCAACGGAGCTTGAGGCCGCACAGAAAGAGCTTAAGAATTTTCAAGAAAAAGCGGACAGGATCACGCGCCGCTACCTCGACAAACGTGACGATTTCCAAGAGGACGAGTCGCGCGTCAATTTGTTCTGGTCAACGACTCGCGTGTTGTTGTCGCTGCTCTATGCCCGGCCGCCACGCGCATCAGTGGCGCGTTCGTTTCTGGATGCAGAAGATGACCAGGCGCGCGTAGCTGGTCAAATCCTGCAACGACTGCTCAACAAATCGTTTGATGACAATGTTTCAACATGGGATGCGGCAATACGCCAAGGCATCGAGGACTGGCTTATTGTCGGCATGGGGCAGTGCTGGCTGCGCTACGAAGTTGAGACGCAACTGGAGGAAGTGCCTGCGCAGATTGACCCGCTGACCGGCGAGGAGTTGGTTCCGGCATCAACTTACGAGCGCATCGTCAACGAAGACGCCCCCGTCGATTACATTTACTGGCGGGATTTCTTTTACTCGCCTGCGCGCACGTTTGATGAGGTGCGCTGGGTGGCGCGTAGAGTTTATATGACGCGCGACCAGTTGATTGCGCGTTTTGGCGAAGAAATCGGCAAGGCTGTGCCGCTGACCAACACCAAGCCGCGAGACAACAACGACAGTCAGCCGAGCAACGACCCGTTTTCCAAGGCGCAAGTGTTTGAGATTTGGAACAAGGATGACAAGCGCGTCTATTGGTTGGCGCAAGGGTTCGATGTCATTCTCGATGTCAAAGACGACCCGCTTGGGCTGGACAACTTTTTCCCGTGCCCGAAACCGCTTGTTGCCAATGCGACTTCAAGCAACTTCATGCCGCGCGCGGATTACATTTTTGCCGAGGATCAGTTTAACGAGTTGGATGAAATCAACACGCGCATTTGTTGGCTGACGCGCGCTGCAAAAGTTGCCGGAGTGTATGACAAAAGCGCGGGCGATTCGGTCGGTCGCATGTTTCAACAAGCTGCGGAAAACCAGTTAATTCCGGTCGATAACTGGGCGATGTTTTCAGAAGCAGGTGGTGTGCGCGGCAAGGTCGATTTCGCGCCAATTGACCAGATAGTGAATTGCATTGAGCGTTTACGCCAGTACCGGCAAGACAAAACAATGCAAATCTACGAGGTGCTTGGCATCTCTGACGTAATGCGCGGCGCGTCACGCGCAAGTGAAACAGCAACTGCGCAACAGATTAAAGCGCAGTTTGGCTCGACGCGCGTGCAACTGTTGCAGTTTTACATCGCAGAATGGGTGACTCAGGCGCTTCGCATTAAAGGCGAGATCATCAGCAAGCATTGGCAGCCTGACACCATTGCGCAGCGGTCAAACATCATGCGCACGGCGGACGCACAGTTTGCGCCTATGGCAATTCAATTAATCAAGGACGAACAGCTCGCTGAGTACCGCATTTCGGTTGAGGCTGACTCAATGGCAGCAATGGACTGGGCGGCCGAGCGCGACGCAGCTGTGCAATTCATGCAGGGGCTGGGTGCGTTTGTTTCACAAGTTGCACCGTTGACGCAGAGCACGCCAAGTGCGGGCCCTTACTTGCTGCGTTTGATGCAGTGGGCAGTTTCTAAGTTCCGCGTCTCGGGCGAGATAGAGGGAATCTTGGATCAAGCAGTCGGCGCAATGAACCAGCAGTTGCAAAACCCGCCGCAGCCGCAGCCTGACCAAAAACTGATGATTGAAGCTGAAAAGATTAAATCAAACGAACGCATTGCAATGATGGAAACGCAAAGCGATCAAAAAGTTGCGGCGCTGAAAGCCACAATGGAATTGCAAAAAGTTGAGATGCAAGGCCGCATCGACCAGATGAATGCGCGTTTTGACCATATTATGCAGTTGATGCAAATAAGAAACGAAAGCTCCCAGTATCAGGATTTGTCAGGCGCGATCAGCCAGTTTGCGCAGCAAAGCGCAAACGGCCAGCGCGCTGCTAGCGAGAACATTCAACAGTTGGTGTCGGAGTTTACGCGTCGCCGCAAGCGCGTTCCGATCCGCGATGATGCGGGCAACATTGTTGAGATACGCGAGGTTGACGACGAGCCCGTCATGGCCGGTGTTCCGCAAGTCGTGAGGTAAGTTATGTCGGTCATTTACTCAACGGCAACCAAGAACGCGCGCATGGATGCAGTTGCTGCGCAAATTGATAGCGGGTTGGGAGCCGGAACATTGCAAATTGGCACAAGTGGCATGAGCACGGTGCTTGCAATTTTTACGCTCAATGACCCGTGCGCAGGCGCCGCAGCCGGCGGCGTACTGACGTTGTCAGGATTTCCAAAATCTGACACATCAGCCGATAACACCGGCACCGCTGCCTCGGCGGTCATCAAAGACAGCAATGGCACGACAGTCATCTCAGGTTTAACGGTTGCTACCTCAAGCGCCGACATTGTTCTTGATTCAGTGAGCTTCACGGCAGGGCAAACAGTGACCTTGAACGCAGCCACGATTACGCACGCCTGACATGACAACAATTGTCGGCACCGTCCAAGCGTGCGAACCAGGCCCTGGCGGCGATTGGGACGAGGTGTACTGGGATGCGATGAGTTGGCCGGTTGCGGGCGCAAACGGCGACTCTTTTCTGGCTGACGGCATTGTCTCTGACATCAACGGCGCAATGACGGCGGTTGAGATCGGCATCGACGCATTTGCGGCAACAGGCGACGTACAAATTGCAGGCACGATGTCTGCACTGGAATTTGGTGACGACACCTTTGCCGCAACAGGCGAAGCTGTAGAAACAGGCGTCATGCACGCAGTTGAGGTCGGCAATGACACGTTTGCCTCGACGGGCGAATTGGGCGTGGCCGGCAGCATGGCGGCGCAAGAAGTCGGCAATGATACGTTCGCGGCGACGGGTGGCACGCAAACAATCGTGCAACGCGGTGGTTACGGCAAAGACTACAAGAGGGCCAAGCAACGCGAATTTTTTGACGAGGTAACGCAGCGCAAAGAGTTGCGCAAGCTGATACGCGAGGCAATTAACCCAGTACGCGACGCGCCTGCGGCGACGGTGTTGGCCGCTCAAGCAGAGACGCAGGGCGTTGCGGTCTTGACCGCCAGACAAACTATCAATGTGCCGGTACCGCCTGCGTTCAGCGCAGAGCACGTCGCGCGCATCGTGACAAGCGAATTGCAAAAAAGGCAAATCGCCGTGCGTGCGCACCGTGCGCAGGTTGCACTTGCTGTGATGGTTCGCGAGGAGCAGGCGCGTATGGCGCGGTTGCGGCGCGAAGAGGAAGAACTGTTGTTGATTGCGTGAGATTGAACATGGCAGATGCAAGGATAGCGGCGTTACGCAAAGAATTCGGCGGGTTTAACAACCCGAAACGCACGCCGTCGCACCCAAGTAAATCGCACGCAGTGCTTGCAAAGGACGGCGATGAAGTGCGGTTGATTCGGTTTGGTCAACAAGGCGTTCAAGGATCACCGGACGGCAGTGCCCGCAACGACGCGTTTAAGGCGCGTCACGCAAAAAACATTGCCAAAGGCAAAATGTCTGCTGCGTATTGGGCCAACAGAGAGAAATGGTAAACACAATGAGCAATCGCCCTGGTCTTTATGCCAACATTTTGCGCAAGCGCGCACGCATTGCTGCGGGCAGCGGTGAGCGCATGGGCAAGCCTGGCGAGAAGGGCGTGCCGACAAAACAAGACTTTGCTGACGCGGCAAAAACTGCGAAGAAACCGTACAACGCTTAGTTGTTAGGCAATGGAAAACCCTTACATAATTGACGAGTTGAGGCGGCGGGCACGCAACATTGTGTCGTTGGATGCGCCAACGAATGAAAGTTTGGATGAAACGCTGACCGACCTTGCGCTTGGATTTGTGCCTGTTGTTGGCACGGCGCAAGCGGTCAGGGACTTTGAGCGTTCTCGCCGCGACAACGACAAGCTAGGCATGGTGCTTTCGACGGCGGCAGCCATTCCAATTGTGGGCGGCGTTGCAAAGGCGGTAAACAAGGGCAGAAAAACAAAAGCTATTATCGATGCTTTGCGCGATGACGACTTGGCGGAAAATGTTGCGAAGACCTTGGACATGTCCGATGCCGCGAGGATGGCCAGGGCGGCGGATCAGGGGTTTGATACGGCACGACCACTTTTGCATGGGACCGGACGAGATTTCCCAGCATTTGACCCATCGAAAAGCGAACGGCACTACATGGGCAAGGGAACCCATCTTGCGGAATCGCCCGGCCTCGCAAGCAAGTACGCAGAACAGTGGTCAACCGGAAGCAATGTAATCCCTGTCTACACCAAGGGCGGGTTACGACTCGCGGACGAGGCGACTTATAACAAATACTATTTCGGCATCCGTTCTGAACTTGAAGACGGTGTTTATTCTGGCGCGGCTAATTGGCAGGACGAACTTGCTAACAGGCAAGACGGGTTCGATGGTGTTCGTTATCAGCATCCTGCCGAAATGACAGTTCCCGGCGAATCAAGAACGGTAGATGTCATTTTCGATCCTGCAAATATCCGTTCTGTTAATGCGAAGTTCGACCCTGCCAACATCGGCAAAAATGACCTGTTAGGTGCTGCCACCATTGGTGGTATGGCTGCTGCTGGTGCGGTGGGTGCTGGGGCGTTGGGCGCTCAATCCGCATACAATGATTACAGTCGAAAGCCTAGAGAGGCTTACTTCGGTTACCCGGTTAGAAATGAACTTTCCCAAGGTGAAAGCGAGTATTTCAGGAAAAACCCGGGCGTTGCTGGAATGGCAGCGTCTGATAACAGGATCATTCTCAACCCATACGCCAAGAATGTAAATTTTGATGCAGTTGCCATGAATGAAGGCGCGCGACTATGGATGCGGGAAAACAGTTTTTATCCGCAATTCGATTTAACCGAAGAGCAAAGACAGGCTTTCATAGGGACTGCATACGAAAATGACGAGCAGGCCCTAAAGCAATCAATACTGGCGAGAATCATTTCTGGCGACCCGAGCGCAGGCAATGCGACGAAAGAGCAAAGACAGTTGGCTAAATGGCTTGGCAACCAATTAACAAAGGTTGACCGCGATGGTGGTATGGCTGCTGCTGGTGTTCAGTTATCCCCCTCTCAAGAGGCAGAATTTCAGCGGTGGGCTAAGGCTCTGCCTTGGTATCGCGAGTTTGCGCGACGACACGGCGCCCCGCCGACTCTGGACGACCCAAATTACGACTATCGAAAGGCATGGCTGCACGGGATATCTCCGCGGCCATATCAGCATGACGGCGGCGCGTATCACTGGCCTTCTGTTGCTCCAGATGGATCAAGTCTGAAAGGCGAGAACCATCCGACAAAATGGATGGAAGACTACAAGCAGAAGTTTGGAAAAGACCCAAACGTTGACGGGGTCATAAGGAAACAATACAAATGATACGTCGCTTCCGTTTTGATTCGAAACTTGGGGAAATGGTTGAACTGACAAACAATGACAAGCGCGAATCAAAGAAAGGCGCGCGTGATTTAGGCGCTTTGTGGGGCGACCGTCACTACGACGGGCTACAGGCAACTGACGGCGCCGATATTAGTTCGCGCAAAAAGCACCGCGAATACATGCGGCGCATGGGGTACACGACCGCAGACGATTTTACGAATACGTGGGCTGAAGCAAAGAAGAAGCGCGAGTTTTATATGCAAAACGGTGGTTCTATCAACAAACAGGATGTTCGCAACGCAATAGAGCAGTTGCGAAGCAAAAGGTAAAAACATGAGCGACACCATCCGAGAGGCCCTTGAAGCGGCTGTGCCAACAGATGACGCAGAATCGCCCGCTGTTGCAATGGAAGACACATTTCAAACAATTGAGCCAAAATCAAGCTCAAGCAGCGAGCCAAACCAAAGCGGCGAAGGGGCGTCAGGAAATAACGCTGATCGTGACAGATTGTTTAAGGAAGACAATGCTGCGCCGCTAGCAGGTATTAAACCAGGTCCTAAAGCTGAACCCAAGGAGCGCGCGCCGGCAAGTTGGCGCCCCGATGTAAGAGAGCACTGGGCGCATTTACCGCAAGATGTGCGCTCAGAGGTTGCGCGGCGCGAAGCGGAAATGCAGCGCACGTTGCAGGAAACGAGCGACGCGCGCAAATTTGCCGAGCAACTAAACCGCGTTGTGCGACCCTACGAAGCGTTCATCCGGGCCGAAAACAGCAACCCTTTGGAGGCAATCGACAATTTGATGGGCACTGCGGCCCGGTTGCGGACAGGCACCGCACCGGAGCTGGCGCAGTTGATGGCGGGCCTTGTGCGCCAGTTTGGCGTTGGCCGATTCGGGAACCGGTTTATTGAGGCTTTGGACTCTGCGCTCGCTGGCGAGGTGCCGCAAATCAATGCCCAACAGGCGCAGATGCAGCAAGCCATTCAGCAACAGCTTGCACCCGTCACGCAATTCATGTCCCAATTTCAACAAGCGCAGGCCGCGCATCAAGCGCGCGCGCAAAGTGAAGCCGAGTCTGAGGTACAAGAGTTTCTTACGCGCGCCGAGTTTGGCGAGGATGTGCGCGAGGACATGGCCGATTTGCTTGAGGTTGCTGAACGCCGCGGTCGCACCTTGACGCTCGAGGAAGCTTATCGCCAAGCCTGCCTTGGCCACACTCGCGTCCGGCAGGTTTTAGAGGGGCGCGCCAAACAACGGGGAGGGCAGCAACTGTCGGGCGCTGCGCAAAGGGCCAGAGCCGCGGCAGTGAGCGTTTCTGGCGCTCCGGCTTTGGCGCCCCCACAACCTGAACCTGATTCGATACGCGCCGCCATCGAAGCGGCCATTGCGGCAACCTCGCGGTAATGCTATAACGCGCTTGGGCCCAATTGTTACAGGGCTCAGGTGTCCACGTACCCACAGCCACCGAAACCAGAGGAGCGCGCAAGCGCCCACCTCAACGGACTGCATAGGTCTGCGCAGGTCACAGCAAAAAACGGTGGGGCGTTAGCCCCGGTCATTTTTTTCTGTCAGGAGTTTCATCATGGCTTTTGCTAACCCGTCCGTCACGGACATCATTGCGACGACAATTCAGTCGCGCACCAAAAAAATTGCCGATAACGTCACCAAGAACAATGCGCTACTGGCCCGATTGCAGCAGCGCGGGAATGTGAAGACGATTTCGGGTGGAAACACAATTCTTCAAGAACTGAGTTTTGCTGAAAACGGAAACGCCGGGTTTTATTCCGGCTACGACCTCTTGCCGGTTGCCGCGCAAGACGTGATCTCAGCCGCCGAGTTCAACATCAAGCAGCTTGCGTGCCCAGTCGTTATGAGCGGCCTGGAAATGTTGCAAAACAGCGGCCGCGAGCAGTTGATTGATTTGCTCGAAGCACGCATCAACGTCGCTGAAGCAACAATGGCGAACAAGCTGGCGCAATCAATTTACTCAGATGGTACAGGTTCTGGCGGCAAAGAAATTACAGGGCTTAACGCCGCTGTGCCTTCGAACCCGCTGACGGGCACCTACGGTGGAATTGACCGCGCGACATACACCTTTTGGAGATCACAGCTGTACGACTTTTCCGCGCAAGGAGTGTCGCCGGGATCATCCACAATTCAAGCGGCGCTGAATTCTTTGTGGTCAAGTTTGGTGCGTGGTGCGGATCGACCGGATTTGGTCGTTCTCGACAACACTTACTGGACGTACTACATGACTTCCCTGCAAGCGCAGCAGAGGTTCACTGATCCTGCAACCGGCTCGCTCGGCTTTCCGACCGTGAAATTCATGGACTCGGACGTTGTGCTGGACGGCGGCCTTGGTGGGTTCTGCCCAGCGTCTACAGGCTTCATGCTCAACACCAAATACATTTTCCTGCGTCCTCATGCGCAGCGAAACATGGTGGCGTTGAGCCCGAACCGTCGCTACGCCATCAACCAGGATGCAGAAGTGCAGATTCTGGCTTTTGCTGGAAATCTGAGTTGTTCTGGAGCGCAATACCAAGGTCGAGTTCAAAACTAATTACCACTTCGTTGTGGTTTACAGGCGCCTTATCGGGTAATCCATTGCCCGATAAGGTTTTTTTAGGAGAATGTTATGGCAGCAACTTACAGCGCGGCGGTGAATGCAAACAACCCCGCAGTCGTTGACACTGCTGCGTCGCAAGACACCGGCGCAGCAGTTGAAGGCATTGGGCTTGTTGGCGCGGACGGCGTCAGTTTGTCCGGGTCGCGCATCGGCGGATCGCCGGGCACCGATTTCAAGTTTGAAACCAATGTCTAAATCAGGGCGGGGCTTTGGCCCCGCTTTTCTTTGAGCCACAAAAAGGGAAATGTAATGCAATCAAACATGACTGCAACATCGACAGATTGGGAAGCAATTGCAGACGCACCTGGACTTGATCAATCCCGATATACCGAAGATTCGAGACTTTTTGTGCAATTCTATCGCCAGCCAATGTTGCAACCGGGCAAAAGTCGCGAAGCAGGTCGCGCCATCTACCAAGAAATCGATTGCATCAAAATCATGGTGCCAGGCGACAAGCTGAGTGTAATTGATCGCCCGGTTGACGATCTGGACCGCCGCCGGTTCGCTGACCGTTATGCCAAGTGGCAGGCGGGTGCGGGCGCAACAATTGAAGGCACGCCTCTTGCGTCGTTGCCGAGAATGACGCCGGGAAAGGTTGAGGAATACAAATATTTCAACGTGCATACCGTCGAGCAGATGGCGGCCGCGCCCGACAACCTCGGCCAGAAATTCATGAGCTTTCATGAAGACAAACGCTCCGCCAAAGCGTTTTTGGAAATTGCCAAGGGCAATGCGCCAATCGAAAAGATGAACGAAGAACTCAAGGCGCGCGACGCCAAGATTGAAGAATTGCAGGCGCAGATTGAGGCAATCACCAAAATGATGGATGCAAAAAACAAAGCGAAAACTGACGAGTAAATGCGGCAATGGCGTTCCAGATTGTCAACGACTCGACGTTGTCAGCGATAGTTCAGAACGTCGCACAGCTGTGTAGTTTTCCAACGCCAGCGGACCCGGCAGGTGACACTGATCCCGCCGTGGTTCAAATGGTGCAGTCGGTTAATTTGGCGGGTCTTGACCTGTTGGCAATGGCTGATTGGCAAGAGCTGACGAAGACGCACACGATTAGCATTGCAGCCTCCTCGCCGGGCCAGAGCGAGCGCGGTTTTGATTTGCCTGAGGATTTTTACGAGTTTATCGATCAAACGCAGTGGAACAGCACTGAACAATGGCCGGCGATTGGGCCGATCTCGCCGCAGTTTTGGCAACAATTGTTGATTCGACAGACGTTGCCCACGTTGTCTTTTTATTGGCAAGTTCGCGGCAACGAGCTTTATATTTTATCGCCACCGACCCCGGCGCAAACTCTGAGTTTCTTTTATCAGTCAATGGCGTGGGTGCAGGATCAGGACAATGCTGATCTTTACAAAAACCGCGCGACAAAAAATGGCGACGTGATCCTGTTGGATTCGTACCTAATTACGCTGCTCTCAAGAGTAAAGTGGTTGGAAATGAAAGGGCTAGATAGCGCAGCGGCCATGCGCGATTTCCAAGTCAATTTCGAAAACCGAAAGGGCAACGAAAAAGGTGCGCCCGTGCTCACTATGGCGCGCAGCTACACGTTCCCGTACATCCAGCCTTTGACCAATACGCCCGATACAGGTTTTGGGAGTTAAGCGGTGCCACTCGTCAGTCTCGCGCCATACAAAGTTCCGCGACGGTCAGCCGCCGCGCAAGTTGCGCGGGTGTTCACCATCCCAGCGACAGTTGGTGGTCTTAACTATCGTGACCCGATTGTGGCAATGGCCCCGACCGACGCGTTGGTCCTTGAGAACTTTATTCCCAAGCAGACCGGCATAGAAATCCGCAAGGGTTGGAAATATTTTACGCCGGTTGCCGGCATCAACGCGCATGTGCGTTCGATCTTCAGTTACAACGCGCCTGACACGACAAACAACAAAGTGTTCGCTGCGGCCGGCGGTAACATCTACGACGTAACGAGCGGCACGCCTTCGGTGGCGGTCGCAGGGTCCGGCTCGTTAGATGACATTTGGAACACGACGCAGTTCGCAAACGGCGCCGGATCGTTTTTGCTTGCCGTGTCGCCAGGCGCCGGGTACTGGACGTATGACGGCACGACGTGGACACAGCAGAGCGTCACCAACTTGCCGGCAGACTTGACCTCGGTTGCGGTGTTCAAGAATCGCGTGTGGTTTACGGGGCTGGAAGAAACAACCGTCTACTACCTGGATACGGTCGATGCCATTACCGGCACTGCGGTTGATTTTGAAATGGGCTCTATTTTCCGCAACGGCGGCTACGCGCGCGGCCTTGTCAACTGGACGCTCGATGCTGGAATTGGGATCGACGACTATCTAGTTGTCGTCGGCTCGCAAGGTGATGTGGGCGTGTGGCAGGGTACTGATCCGTCAGACCCCAGCAAGTTCAACATACGCGGCGTGTGGTATTTAGGTCCGGTGCCTAAATACGGCCGCTTCTTTACCGCTTACGGCGGCGACGTGATGGTCATTTCTGAACTGGGCATAGTGCCAATGTCGCGCCTCGTCAACGGACAATTCAGCGAAATACAGCCCGGCCCGGCGCAGAAAATTCAGTCTGTGCTGTCGCCGCTCATTTCGCGTTTGCGCGACGAAATGTCGTGGGACATTTTTGTCGTGCCGTCGAGCGATGTCATGGTCATCAGTTTGCCAGAGGACGCCGGCCTCTATCGCCAGTACGCCATGAACGTCAACACGGGCGCTTGGTGTACGTTCGCCTCAATCCCTATTTCTTGTGCTGCGTTACTGAACGGGCAGTTATACTTCGGCACCGAAAATGGCCGCGTTGCAAAAGGTCTTTTTGGCAACGAGGATGGCGTCGAAACTGACGGCAGTAACGGCAACCCGATTGAGGGCGACGTGCAAACTGCGTTCAGCGCGTTTGGTACGCCAGCACAGCTCAAAAAATTTGGCATGGCGCATCCAATTTTCATCGCGCCGACAGCGCCTTCAGTCAAAGTGCAAATCAACACGCAATACACTTTCACAAACATCGGTGGCTCGCCGTCATTCACGACGCAATCCGCGGGCATCTGGAACAATGGTTTGTGGAACATTGCGCTTTGGGCCGGATCAACAAATTCGTACCAAGCGTGGGTTGGCACAACCGGGTTGGGATACTACGGTTCGCTCCGAATGAAAGTGCGTGGGCTTCCAGGGACAATATTTACCAGTTCCCACATCATGACTGAGCTTGGAGGTGTAATGTGATCGTGGCGAAGGCGTTTTCTCCCGCACAAGCACCGTCCGGTTCTGCGCTTATCGCCGCGTTACGCAATGCCACACCGTATGCGCCAATCGGACCAAGCGGCCCTGAGTCGTTAAACTATTCGTGGATGGCACAAAACAGCGGCCCGCTAAAATTCCCATCACGACCTGACGAATCAAGTCAGCCGCCATCACAGCCCTTGCAACCTCCAT
>Ga0194132_10009833_pt1 | contig 12986 bp, 9 predicted proteins | sample TA2KigOf80mmetaG_FD_148612 | JGI IMG/M metagenome (GOLD analysis project Ga0194132, IMG submission 148612) | Freshwater microbial communities from Lake Tanganyika, Tanzania - TA2015054 Kigoma Offshore 80m | ecosystem: Environmental > Aquatic > Freshwater > Lake | place: Tanzania: Lake Tanganyika... | reverse complement strand
CACCAGAACCTCGCGGTCGCTTGGCTGATCGGCGAGCCAGCCGAGCGCCGCCGCGAGCCGATCCGCGGCGGCGGCGCCGGTGACCAGCGCACGTCGCTGGTCGGGCGCGCGCCCGCCCACGCGCGTCGAGTCGGGCGCGCGCCCGCCCACGCGCGTCGATCCGCCTGCCGCCATGGACGGTCGTTATCACGTGCGGCGCGAGAGCGTCATGGGTCGGCGAGCAATCCGTCTTGCGCATCGGGCGCCGAACCCGCAGGAGAAGTGGACGCGCGCCGCGCGCGCTCTCGCGATGCCGACCGGATTGATCCTCCAGCCGACCTACCGGATCCGTGACGAGCGTCCCGTGGTGCAGCTCTACGGCCGCCTCGTCGACGGTCCGCCCTTTCTCGTCGAGGACGACCGTTTCCGGCCCTACCTCTTCGTGCGGGCGCGGGACGTCGACGCGCTCGGCAGCGTCCCCGGTATGTCCGTCGACGTCCGCGACCTGCGCGACCTCGACGGCGTGCCGGTCGCGCGGGTGGTGCTGCCCACGCCGTCGGCGGCGTCCGCCCTGCGCGAGCGCCTCGCGGCTGCGGGCGTCGCGACCTTCGAGGCCGACGTCCGCTTCGCCTACCGCTACCTGATCGATCACGGCGTGCGCGCGATCGCCTCGATCGAGGGGTCGTCGGAGGAGCGCGACGGGCTGGTCGTGTTCACGAACCCGAGGCTCGGGCCGGCGACGGCACGGCCGGCCCTGCGCGTGCTCTCGCTGGACATCGAGACCACGCCCGACGCGAGCCGCGTCCTCTCCTTCGCGCTGGCGGGCTGCGGCGCCGAGGAGGTGCACCTGGTCGGCAAGGGCACGGTGCCCGGGGCCGAGCTGCACCCGGACGAGCGCGCGCTGCTCGCGGCGTTCGCCGCGCGCGTGCGCACGCTCGACCCCGACGTGCTGCTCGGCTGGAACGTGGTCGACTTCGACCTGCGCGTGCTCGCGCGGCGCATGGCCGCGGTGCGCGTCGTCGGCGGCATCGGACGCGTCCCCGGCCGCATCGCCTTCGAGCAGGACCGGACGTTCACGCGGCAGGGGCGCGCCGACGTCCCGGGACGCATGGTGCTCGACGGCGCCGGGCTGGTGCGCGACGCGCTGCGCCTCGAGGACTACCGGCTCGAGACCGTGGCGCGAGCCGTGCTCGGCCGGGGCAAGCTGCTCGCCGCCGATCATCCGGACCCGGCCGCGGAGATCAGCCGACTCCACCGCGAGGATCCGGCGGCGCTCGCGGCCTACAACCTCGAGGACGCGCGCCTGGCGCTCGCGATCGTCGAGCGGGAAGGCCTGCTCGACCTGACGCTCGAGCGCAGCATGCTGTCGGGGATGCAGCTCGACCGGGTGGGCGCGAGCATCGCCTCGTTCGACCAGATCTACCTGCCGGAGCTCAGGCGGCGCGGTGTGGTGGCGCCGAACGTGCAGGCGGACCGTTCCGGGGTCGCGGTGCAGGGCGGCGCCGTGCTCGACTCGGTACCGGGGATCTTCCGCAACGTCGCGGTGTTCGACTTCAAGAGCCTCTACCCGAGCCTGATCCGCACGTTCCAGCTCGATCCGCTGGCGCACGCGCTTGCGCGCCGCGACGGCGGCGACGCGATCGTCGCGCCGAACGGGGCGCGCTTCGCGCGTGTGGGCGCGATCCTGCCGGCGCTGCTCGACGGCTTCCTCGCGCGTCGCGACGAGGCGAAGCGCCGCAGCGACCGCCACGCGGATCAGGCGATCAAGATCATGATGAACGCGCTGTTCGGCGTTCTCGGTGCGACCGCCTGCCGCTTCTTCGACGCGGAGATCGCCAACGCGATCACGACCTTCGGGCAGCAGACGCTGCACTGGACGCGCGCCGCGTTCGAGGCCGCGGGCCTGGTCGTGCTCTACGGCGACACCGACTCGGTATTCGTCGAGCTGTCGACCCCTGCCACCACCGACGCGGCACGGGCCGAGGCCGTACTGCTGCGCGAGCGTGTCGAGGCGGAGATCCACCGGTGCGTTCGCGACGCCTACGGCGTCGAGCCGCAGCTGACCCTCGAGCTCGAGCACGTGCTCGAGCGCTTCTTCATGCCGCGCGTGCGCTCGGGCGCGAACGGCAGCAAGACGCGCCACGCCGGCTGGGCGACCGGCAGCAAGAAGCGGTACGCCGGCTGGGTGGACGGCCGGCTTCTCGTGGTCGGGCTCGAGTCGGTGCGCCGCGACTGGCCGGCGGTGGCGCGCCGGCTGCAGGAAGGGCTCCTCGAGCACGTGTTCACCGATCGCGACCCGATGCCGTTCGTGCGCGACGTCGTGGCGCGGGTGCGCGACGGCTCGCTCGACCACGAGCTGGTGTACGCCAAGCGCATCCGCAAGGGCTCGGTCGAGCGCTACACCGGTGCCGTGCCGCCGCACGTGCAGGCGGCGCGCAAGGCCGGCCCCTCGGCGGGCCCGGTGATCCGCTACGTGGTGACGCGCTCGGGCCCCGAGCCGGTTCTGCCCGGGCGCCCCCTGCCGCCGGAGATCGATCGCGAGCACGCCGTCGAGCGGGTGCTGCGGCCCGTCGCGGACGCGATCCTGCCGGAGGTCGGACACGCCTTCGACGAGGCGCTGGGCATTCTTCGCCAGATGGAGATGTTCTGATGGCGGAGACCGGGACGGGACGTGCTAAAAGTTCACACGTGACCCTTGCCGGCGCGGGCGAGTCCCGCTTCAAGCTGCTGTTCGATCTGTCGCGCTCGCTCGCCGAGATCAAGGAGCTCGAGACCCTGCTGTCGTCGATCGTGGCCCGGTGCCGGGAGCTGTTCGGGCCGGGCAGCGCAGTCGCGGTCATGCTGCTGGATCGCGACACCGACGAGCTCTACTTCCCGTACACCGACACGCAGCGCCCGCTGCACATGCCGCAGCTGTCGGAGGTCCGCATCCCGGCCGGCCCCGGAACGCTCGGCGGCGCGGTCATGGCGACCGGCAAGGCCGAGCTGGTCCCCGACGCCGAGGCCGATCCGCGTTTCGACCTGGAGCTGCAGCGCAGGCTGGGGGTGCGCCTCGGCTCGGTGCTGCTCGCTCCGCTCAGGAGCCGCGAGGGCATGGTCGGTGTCCTCACGGTGTCGGGTCCGCGGGACGTCCCGCCATGGACGCCCGACGACCTCGGCTTCCTCGAGAATCTCGCCAGCTACGTCGCGCTCGCGATCGAGAACGCTCGCATCTACGAGCGCCTGCGCACCGCGGAGGAGGACCTGCGGGTCGAGGTCGGCGCGCTGCGGGCCGACCTCGAGCGGCGCGACGTGTTCCAGGAGATCGTCGGCACCAGCAGCGCGATCCGGTCGCTGATCCGCCTGATGGAGAGCGCCGCCGCCTCACCGATCGCGGTGCTCGTCGAGGGCGAGACCGGCACCGGCAAGGAGCTCGTGGCACGCGGCATCCACCGCGCGAGCCCACGCGGCGAGGGGCCGTTTCTCGCGGTCAACTGCGGCGCGTTCACGCCCGAGCTGCTCGAGTCGGAGCTGTTCGGTCACCAGCGCGGCGCGTTCACCGGCGCCGACCGCGCGCACCACGGGCTGTTCGAGACGCTCTCGGGCGGCAGCATCCTGCTCGACGAGGTGGGCGAGATGCCGCCCGCCATGCAGGTGAAGCTGCTGCGCGTGCTGCAGGAGGGCGAGATCCTCCCGGTCGGCGCGAGCACCGGACGGAAGATCGACGTCCGCGTGATCTCGGCGTCGAACGTGAACCTCGAGGCCGCGGTCGCGAGCGGGCGCTTCCGCGCCGACCTCTACTACCGCCTCGCCGCGTTCCCGATCCGCGTCCCGCGTCTCCTCGAGCGCCGCGGCGACATCCCCGAGCTGGTCGACCACCTGCTGCACCGGGCGGTGGTGGCGCACGGCAAGCAGGTGCTCGGCTTCACTCCCGAGGCGCGAGCGCTGCTGCTCGAGTGCGAGTGGCCGGGCAACGTTCGCCAGCTCAAGAACGAGGTGGATCGCGCGGTCGCGCTCGCGCATCCGGGCGATCACATCGACGTCGGAGATCTCACCGAGGCACTGCGCGCCGGGGGCGGCCGGGAGGGGCTGCTCGTAGCCGGCGAGAGCGCCGCCGGCGAGGTCCCGGCGGCGCCGCTGCGCGATGCGCGCATCGCCTTCGAGACCCACTACATCGCCGAGGTGCTCGAGCGCGAGGGGGGCAACGTCTCGCGCGCGGCCACGGTGCTCGGCATCTCGCGCGTGATGCTGCACAAGAAGCTGAAGCAACTCGGACTGCGCTGAGAGTTGCGCAGACTCCGAGCGCGGGGCGGACGCCGTCAGCGCAGCTCGGTGCGGGTGAAGCTCAGGCCGGTGGCTCGGTGCGGGTGAAGCTCAGGACGTACTGGTAGGGCAGGACGTCGGGCTCGTCGGTCAGCCGGTAGCCCGACTGCGTCATCTCGTCGATGACCTGCTCGCGGGCAAGCTTGTGATCGAGCGGCGGGCCGACCGGCAGCTCCCGCTTGTGAAAGTCGACGATGACCACGCGTCCGGTGGGCTTGAGGGCCGCCGCGAGCCGGTGCGCGTAGGCGACGCGGTCGTCGATGTGGTGCCAGGTGTTGACGATCAGCACGACGTCGCAGGCGCCGGCGGGGAGCCGCGGGTTGTCCGGGGACGCGAGGATCGGCACCACGTTCGCGAGCCTCTCCTGCTCGGCACGGCGTCGCAGGTGACCGACCAGGGCGGGCTCGGTGTCCGCAGCGAGGACGGCACCGTCGGGGCCGGCGGCCTCGGACAGGTGGCGCGAGAAGTACCCCGTGCCGGCGCCGACGTCGGCGACCGTTGCCCCGGCCGCCAGCGCGAGCGCTGCGACGAGCTCGGCGGGCTTTTGCCACGCGTCGCGCGCCGGGTCGTCGAAGATGCGGCTCCAGTGCTCGACGTCCTCGAACGAGTGACGGGCGGTCGCGTCGTGCGGGCCGCCCGCCCCGCCGTGCCCTTGCGTCCCGTGCGCGTGGCCGGCGTGCGCGCTGCCCGATGCGCGATCTGGCGTGGGCGTGACGTCTGGTGCGCGGTGTGACGAGGGCGCTCCGCCCCGTGCGTGATGCGACGAGGGCGTGACGTCCGGTCCGCCGGCTGTGCGGGACGTCGTCTCTGCGACGGATTGCCCCGTCGCGGACGCGGCGGGCGCTGCGGTCGCGGTCACGTCTGCGCCGGGCTGCGCGGTGCAGACGAGCAACACGGCGAGCAGCGCGCGGGCGCCGCGCGGCGAGGCTGTCCGCGAGCCGCGGCGCGGCCTCGTCACGCAGCGCCCCCCACCCGGATCGTGGTTCCAGGCTCGAGCGCGAGCGTCGTCCGTGCGGATCCGTCGCGCACGGCGATCTCGACGAACCCCTCGCTGCCGATGACGGCGAGGAGCTCGCCCGGCGACGCGCTGCCGTAGGTCTCCCGCAGTACCACGCGCCGGTCGCCCGGCAGCTCGACGAAGCGCTCACCGGCCCCGAGGTCGGCCAGCAGCTGGACCGGGACGTTCGTGATCGCGTTGCCGAAGTGGTCGTAGTACGCGATCCGGCCTTCGATGCCCGAAGGAACGCGCACGGCTTCGGTGCCGGGCAGCTGCACCAGGCTGTGCCGCGGTCCGACCGCGGCGGGTGCCAGCAGACCTGCCGCGAGCACGGCCGCGACCGGCGAGAACAGGTCGCGGCCCTCGAAGGTCGTGGAGCGCTGCCGCGGCAAGTGGTGTGCGAGCGGCCCGCTGCGCACGATGCGGTAAGCTGCAGGGATGCCACCGAGCCGGGCGACCACCGGCCCGAACAGGCCGTTGTCGGGGCCGACGAACGCGTGTCCCCCGGCGACGACCACGACGGGCGCGCGCTCGGTTCCGACGCCCGGGTCGATCACCGCGAGGTGCACCGTGCCCGGCGGGAACCACGGGCACGCGCCGCGCAGCACGGTCGCGCCGTGCTCGATGCTCTGCGGCTCGATCTGGTGCGCCAGGTCGTGGATGCCGAGCGTGGGCGCGATGCTCAGCATCACGCCCTTCATCGCGCCGACGTAGGCGTCTCGGGTGCCGAAGTCGGTGGTGATCGTCACCAGGCGATTCGGCGTGAAATCGTCGTGCGGGGGCAACGCGGGGCCGAGACTACCGGCTGCGCGGCGGGCGCACCAGGAGCCCGCAGCGTTTCGCGGTTCTCGATCGCCGCCTTGCCGCTGCCCGCGGCGGGGACCGCGGGCGGGGGCGCTTGCGCAATCGGCATCCGTCGGGACAGTCTCGCGCCGGAGGGCAACCCATGCTGCTGCTGCACGAGGTGCACGAGGTGGTCGGGGCGCGCGAGCTCGAGTTCGAGGCCGCGATGCGCGACGTCTGGATGCCGGCGCTCGGCGCGGGGGACGACGCCCGGCTGCTGTACTTCCTCCACCACGCGCATGGTACGGGCGCGTCCTATCGCGTCGTGACCGTCACCGCGCTGCGCGACGGTGCCGCGTGGGAGCGACTCGCGCGTCGGGTGCTCGACGGCGACCTCGCGGCGTGGATGCGCGACCTCGACCGGCTCCGGCACGAGGTGCAGGCGAAGCTGCTCGTGCCGCTGCCGTGGTCGCCGCTGCAGACGGTCGATCTCGCGTCCGTTCCGGTGCAGCCCGCGGCGCACGGCCTGACGCTCTTCATGGAGGACACGGTGTGGCCGCTCGAGGGACGCCTCGAGGAGTACGTCGAGCGCTCGGGCACCCACTACGCGCGCGAGATGAAGGAGGCCGGTGCGAGCGGGCCGAGGCTGCTGACCGTCGACGCGAGCTTTCGCACCACGCTCGGCAGCCACCGCCGGCGCGAGGTGGTGCTGTGGCAGAAGGTCGTGCAGCCCGACGGCATGCTGCGCCTGCTCACGCACGAGCTGCCGCCGGCCTATCGCAAGCCCGGGACGTGGATGGTCGACGCCCTCGAGCTGCGCGACCAGTGGGAGAGCCGCCTGCTGCGCAGCTCGTCCTGGTCGCCGTGGTGGTGAGCGTCGCGGGCAGGTAGGCGCATCGACGCCGGCGGAGTCGTTGTCAGGGCAGTCCGGCCCTCCGGGGAGTCGTCGTCAGGGCAGTCCGGCCCTCCGGGGAGTCGTCGTCAGGGCAGTCCGGCCCTCCGGGGAGTCGTCGTCAGGGCCGTTCGGCCCCCCGGGGAGTCGTCGTCAGGGCCGTTCGGCCCCCCGGGGAGTCGTCGTCAGGGCCGTTCGGCCCCCCGGGGAGTCGTCGTCAGGGCCGTTCGGCCCCCCGGGGAGTCGTCGTCAGGGTAGTCCGGCCCCCGCGGTGTCGACGCGCACGGTGCGGATGCGCGCGTTGCCGCGCCGCAGGTTCGCGTGCGGGCTCGCGTCGCTCGCCTCGAGCAGGAAGAGCGTGCGCCGGTCGGCGCCGCCGAGCGCGCACGCGAACGCGGCCCGGTCGGCGACGTCGATCTGCTGCAGGACTTGGCCGCCGTGCGCGATGCGGCGGAAGCTGCCGGGCGTGATCGGGGATGCGGCCCAGATGCAGCCCTCTGCGTCGAGCGCGATCCCGTCGGGATAGAAGTCGAGCGCCGCCCAGAGACGGCGGTTCGTGATCGTGCCGTCCGGAGCGAGGTCGAAGGCCGTCAGGCAGCGGCCGAAGCTCTCCGCGACGACCAACGTCCGGCCGTCGGGCGTGACCACCATGCCGTTCGGGAAGCACAGGTCCTCGGCCGCGACGCGTGCGCGCCCGTCCGCCGCGACGTGGATCAGGCACGTGTTGCGGGTCTTCTCGGAGCGGTGCAGGTCGAAGCCGAAGTTGCCGACGAAGGCGTTGCCGCGCGTGTCGACGACCATGTCGTTGCAGTGGAACGGCGCGAGGTGCGAGAGGTCGGCGTGCTCGGTGAGGCGGCCGTTCTCCATGCGGAGCAGCCGGCGGTCCTCCATCGACACCACCAGCAGGCGACCGTCGGGCAGCCAGCCGAGCCCCGACGGGCATCCCGGAACCTCGGCCACGGTCTCGCGCACGCCGCGCTCGTCGACCGCGACCACCTCGTGCGCGTGCATGTCGGAGAACCAGAGCCGACCGTCGCGCCAGCGTGGTCCCTCGGCGAAGACCAGCCCGCCGAGCAGCAGCGTGGGCTCGGCGCTCATCGATCGGTCGCGCGCTGCCGCGCCCGGTACTGCTCCTTCACGGAGCGCCCGCGCTCCTCGAGAAAGGGCACCAGTGCACGCTTGACCACGGGGAGCGCGCTGCCGACGCGCGCCATGTACCCCGTCAGCACGGGAATCGTCCTCTCGGCGGCGCCGTCGGCGGCAGAGTCGAGCACGAGGGCTGCGACCTCGTCGGAGGTGGACATCGGGTTCGCGAAGACGAGGTCCGGAACGTGCTCGAGATCCCCCATGAGGAAGCCGGTGTCGACCGGCCCGGGCGACACCGCGGACACGGTGATGCCCGAGCCCTCGAGCTCCTCGCGCAGCGCGAAGGTGAACGCGCGCAGCCCCGACTTGCTGGCCGAGTACGTCGCCTCGTGCGCGACCGGGATCTGCCCGGCGATCGAGGCCACGTTGACGATCGCGCCGCCGCCGCGGCGTCGGAGGAAGGGCAGGGCGAGGCGCGTCAGGACGATCGGCGCGGTGAGGTTGACGTCGACGATCTGCGCGAGTGCTGCCGGGTCCTGCTCTTCCACCGGCCCGCGGTGGTTGGCGCCGGCGTTGTTGACCAGGACGTCGATGCCACCGAACTCGCGCTCCACGTGCGCGAGCAGGGCGGCGCACGCCGCGTGGTCGCGCACGTCGGCGGGGAAGGCGCCCGCGATCCCGCCCGCGCCGCGGATCTCGCCGGCGACCCACTCGAGCGGCTCCGCGGAGCGCGCGACCAGCGCCACGCGCGCGCCCTCGGCCGCGAGCCGCCGCGCCACGGCACTACCGATGCCCGCCGACGCTCCGGTGACGACGGCCACCTTGCCTGCAAATCGCTCTGCCATCGATCGCTCCTTCCGTTCCGCCCCGGCGCTGCCCTGCACCTCTCGTCCCTCCGGCGCCGAGCTTGTAGCAGAACGACTCAGCCCGCGAGTCCTCCGCCGGGCGGGGGGCGGAGGACGAGACGATGCGGGCGCGGCGCCGGGCGGTCCGCACGCCCGATCCCGGCGACGTCGTTGGGGCCGTCGGGGCTGAGCAGGCTCGCGAGCGTCTGCACCAGCGTGCGGCCGACGCCGACCTCGAACATGCCGCCCATGTAGACCTCGACGCCGCGTGCGGCGCATGCGGCGACGACGGCGAGCGCGTCGAGGACGCCGCCGACGCGCGCCGGCTTGACGTTGACGGCGGCGGGCGCCTCGGCGATCGTGATCACGTCCGCGGCCGACGTGATCGGCTGGTCGAGCGCGAGGCGGGCGCGCAGCGACGGCGGCCACGGCGCGGCGCCAGGCAGCGGATCCTCGAGCAGCGCATCGGGCAGCAGCCGGTGCGCGCGGAGGTGCGCGGCCACGTCACCGCTCCGCTTGAAGTCGAGCACCGCGACGCGGCCGAGTGCCGCCAGGCCGGCGAGCGTGGTGTCGCTCCATCGCGGGTCGGCGTCCACCTTGAGCTCGAGACCGGGGGCGCCGGCGAGCTCCTGGTGGGCGCGCGCGACCGGGTTCGCGGTGCGCGCGAAGGACAGCACGTACCGCACCGGGCGCGGTTTGGCGTCGCACAGGGTGAACGGATCGGTCGACGCCTGACGCAGCGCCAGGTCGATCGCCGCGCTCTCGAGCGCCGCGCGGTCGTACGGCTCGGCCAGGCGCTCGCGCGCGAGCGCGCTCGCGTCGCCGATGGTCGCGCAGCGCGCGAGCGGCAGCGACCCGACGCGCGCCGCGAAGCCCAGGTGCGCTGCCGTGGTCCAGCCCACGTGCTCGCCGTGCCCGGCGAGTCCTGCCCCTTCGAGGACGAGCGTCGAGCTGGGCCGTGGGCCGTCGGGGTACGAGGGCACCGCGACGGGCGCCACGGCGCACCCGATCCGCTCCACCCGGAGAGGAAGTGCCGAGAGGCGGGCGGCGAGGAGTCGTGCACGTCGCTCGCGCTCGGCGTGGTCGACGCGTGGCGCGTCCGCGCCGCCGGCCGTGGCTGCCGCGGTGGCGTGCCGGTCAAGCATCGGCTGCGCAACGGAACCCGGCGAAGATCTGCCGCCGCTGCGGCAGGTCCCAGTTGCGGAACGTGTTGCGGATCGCCACTGGACGCGTCGCCCACGAGCCGCCGCGCAGCACCTTGTAGCCGTGCCCGAAGTGGACCTCCGAGTACTCGCGGTAGGGGAACGGGACGAAGCCGGGATACGGGGCGAAGTCGCTCGACGTCCACTCCCACACGTCGCCGATCATCTGCTCGCAGCCGAAGAAGCTGCGGCCCGTCGGGTACGCGCCGATCGGCAGCGGAGCGAAGGTCCGCTGGTCGAGGTTCGCGCGCTCGCGGGTCGGCGGCGCGTCGCCCCACGGGTAGCGGCGCGCGACGCCGCGCTCGGGGTCGATCGCGGCCGCGACCTCCCACTCGAGCTCGCTCGGCAGGCGCTTCCCGGCCCACCGGGCGTACGCATCCGCCTCGTACCAGCACACGTGGACGACCGGCCGGAACGGGTCGAGGGGAGCGATGCGGCCGAGGGCGCGCTCGGCCCAGCCGTCCGGTGCGCGCAGCCAGCTCGCCGGGTGCCGCACCCCGGCATCCCGGCGCCAGTCCCAGCCGTCGGTGCTCCACAGCTCGCGGCGGCGGTAGCCGCCGTCGTCGACGAACGCGCGGAATGCGCCGCAGGTGACCGGTGCCGCATCGATGCGGAAGCGGTCGAGCCGCACGACGTGCGCCGGCCGCTCGTTGTCGTAGGCGACGCGCCGGTCGTCGGTGCCGACCGCGTAGTCGTCGCCCGGCACCGTCACCATCGTCCGGGCGAGCGCGTGCGGCGGCACGACCAGTCGGCGCGGCTCGGCGTCGTCGCGGAGGTGGCTCTCGTACGCCAGCTCGGCGATCTGGATCGCCTGCAGGATGGTCTCCTGGTGCTGCGCCTCGTGCTGCGCGAGCATGGACCACACGTAGCCGTCGCGCAGCAGCGCGTGATCGGTGACCGAGAGCTCGAGGTCCTCCAGACAGGCGCGCGTGCGCGCGCGCACCCGGTCGAGGTAGGCGAAGCTCTCGTCGCGCCCGAGCAGGGGCAGTGCCGCCCGCGAGCGCCGCGGGTGGCGCACGGCGTCGTAGAGGTGGTCGTGCCGCGCGCGCTCGCCGGCTTCGTCCGCGGTCGTGCCGAGGGCACGCGCGGTCCACTGCTCCTCGAAGTTCGCCACGTGGGCCAGGTCCCAGACGATCGGGCTCATGAGCGGGCTGTGCTGCCGCGCGAGCGCTGCGGCGTCGAGCGGCGCGACGATCTCCATCGTGCGTACCCGGCCGGCCTCGAGCGCATGCACCGCGGCGCTGCACACGGCGATCGGCGAGCGGGCCTTTGGCGACGCGCGGCGCAGCAGCAGCGAGGCGAAGCGTTGGTCGTCGTCGGTGAACGTCTCGACGGGCGCGAAGCCGTGGCGCGATACGCGCAGCATCATCTCGTCGGCGCGAAACTTCCGGCTGATCTCTGTCCGGACGGCTTCCCCCGCGGCGATGCGAAAGCGCTCGCCGAGCGCCGGCAGCTCGATCCACGTCTCCCTCGTGAAGCGCGCGAAGATGTCGATGCGCTCGCGGTACTCGTTCCAGTGTGCGACGTGCTCGACGGCGTCGAGGTCGATCGCGGTGCCGAGCTCGCGGTTCATCCGCGCGAACAGGTTGCGCGTGAACAGAGCCGTGGCGCCGGCGGCGTCGTCGTAGGCGGCCTCGAGCAGCGCGACGTCCTTCACGAGGTCGATGCCGAGCAGCAGGTGGTCGCCCGGGCCGAGGCTCGCCGCGACGCGCGCGAGAAAGTCGTCGAGCTCGGCGTCGTCGAAGTTGCCGATCGTGCTCCCGAGGAAGGCGAGCGTGACCGGCGAGAGCATGCCGATCCAGGGCAGCGCCTGCTCGTAGGAGGCCGCGATGCCGCGCACGTCGAGCCGCGGGTACTCGCGACGCAGCGCCGTGCTCGACGCCACGACCACCGGCTCGCAGATGTCGACCGCGACGTAGGTCGCGGCGGGATCGCACGCCGTCCAGGCGTCGAGCAGGTGGCGCGTCTTCGCCGACGTGCCGGCGCCGAGCTCGACCAGTGCCGACGGGCCTGCGAGGGCGCGCATGCGGCCCGCGTGGCGCGCCAGCAGCGCAGCCTCGGCTCCCGTCAAGTAGTACTCCGGCTGCTCGGTGATGCGCTCGAAGAGCGCCGAGCCGGCGGCGTCGTAGAGGTAGCGGCAGCCCAGGCGCCGCGGGTGATGCGCCAGGCCCTGTGCGACCGAGATCGCGAACGTCTCGACGTCCGACCCCGGCCCGCGCAGACGCAACAGGTGCGGCAGCGGCTCGCCGTGCGGCGCCGGCCAGGCGGTAGCATGCGGCGGCCGAGCGGCGGTGCGAGGGGCGCTCACGGGCGTGCGGGATAGGATCATCCGGGGCCTCCGGCCCTGCGTGCGCCCGGTCGATCGCTCGGCCTGCTCGCGAGGGCCTACAGGGCGCGTCCGGCGGAGAGCCGCGCCCGCGCCGCAGGCTGACGATGGTCGGAGTTGATCACATCGCGACGCTCGTGCAAACCCCACAGCAGAGATGAGGCGACCGAGCGGCGGACGTGACCTGTGGCGCAACGGACGCGCGCGCGCCTGCGGGGCGTTGCTGCTGCTGGTCGCGTCGTGCAGCCCGTCGGCCGAGTCCGGGGGGCACGCCCGGCAGAACGACCCGGAGAGTGCGTCCGTCGCGGAGGGCGGCCCGGAGCGTGCGCTGATGACGGGCGACGTCTACCAGCGGCGGCGCGCGGTCGACGAGCTCGTGGCGCTCGGCCCCGCGGCGCTGCCCGCGCTCGACAAGGCGCTTGGCGACGGGTCTCCCGACGTGCGCGCGGCGGCGACGCAGGCGCTGGTGCGCATGGGGCCGGCCGCGCGGCCGCTCCTCGGCCGCGCCGTCGCGGATCCCAAGTCGGTGGTGCGCGATCCTGCGACGCGCGCGCTGATCGGCGTCGGCGCGCCC
>Ga0194132_10009830_pt1 | contig 12988 bp, 12 predicted proteins | sample TA2KigOf80mmetaG_FD_148612 | JGI IMG/M metagenome (GOLD analysis project Ga0194132, IMG submission 148612) | Freshwater microbial communities from Lake Tanganyika, Tanzania - TA2015054 Kigoma Offshore 80m | ecosystem: Environmental > Aquatic > Freshwater > Lake | place: Tanzania: Lake... | reverse complement strand
CTGCCCACGCTGCTGCTTCCCGTACACTTCGTGAATGGCCCCCAAATCCAGTTGGTCCACCATATCACTGACGAAGTACACCAGATGTCCTTCCGGCAGCCAATCACGCAAGCTCGGTGGCAGTAGCAGATCCTGGTCCGGGTTGTAGGCGCGGTACCCCTTGGGCATAAAACATTATGTACTGGTTTTGTTCTATCCGTTCCCACGATGTTCGGGAATTCTCGGACAGGCTCCTAGCACGGATCCGGCTGAGTACCGGCTCAAAGTACCTTGTCGATTTCCGGGTAGAGCCCGAGACTGGGGTTGCTAAGGTCTCTAACCATGCAATCCACAGAGATGGAATTCTGGAAAGCCAAGGACGTCGCGCGTCTTCTCTCACTGGTGGAGGCGGACCGCCGGTATTTCCAGGACATTGTCGCCGTCATGCCCGTCGCTATTGCGACGGTTGAGGCGGGACTCACAATCACTTCCAGCAATCGAGCGTTCCGGGAAATGTTTGGCCGCCGGGGCGAAGTCTCCGGCCATCTGGACCAGGCTCTTCCGTCAGCCGAGTTCACTGCGCTCGTCCAGAAGGCGCTCGAAACCAAAACACCAGCATCCCGCGATCTCAAGGTCGGGCCGCGGCAGATTAGCGCCGCGATCCACCCGATCCGCCATTGGGATGAAGACGAAGCCGTCCTGGTTTTTCGTGAAGCGGGCGAGGGTGCTCCCGCCGCCCCGGCGCCGGCCTCCCAGCTCCCCCCGGCCGACTTCGCGGTATGGACCGTGAACGCCTCCAACTTGTGCTTTGAAGGCAACCCCCAGGGGTCACTCCCCGTGGACATGAGCGCGTGGCGCGCCGATGCCGAGCTTGCGGGCCGGTTCGGAGCCTCGGGGGACCTGGCGCCAGTCCGCGAGTTTTATCAAGCCGTCCTAGCCGGACACTCCCTGCGCTCGATCGACTATCCCGTCACGACGGGAAGTGAAACGCGTTGGTTCCGCGACTCAGTCAAAGTCGAACGGGACAGCGCGGGCAAGATTACGAAGCTGCATGGCCTGACCACCGACACTACCAACGCCCGCCGGTCCGATGGCCAGCGTGCGCAAGCACAGCGCGTCGAAGGACTTTCCCGCCTCGCCAGCCGCGTGGTCCACGACTGCAACAACCTGATCATGATCATGGGTGGCTATGGCGAGGATCTTCTGCACGCGCTGCCGCCGGAGAGCTCACTTCGCGTCAACGTCCAGGAAATCCTGGCAGCGAGTGACCGCCTGTCCGTCTTCACGCGCCAACTGAACGCCTTCACCAAGCGTGCGCCTGCCGAGCTCACAAGCACCGGAATCGATCCGCTGGTGGAAGGCATGAAGGCGGAACTCCGCAAGCTGCTTCCTCCCCAGGTTGCACTGACGATGAATCTGAACGCGGCAGGAGCGGCTGTGCGGACCGATCCCGCACTGCTGCGGAGCGCCGTGCAGACCATTGTGTCGCGTGCGCTGGGCAGCCTCCACAACGGCGGAACGGTGACGATTGAGACCTCGCCCTTCGAGGAGACTCACGTTGAAGTGGGGATGCCGTGGAGCCTTCCCGACAGCTCGTTCGTCCGCCTCGAGATTCGCGACACCGGAATCGCCATTCACCCGGATGTCTTAAGCCGGCTGTTCGAACCGGATGCCTCATCCGACCCGGTCCGGCAGAAGCTTCCGGTGCTATATCAATCGCTGCGCGACATCGGGTGCGATCTCGAAGTCCGCTCTCACTTCAAGCAGGGCACCAGCTTCGAAATTCTGATTCCTCTGTCTTCCGCAGCGGTCGAGGAGCCGCCGGCTTCATCCCCTGCGGCCCGGATGCCCGCGCTCACGCCGGTGTTCCTTGAGGCGCTGAACCGCCCTCGAACAAAGGAAGTTCCTGCTGAGGCAGACGCGCCCCTGGCGCCCGAACCCCCTCCGCCCCCGCCTGCGCCAACCCCCGCACCGCCGCCTCCGCCGCCCCCGCCACCGGCTCCGGAGCCGCCCAGGCGCACGGTGCTGGTTGTGGACGACGAGGCCGGAATCCGCTCTCTGCTCCGCAAGGTGCTGCTGCGCGAAGGGTATGAGGTGCTCGAAGCGTCCCACGGCCGGGAAGGACTCGAACTCGCCAACGCCCACAAAGGCAAGATCGACCTGCTGCTCAGCGATGTCGTGATGCCCGAGATGGGTGGCATCGAACTCGCCCACGCGATTCAACAGTCGCACCCGGGCACGAGAATCCTGTTGATCTCCGGCTATATGGGCGCGACCGGACCCGAAGCGGAGAAGGTCCCCGCCGGCGCTGCGTTTCTGCAGAAGCCGTTCACACTGAACGCGCTGCTCGCCAAGGTTAAGGACGTGCTCGCGTAACCGGCCGGATCTCCACGCGCCGGATGAAGATCTCGGCGCCTTCTGACTGGATTTGAATCTTGCCTGCGGTATGGCTGGAATCGTATCCCTCGTTCACCACCACACCGTTCAGGAGATTCGTGATCTTGCCGCCGTCGCAGATCACCTCCTGCCGGTTCCACTCCCCGACAGCCTTCTCAACGTCCTGTTTGCCGCGGAAGTTGACGGCGTCCTTCCACTCCGGATCCCGGCCCCACCAGTTGAACCGGCCGCTCTCCTTGGTCACCGGCGTGCCGGATCCATCGCGGACCCAGTAGGCCTCGCGTCCGATGGTCTGGATCTTGGCGGTCATCTTCGGCTTGTTCTTCCCGCCCACCATAATGAAGTCGCCGCTGCCGCCTTCGATGATCTGCGACTCGATCGACTCCAGCCAGATGCCTCCGTATGCGCCATCCTCACCAACCGCATGGACCAGAATTCCGGAATCCCGCGCGCGGTCCAGGCGTGGCGCCCACGTCTTGCCACCCCACTTCCACTCGACGATGAGATGGTAGTCGCGATAAGACTCGCGGGTCGCGATCCCGCCCCAGTCCTGGCCGCTGATCCGGATCATCTTGTTCGCCACTGAGAATACCTTGTTCGGATCCTCGTACTTGAACTCCTTGAGCCAGGTGTACCAGTTCTTCAGATTCTTTCCGTTGAACAGCTTCACCGTCTTGGTAGGCTGAATGGGGTTGCTCTGCGCCGCGAGAACGGATGCCGCGGCGAGAGCCATGAGAACGAATCGCATGGTTGTTACGTTATCACGGCTGGCAAGTTCTCTCGTGTGGTCCGCGGCCGCGGCGGGCGCGATCGGCGAGTCCTGCCTGCCGTGCCACCGGGCGAAAGTGGAATCCTACCGGACAACGGGGATGGCGCGTTCGTTCGCGCCAGTGCCAGACACCGGTATCCCCGGATTCGCCGCTACCGCCACTCTGCGCCACGCGCCGTCGAACTCCGAATTCACGATGTCGCGCGCAGGCGGACGGTTCATGATCGAGCGAGGGGGCGGGGGGCACAGGCTCGCCAAGCAGGTCCACTACATGCTTGGCTCGGGCAACCACGCGCGGAGCTTCGTCCACCGCACGCCGCGGGACCGCTTGCTCGCGATGCCTGTGTCCTGGTATGCGGAACGCGGCGGGTTCTGGGACATGGCGCCGGGCTACGACCGTCCGGATCAGCCGCACTTCCAGCGCAAGATTGGCTATGACTGCATGTTTTGCCACAACGGGTATCCAGCCTCTGAATCCGACCCCGCCGATCCCGTGTACCCAAAGGAGCTGCCCTCGGGCATCGACTGCTCCCGCTGCCATGGAGACGCGCGGGAGCATCTAGCCCGCCCGGCCCGCGGGTCGATTCTCAATCCCTCGCGGCTCACTCCGGCGCGGCAGCTCGAAGTCTGCATGCAGTGCCATCTCGAAACAACGTCGGAGCCCTTGCCGGCGTATCTTCGGCGGTCCGGCGCGGCGTTCTTTTCCTACGATCCTGCCCGGCCTTTGGCGAGCTACATGCTGCACTTCGATCATGCTCCCGGCACTGGCCGCGAGGACAAGTTTGAAGTGGTGAGCGCGGTTTACCGGCTGCGCCAGTCCAAGTGCTTCATCCAGAGCGAAGGACGGATGACGTGCACCACGTGCCACGATCCCCACGAGCCGGCGCGTCCCAACAACGGAGCGTGCGCCAACTGCCATGCGGCCTCTCACCGGCAAGGTGAGGATTGCGGCGGATGCCATCTGCCCAAACGGCGTCCCGAAGACGCGCCGCGGACTACGATTGCCGACCACAAGATCCAGCGCCACTTCGCCGGTTCCCTTCACGCCGCTCCGGCCTCGTACAACGGCCGCGTGGTTGCCTACTATCCTGCACAACTCGGCCCGGAGGACCGGATTTATCTGCGCATCGCGAATGGTGAGGCTCCGGATCCTTCGCCGGCCGCTCAGGCGCGGCGGCGGTCTCTGGCACGATTTCCCACCCCGGAGCGGCCATCATCCTATGATCCGGTGTTGTGGACCATCTACGGCGAAGCCCTCCGCGCCTCGGGCCGTCACGCTGAAGCTCACATGGCGCTAACGAAGGCCATTGACCTCGATCCCGACGTCCCCGAGCCCTACATCAACCTCGGCGCGGCACTCGCCGCGCAAGGACGCCTGCCAGAAGCCGCCGCCCGGTTCCGCGAAGCACTCGCGATCGATCCGGCGAACAAGGCCGCCGCTCACAATCTTGTGCGCGCCAGATCACAGCGGAAGGCGCAACGTGACCAATAATCCAGGCGATGCGTTCACCGCCGTGATCGTGCCACGGTGCAGTGCAACGGCGCGCTGAGCAATCGAGAGTCCGAGACCGAATCCACCGGTTGCGGCGGCGCGATAGAAGGCGTCAAACAGGAGCGGCAGCGACTCGGGCGGCACTCCCGGGCCTTGATCCCGGATTTTGATCACGGCTTCGGCGCCCGCCTTTTCGAGCGAGATGTCGACGGCCGATCCCTCCGGGGTGTGGCGGATCGCATTCCGCAGCACGTTCTCCACCGCCCGCCGGAGCAGCTCTTCATCGCCATTGATCCCGGCCGGGACTCCGGAATAGCGCACGCTGCAGCCCTTGGCCTCGGCGTCCAGGCGCGCGTCGGCGGACAGTGATCCGAGCAGTTCGTTGAGGTCCAGACGCTCAAACCGCAGCGCTGCGGGATCAGCTTCGCCGCGTGTCACGAGCAGGAGCCCGGCAACGAGCGTGTTCAGGCGGTCGGCCTCGCGCTGGATCCGGTCGAGCGCGGACTGCGTGTCGCCCCCTTCGCGCGCAAGTTCAACCGCCAGTCCGAGGCGCGTCAGAGGCGACCGCAGCTCGTGCGACATGTCCATCAACAGGCGGCGCTGCGAATCCACCAGGTGCTCGATGCGCCCGGCCATCGCGTTGAAGGACGAGGCAAGCTGGCCCAGTTCATCGGACCGCTTCACGTCCACGCGGCGCGTGAGATTGCCCGCGCCGAACTGTTCCACTGCGTCGCGAAGTTGGCGTACGGGCGCGGTGACGTAGTACGCCAAGCCAAACACCAGCAGTCCAACCGAGATGAACACCCAGATCTGGGCGGGAAGCAGGAACGGAGGACCACTGCGCGGGCCCATGGGATTCAGCGACAGGAGGAAATACTTGCCGTCGGGCGATGCCAGTCCGGCGATCGGGCGTCCGCTGTGAAGCACAGGTCCGGGGAGCGGCAGGAGCCGCGGTCCGTGGATGCGCCTGACCGCGCCGGACAGATCCTCACCCGTCACCAGGTCCTTGCCCTGATTGTCGGTGACGGCGGCCTCAATTCCGGCAATGTCGCGGAGCAGCGCCAGATGATCCCGAAGCGCCTCTGCCCCGCCCGACTCGTACGCCTTACGGGCCGAGTCAAGCTGGATAATCGACGGCCGGCGGAATGGCGGTGGTCCTGTGCGGTCGGGTGCGAAGATCGAGCCGACCCAGAGCAGTCCGACTCCGGTGATGAGCACCGTCGCCAGGAACCAGACGAGGACTTTGAAATAGAGGCTCTTCACTCTCTCTCATCCTCGCTCGATCGCAAGAACTGGTATCCAACACCGCGGATGGTCTTGATGAGCGGCCGCGTAGTTTCAAGCTTCCGCCGCAGGTGGCTCACGTGGACGTCGATGGCGCGGTCAAAGGGAGTCGACTTGCGCTGGTACAACTGCTCCATCAGATCATCGCGGGACAGCACACGCCCGGCCGCCTTCATCAAGTGATGGAGGATGTCGAACTCGAACGTGGTGAGCTCGATCGCATGGCCGTCGCAGTGAACCATGCGCGTGGCCGGGTCAAGCGCGACGCCATTGACCGCGAGGATCGCGCCCGCGGGTTCGGGCTTCGCTTCCAGGCGGCGGAGGATGGCGCGGAGCCGGGCAGCAAGCTCGCGCGCGTTGAATGGCTTTGGGAGGTAGTCGTCGGCTCCCAGTTCGAGTCCGACAATGCGGTCGATGTCCTCGCCACGGGCCGTCAACATGATCACCGGGATCCGGCTTTTCTCGCGGATCTGTTTGAGCACCTTGAAACCGTCGGCGCCCGGCAGCATGACGTCGAGCACTACGATATCGGCTGCGCCGGTCACCGCCATCCCGGCTCCCTGGAGGCCGTCGTGAGCGGCGGCCACTTCGAAGCCTTCGCGGCGGAGGAACTCCCCGAGCAGCGCGCACAGCTCAGTGTCATCGTCGATGATGAGAACCCGCACGACCAAACTGTATCACGCGAGTTTCGGTGGCGATCGTAAGTTTTTGTAAATACAGGTTTACGAAGCTTTGCACGGAACCAATACCGGCTTAAGATCCACCCGCTAGTCTCGGATCAGGAGGACAAAACGTCCAATGAAAAACATGAACTTTAACTGGATTCGAGTGACGGCTCTAGCCGTTATTTCAACTGTTGGATTGTCGAGCGTGGCGCTGGCACAGCCCCCGGGCGGCGGGCGTCCGCCACAGGGAGGACAACGGGGCGGACCCGGCGGTCCTGGTGGCCCCGATGGCGGTGGACTGGCGCGGCAGCTCGGCGGAATGCTCGGCTGGGCGCTCGATCTCACGGACGCACAGCGCACCCAGGTCCGCACGATCGTCACCCAGGCGATGCAGGGCAGCCAGGCGCTCGCGAATCAACTGCGCACGCTCCGGGAGCAGGAGCTGGCGGCGGTGAAGGCCAATAAGTCCGAACAGGAGCTGCGGAGCCTGGCACAGAGCTCGGCGACGCTGCTCGCGCAACTGCACGGCGCGCAACTGGTGACGGAGGCCAAGGTGTACCAGGTCCTGACGCCGGCCCAGCGCGACAAGCTCGAGCGGATCCGGACCGCGATGCGGCAGGCACGGCCGAACTTCTTCCCCCGTCCCGAGGAGTAGAAGCGCCTCTCAACAACGCGCTGCCAACAAAACCGGCCCGTGGGATTCCGCGGGCCGGTTGCTGCCCTTTCCCGGATTCCGTAAAATGAGGACAGGTATTGATCCGGGAACAGATGACCAAACAGGGCCAGCTCAAAACGAGGGAAGAGCAGATTCTGTGCTCCATCGTGAACAGCTACATCGAAAGCGGCCAGCCGGTGGCGTCCGGGGATATCTCCAAGCTGCGCCGGTTTAGCGTCAGTTCCGCCAGCATCCGGATGATCATGGCCGAGTTGGCGGCTGAGGGATACCTGCAGCAACCCCACACCTCCGCGGGCCGGATTCCGACGGAGAAGGCATTCCAGCTCTTTGTGGACGGGCTGCCGTCGCACCGGGTTTCGACGACCGAAGTGGACCGCATCCGGCAGAGCCTGAATGAAGCGGGCAGCGTCGAGAAGCGCGTCGAGCGCTGCTCCCACATGTTGGTCGAGATGACCGACGGGCTGGGCATCACTGCCGCATTGCCGGCGACCAGCCAGACGCTCGAACAGATCGAGTTGATTTTGCTCCAGGCGCGCCGGGTTCTGATGATCGTCGTGACGCGCGACAAGATGGTGCGCGACCGCGTTGTTTATCTCGACGAGCCGGTGTCCCAAGACGATTTGGCGGCGGTCCGCAACTACGTCAACTTCGAATTCCGGGGCTGGGCGATTTCCGATGTGCGGCGTGAGCTGCAGACACGGCTGGATCAAACCGCCGCCGAGTACAACAGGACCCTGCGGCGGCTGGTCCTGCTCTACCGCAAGGGGCTGCTCGAAATCGACATGCAGCCGGAGGTCCGTCTGGATGGGGCGGCCAACGTTGCCGCGTTCGATCTCAATCTCACCCGCGAGCATCTGCGCGAGCTGCTCCGCGCACTGGAAGGGAAGCGGCTGGTGTTGCGGCTGCTCGAGCAGTTCCTCGAGGAGCCGCCGCAGCCGGGCCAGTCGACCGGTCCGGTCCGGGTGAAAATCGGTCTCGATGGTGATGCGCCGGGAATGGGCAAGCTGTCCCTGATCGGCGTGACAGTAATGCTCCCGGGAGGAACGCCCGCCAAACTGGCTGTGCTGGGTCCGATGAGGATGGACTATTCACGCGTGATGTCGGCGGTTCTGCACGTTGGCCGCGCGTTCTCCAGCCTTCCGGCCTGACAGCCGATCCATATCTCAAGAGTCTCAATGAATAACACTGAAGAGGGAAATGTCTCCGTGGCAACGGAGGGCGATGCGGCTCCGTCGCAAATGGCCGCGGTGTTGGCGCAACTCGAGCAGATGTCCAACGAGTACGACAAGCTCGCGCTCGAGAAGGCGGAGCTGCAGGACCTGGTGCGGCGGCGCGAAGCGGACTACGATAACTTCCGCAAGCGGACCGAGCGCGAGAAACAGGACTTCGCCGAGTATGCAGCCATGGACACGTGCAAGGCGCTGCTGCCGATGCTCGACGATTTCGAACGCGGACTGAGAGCGGCTGAGGGCCAGGAGGCGGTCCAGGAGTACGCCAAGGGCATCGGGTTGATTCACCAGCGCATGTTGGAATCGCTGACCCGGCTCGGCCTTGAGGCGATTGACTGCGCCGGGAAGCCGTTTGATCCCGCGCTACACTACGCCGTCCAGAAGGTGGAGCGGGACGACCTCGACGACCAGACCGTCATCGAAGACCTGCAACGGGGTTACCGTTTCAAGGGGCGGCTGCTAAGGGCGGCGATGGTGAAGGTGGCGGTCAAGCCGTGACCCAGCGCGACTACTACGAAGTCCTCGGTGTCGAGCGTGGATCGGACGACGCCGCACTGAAGACGGCGTACCGCAAGATGGCGCTCAAGTACCATCCGGACCGCAACGCCGGAGACAAAGGCGCTGAGGAGAAGTTCAAAGAGGCGGCCGAAGCCTATGCCGTCCTCAGCGATCCACAGAAGCGCGCGACCTACGACCGGTTCGGCCACCAGGGACTCCAGGGCGCAGCGGGACCCGGAGGTCCCGGGTTCGATCCCTCGACTTTTGCCGACTTCAGTGACATCATCGGCGACTTCTTTGGGTTCACCGATCTCTTCGGCGGGCGCGGGCGGCGGGGCGGGCCCGCGCGCGGCGAGGATATCCGCTACGACCTCACCGTCAGCCTGGAAGATGCGGTCCGCGGAACCGCGATCGAAGCCCAAATCCCGCGCCTGGATACCTGCACGCGCTGCACGGGTACCGGCGCCGAGCCCAACGACGGGATCACGACGTGCCCGGTTTGCCGCGGACGGGGTGAAGTCATCTACCAGCAGTCGTTCCTCTCGATCCGGCGTACCTGCGGCCAGTGCAACGGGCGGGGCCAGATCATCCGGCGGCCCTGCATCCAGTGCCGTGGCGAGGGTCACACGCGAAGCGAGCGGAAGCTGAAGATCACGGTTCCCGCCGGGGTCGACACGGGGACGCGCCTGAAGCTTCAGGGCGAAGGGCATCCCGGCAAGACTGGCGGGCGTCCCGGCGATCTGTACGTTGTCTTGCGGGTGAGCGACCATCCCGTGTTCCAACGGCACGAGGACCATCTGCACTGCATCATTCCGGTGAACATGGCCCAGGCGGCGCTGGGCGCCGAAATGAGCCTGCTGACGTTTGATGGCCCCCAGAAGATCAAGGTCCCCGAGGGGACCCAGCCCGGCACCGAGATCCGTCTGCCACGGCTCGGCGTGCCCAACTTAAACGGCGGTGGCCGGGGCGACATTGTCGCGCACGTGCAGGTCAGGATTCCAACGCGGCTCACCAGGGAACAGCGCCGCTATCTGGAGAATCTGCGCGACGTGCTACCTGATGAAGAGGAGCCCGGCGACAAGGGACTACTCGACAAATTCAAGGAGTTGTTCACTTGAACGGATTCGCGTTTCTATGGTCCCGCCCGGCGCAGTTGCTGACGGGGCTGCTGGTGCTGCAGGCCGCGGTGTTCTACGGCAGGTTCCGGACCACGGAACTGATCCCGCTGGTCCGTCCGCTGGCGGAGTTTCCCGCTGAGTTAGGGCCGTGGCGCGCGGTTCGCAACTTCCCGATTGAGCAGCAGGTGCAGGATGTGCTCAAGGCGGATGACACCCTTTCGCGCAGTTACACCGGCCCCGGTGTCCCGGGCGAGATCCACCTGTTCATGGCCTATTTCAAGTCGCAGAGGTATGGCCAGAAGCCGCACTCGCCACAGAATTGTTTGCCGGGTTCGGGCTGGGAGGCGATGCGGAAGGGATTCCGTTGGGTCGACATTCCGGGACGGGCGCCGATTGAGGTGAACCGGTACCTCGTCCAGCGAGGGACCAACAAGAGCATGGTCCTGTATTTTTACTTGTCGCACAACCGGGTGGTGGCGAGCGAGTATTGGGCGCAGATTTGGGTCGTGGCTGACGGGATCCGCTATAACCGGTCCGATACCTCGATTGTCAAGGTGGTGCTTCCGGCCGACAATATTTCCGCCGAGCAGGCCGAAGAGTCCTCGGCCCGCTTCATCCAGGCGATCTTCCCGCAACTGGAGCGGTACTTTCCGGGATAGCCGTCAGGCCAGACCGGCGAGAATCTTTTCGATCAGGTTCGCAATTTTTCCTTTGATCCGCTGGTCGACATCCTTGTTGTCCCGGGGCAGGGCGCGGATCCGTTCTTTTGCCGGTGCGGCCTTGGCTTCCAGGTAGTCGATCGCGTTGAGCGCCATCATCGCCACGTACGGGCCGTGCCGGTTGACGTCGGCGCAGTCCAGCAGCACCTCGAGAGACTTCGCGGTGTCCTCCGCGCTGCCGAACCGGCCCAGCGCTTCGGCCGCCACGATGCGCACGGAGTGTGAGCTGTCCGAGAGCGCCTTCACCAGGTGTGGCCTGGTCCTCGCCCCCGGTTCCGCCTTGCGGATCCGGACACCCACTGCCGCCCAATAGCGGACCGCGCTGTCTGTGTCACTGAACCCGCTCAACACCTTGTCGATTCCAGTGTCCAACCGCGTGGCCTGCTCCGCCGCCCGGAGGATCTTCTCCATGGGATACTTCGCCGGATCATGGCCCATCTCGTACGGCGTCGAGCCCTGGCTCCGCGAGTGGATCTCAGGCTCGGGCAGGAATCCGGTGTCCCGCACCTTGAGCGCCAGTTCCCGTTGCGCCCGCCGCATCACCGCGAGCAAGGATTTGTGCTCCGGCGAGTTCACCAGATTCTTGGTTTCGTCGGGGTCGGCTTCGAGGTCGAACAACTCCTCGGCCGGCTTTTCTCTCCAGAACGCCGACTGGACGTCGTTCAGCGCCCCGTCCTGGTGCATCTTGTGCCAGACCTTGGTGGTCGGCGTCTCAAACATGTAGGCGACATGCTGGCCGTAGACGCGGTCCGGCAGGTAGTGGCGGAGATACACGAAGCGGTGATCGCGGACACTGCGCGTCATGTCGTAGCGCTCGTCCATGCGCCCGCGGAACCCGTATATCAGGGGATGGCGGGAGGATCCGGCGAGAAACGCGTGTCCCTGGTGGTAGGCGGCGGGCTGGATCCCGGCCAGGCGCAGCACCGTGGGTGCGAGGTCGACGAAGCTCACCAGCCGGTCCGTCACGCCACCGGCCTTGTACTCGGGCGGCGCGAGCGGTGCGAACTTCGCGGGAATGTGGATGACCATCGGTACGTGGAGTCCGGAATTGAATGGCCAGCGTTTGCTGCGGGGCATTCCGGATCCATGGTCGGAATAGAAGAAGACGATGGTGGACTCGTCAAGTCCATCTTCCTTGAGCTCAGCGAGGACCTTGCCCACCATCCCGTCCATGGTCTCGATGTTGTCGTAGTATTGCGCCCAGTCGTGACGGACTTCCGGACGGTCGGGATGATACGCGGGCACGCGCACCTTGGAGGCGTCGTGTTTGAGCTGGTGCGGCCGCCGCCGGATCTGGCTCTCGTGCGTGATGGTGAAGTTAAAGACTGCGAAGAAAGGCTGGCCGGACTTGCGCTTCCGCCAGTGCGCCCGCGGGCTGGACTCGTCCCACACTCCGGCCGGCTTTTCGAGGTTGTAGTCTTCCTTGTTGTTGTTGGTGCAGTAGTAGCCAGCCTCGCGCAGGAACTGCGGGAACATTTTCATGCCCGCGGGAAGCCGCGCCAGGGACCGCATGTGCTCGGATCCGGTGGAGGGCGGGTACATTCCTGTGATAATCGTGGTGCGCGCGGGAGCGCAGACCGGCGCGTTGGACCAGACGTGGGTGTACCGGAGTCCGCGGGCGGCGAGTGCGTCGATGTTTGGGGTCTTTACGTAGCTGTCGCCATAGCAGCCCAGGGTTGGACTCATGTCCTCGCAGGTGACCCAGAGGATGTTCGGGCGGCTGGCATCGGCGGCTGGCAGGCTGGCGGCAGCGGCCGCGACGGGCAGGAATTCGCGTCGGTTCATCGAGTCCCATTGTCCAACGCGAGGCGGACTTCGCGCTGGGTCTCAGGCCTTGGTCGACACCGTCGCCACATCCACGGTCCGCGTGGCCTCCGCCGACCGGATTTGGGTGGCGAGACGGTCCAGCCACAAGGGAAGCTCAGAGTCTACTTCCTCGGCCTTGAACGGCAGCAACAGGACGCCGTATTGCTTTTCCAGCGTGGTGGCGGCCTCGTCCCAGTCGTAGCCGCTCACGCCCGTGGCCAGCCAGTGCCGGATTCCGGCCGTCTGGGGCAACCTAGAGCATTTTCACATTTTATATACATCTGCTATGCCCGATATCCGCAACTCCGGCAATAGGCGCGGACTTGTTCTGGAGTGAGATGCTGGAGGGCCTCAGA
>Ga0194132_10009829_pt1 | contig 12989 bp, 11 predicted proteins | sample TA2KigOf80mmetaG_FD_148612 | JGI IMG/M metagenome (GOLD analysis project Ga0194132, IMG submission 148612) | Freshwater microbial communities from Lake Tanganyika, Tanzania - TA2015054 Kigoma Offshore 80m | ecosystem: Environmental > Aquatic > Freshwater > Lake | place: Tanzania: Lake... | reverse complement strand
GTGGAAGACTCGACGGCTGTGATTGTCATGCGATCGCCTCCTTGTGGAGGCAATCGCCCTAAAACAGGATATCACAAAAATGTTCTTAAGTGAACAGTATTGGGCTTAACCCGGATCCCATAGAACAGCCCAACTGCCACGGCCCGGCGCAATGCCTCATCCGCATCCGGGGTGCCGAAATTGCTCTCCGCTTCGAAGTGAAGCAGAAGACCACCGGAGTCCATGATGGCCTCGATCAACTGGTCGACTTCAAACCGCAGCGATATCGACCGCGGAAGAACCTTGATCGAAACCGGCTTGTCCCATCCCAGCCCGCCGAATTCCCGGGCCACGCCTTCCGGGTCGCGGTCGGCCATGGATTTGAATCCATGATCCTTCTCGAACAACTTCTTCGGTGGTTGCATCCGTCCTCCTTTCTCTCGTGAGGGCGGCGCGTCGCGGCTGCCGGAGGACAACACCATTCCGGCTGATCCCGATTATAGCCCCGGCTCGTGCCGTTGTGTCAAGGCAGCTCTTTGATGCGAATATTGCGGAACTCAACCAGCGACTTGTGCCCCAGGAACCCGATATGGCCGGACGTCCTGCGGATTCCCGGGTGCTTCTTCAAAACTTCCGGATCCGTCACCGTGGACAGGTCGCCATCCAGAATCACTTTCCCGTTGAGCGTCACTTTGATCTTGCTCCCGTCAGCGATGATCTCCTCGCTGTTCCACTGGCCAGCCGGCTTCAGTGCGCCGGGCTTGGCGGGCAGGACGTCATATACGGATCCATGGAACTGCGTGGGCTTCAAACGGCCCTTGTACTTTTCGTGGTCGTGGTCGAGCACCTGGATCTCCATCCCGGTGTAGGCAATGTCGCCGGACTGCGGCGCGCGGATCCCGATTCCGTTGTTCCCGCCGGGCTCCATCTTGAACTCGAACCGCAGCACGAAATTGGCGTACTCTTTTTCCGTGAGCAGGTTCCCGCCCCCATCAAGCGGACATACGATCGCGCCGTTCTGGACGACGTAACCGCGTTCGTTCTGGCTCTTGCTGAGCAGCTTCCAGCCGTTGAGCGTCTTGCCGTCGAACAGGGACGTAAAGCCCTTGTCCGCACCGAACGCCGCTGCGGCGGCCAACATGAATATTCCGATCCTCATCGCTGTGCTCCTTTCAATTCCTTGGACCCGGCCGGTTCACCGACCCGGTGGATACCGGCGCACTCGGCTTCCGCAGATTCTCCGCATGCGCGTCCTGCACTGCCTGCGGCATGCCCGCCATCACGGATGTGATCCGCGCCTGGATCTGCCTGACTACCTCGGGATTCTCCGCCGCGACATCGAAGCTCTCGTCGGTATCCGTCACCACATTGTAGAGTTCCGGGCGGGCCAGCGGCAGATTCATCCGCCCGCCCACCGGTGCCGGATTGTAGGCTTGGTTGTTGTGCCGGGCGATATGCAGTTTCCACTGCCCCAGGCGCGCGCACTGGAGGTCCATGTTGTCGAAGTACAGCAGCACCTCTCGGTCCAGGCGCGGACGGGCTCCGCTCAGCAACGGCCAAAGATCAACGCCGTCGGCGGCATTCTTCGGTGTGGCTCCCGTAAGCTTTGCGACCGTGGGATGGACATCCATCACGCTTCCCACTTCGGTACAAACTTTACCCTTGGGAATCCGGCCCGGATACCGGGCGATGAACGGGACTCGCTGGCCGCCCTCCCAGGTCATGCCCTTGCGGCCCCGCAACTTGCCGGGACTGCCTTGAAACCACGGACCGTTGTCGGAGGAGAACATCACCAGGGTGTCCGAATCCACACCTGTCCGCTTGAGAGCTCCGAGAATCTCGCCCACGCTCCAGTCGATCTCCTCGACCACGTCGCCGTAGATCCCGAACGGAGACTTCCCGCGGAACTTCTTCGACGCCCCGAGCGGAATGTGCGGATAGGTGTGGGGCATGTACAGAAAGAACGGATCCTTACCGGACTGCTCAATAAACCGCACCGCCCGCTCCGTGTACCGGGGCGTGAGGTCATCGAGTTCCACCTGTTCTTCCAGGACCTTGGTGTCCTCCATCAGCCACCGCGGCTTCATGTCATTGGAATAGGGGATGCCAAAGTAGTGGTCAAAGCCCCGGGCCGTGGGAAGGAACTCGGGCATGTGGCCGAGGTGCCACTTGCCGACGCATTGGGTCCGGTAGCCCTTCGGCTTGACCAGTGCGGCAATGGTTTGTTCGGAGTCCGGCAGTCCGGTCCGGTCACCCGGGAACAACACCCGCGGGACCCCGGCGCGCACCGGATAACGCCCCGTCAACAGCGCGGCGCGGGACGGCGAGCAGACCGGATTCCCAGAGTAGAAGTGAGTGAACCGCATCCCCTCGGCGGCCATGCGGTCCAGATTCGGTGTGCGGATGGGCGACCCGTAGCAGCCCAGATCGCCGTAACCCAAATCGTCACAGTAGATCATCACGACGTTCGGCGTGCGCGAGGCGGCGGAAACGGCGGTGGAAGCGGATGCCGCGAGGAATTCGCGGCGCGAAGGCTGCATCGGGGAGATGATACTACAGGCGGCAAGGGCGGGAGGGCTTGGGGCCATCGGCCGCTGTCCGGCTCAGGAGCAGCAGGTTGCCCGCCGCGTCCCGAAGGATCTCATGCGGCGCATTCTGCACGATCTGGCTGTCCTCCCGCCGGATGATGAAGTCCGCACCCGGCGAATCTTGGATGAGGCGGGTCAGATGGCCGTTCGTGGGATAGGCGATGACCGTCCCGAGGGCCCTGTCATCCGGCAGGCCCCACTCGCGCAGCCGGGGGCCGTACTTGGCGCGAGTGGCATCGAAATCGAGGAACTCCTCGGTGGACAACGCTACCCCAAGAGAACGGAAGTCGAGCGAGTAGCCCGGCGGAGGCTGGCCAGTCCCCGGAAACGCATAGCGGACTCTTGGCATGGGCAGCACCGGCGCGTAGAACTCGTCCGCTGTCTGAACGAGGATCAGGTCATTGGTCCGTCCGCGTTCACACCGCTGCTCGATCAGCGCGGCCGTGGGGAGCGGCTCTGGGGGCTGGTACAGACCAGGCAGCCGGAACACCGCCAGGGCGATCGCTGCAAACGCGGGAATCCGGGCGAAGCCAAGAATCGCCAAAGCGGGAATCAGCGGCAGCAGGTAGGTCGCATTGTGGTAGCCGTACGCCGCGACTGCGCCGCCTGAGATGACGATCCAGGCCAGCAGGACGGGATCGGGCCGGCGCCAGAGACCGGCAGCCGCCGCGATGCACAGCAGCCAGTCGGTGGACCAGAGGCGCTTCAGGTAGAATACGGGAGCGGATTCCGCTGTTGTCTGTGGGGCCGCGCTGCTGCTCCATGCCAGCAACTCGACCTCGACAAACTCGCTCCAGAACCAGCGCGGGTGCAAATGATACTGGAGGATGAACCAAGGCAGTGCCACCGCTGTGGCCAGCGCGAAAACACTGGTCACGCGCCGCACCGGGATCCGGTGCACGGCAGCGGCCGCCACGAGGATGGCCGCCGGAATCACCGCGCCCGTGCTCTTGGCCAGGACGGCCGCGCCAATCGCCATCGAGAGCAGGAAGGCGGTCGTGGTCCGTTCCAGCCGCGGATCGATCTTCACCAGAGCGTACACGGCCACGATGCACAGACACAGCAGCATGTCGGTCATATTCCGGCGCGCCAGGATGAAGAACAGCAGGCTGGTGGCGGTGGCCACCGCGGCGGGCCATCCCCCAGCATGTAGGACCAGCAGGCAGATCAGGGTAGCGGCGAGAATCGCGGGCAAGCGAAGCTGAAACGCTCCAACCCCTGCGAGCTTGGCCGAAAGCCCTGAAGTCCAATACACGAGCGGCGGCTTGTACAGGAAGAACCGGTCCAGGAAGAACGGAGTCGCCCAATCGCCGGCCTCGGCCATCCGCAGCGCCGCGTGGCTGTAAACCGCCTCGTCCTGGGCGGCGATCCTGCCCACCGGATCGATCCAGCCTTCGCCGATCCGTGCGTTGCCCGCACGCCAGGCAAAGATCAGGAAGAACAGCGCGAACGGAAGCGCGTGCCGGCGGATCACCGCAGGCTATTGTAGCCTTGACCGCCCATCGGCGGCAGCGGGCGTGATGGTCACGACCTCAGTTCCCCACCGTTCGGGAAGCCGGACACTGATTCCCGTCCTGCCTATCTGCTCCCCGGTGAGGGTCAGGATCCGGGGATCATCCGCAAAGGTCACGATGTAGCTCTTGTCGCGCCGGAACTCGCCGACTCGCAGCGCGAACGTGGCTGCGGCAGCCCCATCGCGAGTGACCACGGCCACGGCGCTGTCGGTGGCCGGATCGTACGCGGCGATGGCGTCGGTGCGCCCCTCGGCCGGCGGATTGGTGACGTGGAGGATCTTACCATCGCGCACCGTTTCCCGGATCGACTTGAACCGCGCGATCTCCCGCCCCAGGTACTCGAAGTCCGGGGCATCCAGCAGCGCCAGCTTGTTCATCAGGATCCATGGGCCGCCGAACAGGTAGCTGCGGGCCGTGTAGGCGTTCATGGACTGCTCTGGCATGTACCGGTCGCTGTAGCGGGACGGAAAAGGAAACGTCGCACCGTAGGCGGCCTGGCGGGCGGCCCGCGCGCCGGAGGCGTCGTTGAGGATCGAGGTGGCGTAGTTTTGCACCATCTGGAACGTCATCATGTTCCCGCCGTTCTCGCAGTTTTCCCACAACACGTGCGACCGGTGGGCTTGTACTTGCTTCAGGATCCAGTCGAGCCCATCCACGGCGTTGGCGTAGTTGCTATCGAGCGGATGGTGCGTGTGCGTTGTCTTCCGGCACTCCTTCACCATGTTCTCGCCGTCCTGGAGAATCCAATCCGCGTTCGTCTCGTCAATCACCCGCACCGCCTCGGCCACGATCCACTGCCGGACCGGCTCGTGCGCCAGGCACAGCGAGTCAGCGCCATAGTAATCGTAATCGACGGACGACCGCCAATCCGGGTTCTGGCGCAGCACCGGAGAGTCCGGTGCGGCTTCGGGCCAGGCGAAGTGGATGCCGAATTTCATGCCCAGGGAGTGGACGTAGTCCGACAGTCCACGCATCCCGCCGGGGAACTTTACCGGGTCGGGCGTCCAGTCACCGAGCGCCCGCGCCCAGCCGAGGTCGACGATAAAGACCTCGACTCCCAGTTTGGCCGCAAGGGCTGCTTCCCGCCGCAGCGTTTCTTCATCGATCCCCTGGCCGTAGGCCCACGAATCCCAAATGACCGCCGGGAATGGCATCCCCGGCGGTAAGGGCTTGGCAAGCACTTCTTCGGTGAACCGCTGCGTCACGAATCCCGCGTCGTCGGGACCGCCCGCGTACAGCGCCGCGAAGGCCCGTGGAACCTGGAACTCCTCGCCCGCCGGGACGGGATGGTACAAGCCAGAAATACGGGAAGAAAACTGGAGGGTCTGTTCCGATGCCTGATGGCGCAAATCGACCGTCATCCGGCCGTCGAACTCCCATCCCAGGGCAATCCCCTGGCCGCTTGCGTCATTCACCGCGATCCAGGAGCAATAGTGGTTGTGAGCTCCGCTCGCGGTCTGAAGGACGCGCCCGCCGGGATCCACGTTGGAGAGGATGCGCTGGAAGTCGGCCGGATTGGGACCAGGCATGGGCATCCACTGCTCCACCCGTAAGGCACGGTAGGACGCAGCCGCCGCATGCAGGTCCCAGTGTACGGGACTCGCCGCGGTCACGTGCACCGCCCTGCCAGAGGTGTTGAAATAGCGGATCCCCTGGCGAAGCACGGCAAGATTCGAATACAAATCGATCTCCACCAGCACTTTGCCCAGGCCGCGGGACTCTTCGAGCAGGATGTTCTGGCGCAGCCCGCCGCGGGGCGCCGCCGAGGTCCACTCCTTTAGCAAGACGTACATCGTGGACGCGTCGAAGCTGCTTTGATCGAGCGTCAGCCGGATCGGCGCCGAGGCCACGGACTTCGCCGCGGGCCAATCCTGGGACGCTGTCAGGTAGTGCATCCCCCGGAACTCGAATGTCCCCGCCGGGCCCAGTTGAAACGAAGCCTCCATCACTTCGTTGCGCAGGAGCCATCGCCTGGCATCAGAGTCGAATTTTGCCGACGGAGCCCCAAAGGCCCCGGCGCAGCACCAAAAGCCCACGAGTAGCGCCCGATTCACACTGCCTCCAGCATCTATAAGCTAAAGACAGCTTTTCGCCCTGGCGCGTTGCAACTGTTAACGATTTTTTACACTGCTTATTTGAGAATTCGAAACAGGTTGGAGTAGTTGTCCGTCCAAGTATCGACCCCAGGTTTGGGCTTGGGGACGTGTCCGCCTTGGAAGGCAGCGTGCTCGAACGTGCGTGCGGACCCCGCTACTACGACATAAGTCGTGCCGTAGCACGTTTCCTCATCGTTCTCGTCGGCCTCGAGTACCCATGCGGCCTTGCCGATCGCCTGCGCAGCCGCTCCTACCACCGGCTCTAGAGCCAAGTATTTGTTGGAGATATGCATTACCAGGACACCGTCCGGGACGAGGTGGCGAAAGTACAACTGGAACGCCTCCCGGGTAACCAGATGGACGGGGATCGAATCCCCGGAGAACGCGTCCATCATCAGAACGTCATAGTTCAGCGGTTGCTGCCGCTCAAGCGAAAGCCGCCCGTCCCCCATCTTCACTTCCAGCTTCACCCCGCGCTTGATGGCATCGGGCAGGTAGGTGAAATGGGAATTCGCGATCTGGGGTACCAGCGGGTTGATTTCGTAAAAATGCACCGTGTCGCCGGGCTCGCCGAAGGCCGCCATCGTGCCCGCGCCCAGGCCCAGCACCCCGATCCGCCACGGGCGGTCCTTTGGATGGCGGCTCATCACCCGTCCAATTCCGGACTCGGGACAGTAGTAGGACAGCATTTCGCGACGGCGGTCCGGGTGGGTCCACTGTTCGCCGTGGTTAATAGATCCATGCAGCAGGCTCCGGTAGCCTTCGTACTCACCGGCGCTGCCCTCTTTCACCCGGAGTGTTCCGTAAAAATTGCGCGTCACCAGCGGATACCCAGCGACGGCGTCCTTGATCGACTTCCCGAGGAAAACCCAAAGTCCGCCAACGCCGAGCAACAGGGCCAATCCGCTCACCGAGACCGCGGACTGCCTCCAGGTTTGGCCGGGTTCCTCGAGCGACACTAGAAATGCCAGCACTCCGCACAACGCGATTCCCGCGGGCAGTTCAAAGTAGGAGATGAACAGGTACGGCGCCACGAGTCCGGCGAACAGCCCGCCGAGTGCGCCGCCGACCGACAGCATCAGGTAGAAGGATGTCAGATGCCGCGGCGCGGGCTTCCGTTCCGCCAGCTCGCCGTGGCACACCATGCAGCAAATGAAGAAGCACAGCGCGAACAGCCCGACCGTGACCGGCATCGAAGGCAGCCGCGCGTCACTCCACTGCAGGTACGCCATGCCACCGAGCGCCGGCGCAAGCAGGACCAGGAAGATGTTCCGGTTGTACCAGCCCCGCGCGTCGAACGTGAGGATAAAGCTCAACAGATAGATCGAAAGCGGCAGCACCCACAAGAAGGGGATCGCCGCTACGTCCTGCGTCAGGTGGTTCGTTACGGCCAGCAGCAACAGCGATGGGCAGGCCGCCAGGGACGCCCAGAGTACCTTGACGCCAAACCCCGGCTCCTCGCTCCCGTCATCGTTGGCCGCCTCGTGCGAGGCCGCGAATCCAGCGCTCCGCCAGGCGATCGTGACGCAGAACACGGCGAACAAAACGAACCCGGCCGACCAGATCCATGCCTGGTTCGGAATCGCCATAAAGGGCTCCACCAGAACCGGATAGCTCACAAGAGCGAGCATCGAACCGAGATTCGACAATGCAAACAGCCGGTAGGGAGCGTTGCCGCCTTCCCGCCGCGCGTACCATGCCTGCACCAACGGACCCGTAGTGGAACAAAGCAAATACGGCAACCCGACCGTCGCGGAAAGCAGCAGCAGGATCTGCAGCGTCGGATTCTCACCTCCGCCCGGCTTCCACCCTTCGGAGGGAATCACGGGGAGCATCAAACAGGCGAAACCCAGCAGCGCCGTGTGAACGATCGCTTGCATCCGGGGCGCCAGGACCCGCACACTGACGTGGCTATAGAAGTATCCGGCGAGCAGGACCGCTTGGAAGAAGAGCATGCAGGTGGTCCAAACGGAGGCGGATCCGCCAAACCAAGCTAATATCGTCTTCGCAATAAGCGGCTGCACTTGGAACAGCAGAAAGGCGCTGAGGAAAATGGTCAGCGCGTAAAGCATCAGTCCGTCTCGATCTGGACCAGTGGGCTGTCGATCGGGGACTCCGGCGCCGGTGCGACCTTACGGATGGTCTGCGGCGACCGCCAGTTGTCAATCGTGGCGATCTGATGGACGCAGGAAACCGTGCAGTGCGGCGCACAGCCCTTCTCCGTGTTGTACTCGCGGCGGATGTCGTCTTTCGTGTAGTCGAACAGCGGCGTGGCCGGATATCCACGCTGTTGCGAGCAGTAGTGCACCAGTCCGTTCTCGCAGATGTAAAGATAACGGCCGCCTGCCCGGCACCGCCAGTTGTTCGGCCGTCCGCTGGCGATGTTCTCCTGGAACTGGTTGACCCGCGAATAGCTCGATTTTTCCCACGACCGGATCTCGCTGTAGATCGCCCGCTCCCGGTCGCCTAGCGGCCGCAACTGTCCACCGCCGTCGTGGATGATTCCGACGGTCGATGTGAATCCCAACTCGACGGCCCGCTTGCTCACCGCCAACGCGTCTTCGGGATTCCGGATTCCGCCGCCGACCACCGAGTTGATGTTCACGTGGAAGTCCGCGTACTCGGCCAGGAACTGGAGCTTCTTGTCGAGCACCTTGAGGCTCTTCTTGGACACCTCGTCCGGCTGGACATTGTCGATCGAGATTTGCAGGTGGTCCAGGCCGGCCGCGTTGAGCTGCTTGATGCGGTCTGGAACCATCAGGTACCCGTTGGTGATCATACCGGCGATCATCCCCCGCTTGCGGATATGGGCGACGATTTGATCCAGCTCGGGATGGAGCAGGGGTTCCCCCCCACTGATGGTGATGATCGTGGTGCCCAGGTCGGCCAGGTGGTCGATCCGGCGCTTGACGGTCTCGACGGGGACGGGCTTGGAGACCTCGTCGAACTCGTTGCAATAGGTGCAAGAGAGATTGCACCGCCGCATGGGGATGATGTGAGCCAGGACCGGATGATCCTTGCTGATCAGTCCTTTGGCGATCATCCGGAACTCGCGCAACCGGCGTGTGATCGCCAGCCAACGGCGCCGGAGCGTCATTTTGCGTGCAGGCATAGTCCGCGAATTTTCCATTAGAACACACCCGGACGTGCCGCTCCACAGGATCGCAGCGGGAAGTGCCGATCCGGGGTTAAACGGCGGAATCCAAAGGGTTACTGTTTCTTTGGCGGCTCGGCGGGCTTCTGTCCTGTTTGGGTGGTGTCGGCGACGTCGCCGAACGTGATGTTCACGTCGGACTTGAACTGCTTGTAGTTCTCGTACTTGACCGTCATTTTGATCTTCTGGGTGAGACCGCTGTCGAAAATCAGCGTGTCGTTTGACACCGTATAGGTCGGGAACCAGAACTTACCATCGATCTGCTCGCGGAAGGTTTCGAACTTGGGGAAGGCCTGATCGTAGTTCTTCTTCCGCAGACCCTCGCCGCGGCCGAACGTCTTGACGATCTGCAGGTCACGGTCATCCACCCACACGATTCCCGAGAAGTAGCGCTTGCCCGGCTCCATTTTCTTCGGCTTGACGGCGAAGGCGTAGCAGGAGATTTCATCGAGCGTCTCGCGGCCGAGATACCGGACATGGTACAGGTTGATGTCCTGGGAATTGAGCACGAACGGCTGCACGGAGCGTAGATCCTGTTCATCCTCGGGCGACAACGAGATGTTGCGGAGCGTAGGCGATGGCGCGCGCACCACACGCTCGGTACGCTTGCCCTCCGAACTGAAGATAATGTCGGAAACCACCTCATGCCGGCCAATCACGCGCCCGGTCTCCTCGACCTCCTGGATCCGCGCGGTCTGGCGGTAGGTATAGGTCTCGCGCGCCTTCAGGAACTGCGTCTCCTTTGCGGCGAACTTGTTGATAATGTCCTGCACCTCTGATTCGTTAGGCTCAACCTTGGCTGGCGCCCCAAAAACCAGCGTGGCGGCGGTCAATGTAGCGGCGATGATGCGCATGAGTGTCCCTTCTTCCTTGGATGCCGGATCTCCGGCGGGCGTTGCAGCCTAGGAGAGCAATTGCTTGGCGATGGTGATTCGCTGCATGTTGCTGGTCCCTTCGTAGATCCGGCCGATCTTTGCGTCCCGGTAGAACTTTTCAGCCGGATAATCCTTAGTGAACCCTACGCCGCCAAAAATTTCAACTGCCCGGCTGGCGACCGTCTCGGCAATGGTGGAGGCGTAGTACTTCGCCATCGCGGCTTCCTTGAGGAACGGACGCCGCGTCTGGCGGAGCCGTGCGGCGTTGTAGGTGAGCAGCCGGGCGGCTTCGACTTCCGTCGCCATCCCGGCGAGTTCCAACTGGACCGCCTGGAATTCGCTGATCGGCTTGCCGAACTGCTTGCGCTGCTTGGCGTAAGCGGAGGCGGCGTCAAGCGCTCCACGCGCGAGTCCGGTCATCTGTCCGGCGATGGCGATCCGGCCTTCGTTCAACGTCTCGATGGCGATCTTGTAACCCTTGCCCAGCTCTCCGATCATGTTGGCGGCGGGCACGCGGCAGTTATCGAGAATCACTTCGCATGTGGACGAAGCACGGATCCCGAGCTTGTCCTCCTTGCGGCCCACGGCGAATCCGGGGAATCCGCGCTCGACCAGGAAACACGTGATGCCCTTGTAGCCCGCCTCCGGATCAACGGTCGCAAACAGCAGGAACAGCCCCGCCTCCTGGGCATTGGTGATCCAAAGTTTGCGCCCGTTCAGAATCCAGCCGCTGGCATCGGACTTGGCGAGCGTCTGAAGCGCAAACGCGTCGGAGCCGGATCCCGCCTCCGAGAGCGCGTAGGAGCACAACGTGTCGCGCGCGATTCGCGGCAGGTACTGCTTTTTCTGCGCCGCTGTTGCCCAGCGCAGCAGCGCGTTGATGACCAGCGTATTCTGAACATCGCAGATGACCCCGGCCGACGGATCCACCGCGGACAACTCCTCTACCGCCAGCACGGATTCGAAGAACGTCCCGCCCTGGCCTCCGTGCTCCTCGGGGATTTCGATACCCATCAGGCCGAGGTCGAACATCTCCCGCAACAGCTCCTCGCGGAAGTGGCTCTTTTCGTCCATCTCCCGGACATGGGGTGCGATCCGCTGCCGGGCAAACTTGCGGACCTCCTGGCGGAACAGCTCTTCATCCTCGGGCAGCACGGTCAGCGGCTGCTGATAGTCCATACTGTTTAGTCTATTCGACAGCGCTCACATTATGATCCGCTTGCGTACGGCGTAGAGAACGATCTCGGCCGAGCTATGCAGATCGAGCTTCTGCATGAGCCGCATGCGGTGGGTGGCGACTGTATTCACCGCGCAATCGAGCGCCACCGCCGCCTCCTTGTTCGACTTCCCTTCGGCGAGCAGTTGAAGCACCTCCTTCTCCCGCTCGGTCAGCAGCTCATAGGAATCCTCCGCGCCCCGCTGCCGCAACTGCCGCACGTACTCCTCCCGCAGCGCGGTCTGAATCGCCGGACTGAAGTAGGATTTCCCCTGTGCCACCGCCAACACTGCCTGGTCCAGCTCGCCTTCGGCGCATTCCTTCATCAAGTATCCCCGGGCGCCAGCGTTGAGCGCGCGCAGCAGGTATTCCTCATCCGAGTACATGCTCAGGATGATGACGCCCGTGTCCGGATGGTCCCGCACAATCTGGTTGCACGCCTGGATCCCGTTCATGTTGGGCATCCCGATATCCATGAGGACGACACCGGGCTGCAACTCGCCCGCCAACTGTACCGCCTTGCGGCCGTCCGCCGCCTCGCCCACGACTTCGAAATCCGAGTGCTGCTCGAGCTGCAAGCGGAGCCCCTTTCGCATCACTCCATGGTCATCGCAGATCAGAATCCGGATCATAGCGCGGCCGGAACTTCCTTCATCGGCAGCAGGACCTCGAGGACGGTGCCCTTGCCGGGTGTGGAGGAGATCTTCAGGTTTCCGCTGAGATCGCGCACCCGCTCGGCAATGCCGACCAACCCCAGTCCGTTGTTGGATTTCTTCCGGACGTCGAATCCAGCACCGTCATCTTCAACGGTGAGGCTGACCGAGTCCTGCGCGCCACTCAGCGAGATCACCGCGCGCCGCGCGCCGGCGTGCCGCGCGCAATTGTTGAGCGCCTCCTGCACGATCCGGTAAATGCACGTCCGGTGGGGCTCGGGAACAGCCTCCAATTCCCCCTCCAGCCGGACTTCGGCGGCCACTCCCGTGCGCCGCGAGAACTCGCGGGCATGCGACCGGACCGCAGCGCCGAGGCCAAGCTGATCGAGCATCGCCGGGCGAAGTCCGCTGGCGATCTCCTTGAGCGCGCGGACAACTTCGGAGTTCATCTCCTTGACCTCGGCGACTTTGGCGTGGAACTGCTCGGGTGGAGCAAGAACATACGACTCCAGGCGCCCCAGCTCCATTCCCAGCGCCGACGCCAGTTGCCCCACCGCGTCGTGCAGCTCGAGCGAGATCCGTTTCCGCTCCTCCTCCTGGGCCGCCACCACGCGCATGGCGAGCCGGTGCTGTTCGCGCTCGGCTTCTTCCGCTCTTTCGCGTGCTTGCCGCTCCCGGCGGTTGAGCAGGGCGACGCGCCACGTGGTCAGAGCGGCCACGATCAGGCTGCCTCCCTCCACGCAGATCAACAGGAAGTCGCGGATGAAGTGTTGCAGGGCCACTCTGCCCGCGTCGACGGATTTGCGTTCGAACGCCAAACCCGTCTTCTACAGTTGGCAGCGGAGAGTCGCGGCAGGTCGTTGATTCTATTGGGAGCGGGATGCGTCGTCGCGAAATCCTAGTGACACGCGTGC
>Ga0194132_10009828_pt1 | contig 12989 bp, 9 predicted proteins | sample TA2KigOf80mmetaG_FD_148612 | JGI IMG/M metagenome (GOLD analysis project Ga0194132, IMG submission 148612) | Freshwater microbial communities from Lake Tanganyika, Tanzania - TA2015054 Kigoma Offshore 80m | ecosystem: Environmental > Aquatic > Freshwater > Lake | place: Tanzania: Lake Tanganyika... | reverse complement strand
GCTGGCGCCCGCGCGAACAGGAACCTGACCTGCGCGACTGGGAATGGTATTTCCTCAAGGAACGAGCCGAATCGCGCCTCGCCTTCGGATCGCACAAGGGGCAGGCTTTCGCCGTGGATTATTCGCCCGATGGCAGGTTCTTGGCGTCGGCCGGTGGGGAATTCAATCGGCCCGGCGAAATCAAGATCTGGGAGGTTCGCACCGGCCGACTCGTTCGCACGATCCCCGCGCATGCAGCCGGGATCACGTCCATCGCTCATCATCCTCGAGGAACCATGCTCGCCTCGGCCAGCCTCGACAAGACCGTGAAAATCTGGAACCTCGAAACCGGCGCCGAGATTGTCACGTTGCGAGGTCACGGCAATAACGTCTATCACGTTGCGTTTTCGCCCAAAGGAGATCGCCTGGCGTCGGCGAGTCATGACCTCAAGGTCCGCGTCTTTGACTGGGAACGCTACGCCAAGGACCCCGACCATAGCATCCAGGTCCTCACCGGGCACGACCTTCCCGTGACTGCCCTCGCGTTTCATCCCCGGCTGGATCTCCTGGTCACAGGCAGCAGTGATCGCCCGATCAAGACGGGCGGCAAGGATCGAACAATCAAAGTGTGGAATCTAACCACGGGTCAAATCGAACGCAGCCTCACGGGGCACGAAGGCGACGTGGCGTCGCTCGCCTTTAGCGCCGACGGCGCCTTCCTCGTGTCCGGCGGCGGCGCACCCAATCAGCGCGGCGAAGTGCTCTACTGGAATTTCGAGAAGGGCGAGGCACGTGTCATCCGCAATGGATTGAGCGAGCGTATTCTCGATGTCAGCATCAGCCGCGACGGCAAGGTCGCGGCCGCCGGCGCCGACGGTCTGGTCCGCGTTTGGAACAACATCGTCACGAGCGAGGCGCTGGTCTTCCGTGGCGATCCGCAATCGGTCCACAGCGTCGCCTTTGCGCCGGACGGGTTCTCACTCGCCAGTGCAGGCCGCAGCGGCCGGGTGAGCCTTTGGAGCAGTTCCGTTGGGTTGGAGACGTTGACGCTGTCGGCGCCGGGTTCGATGCGGGCGGTCGGTTTCCATCCGCGCCTGCCGTATCTGGCCGCCGCCGGCTCGCCGCGCGGCGACGTGCGCGTCTGGAACCTTGAGCATCCCGAATCGCCGGTCATTTTTACCGGACACAAAGGCGGCGTGTCGGCTGTCGCGTTTTCGCCGGATGGCCGATTCCTGGCATCGGGCGGCGACGACCGCACGGTGCGCATTGTCGCCTTCCCGGCCGCCGACAAGGCCCCCCTCGTTCTCGAAGGCCACACCGCCTTGGTCTACTCCATTGCTTATCGCCCGGACGGCGGCCTGATCGCCAGCGCCGGCGAGGATGAGAGAATCTACCTGCACGACCCCTCCACCGGCCAACTCGTCAAGACGCTCGTTGGTCACGAAAACAGCATTCGCGCTCTCGCTTTCAGCCCCGACGGGCAATGGCTCGCTTCCGGAAGCTGGGACAAGACCGTCCGCCTCTGGGATCTCAAAAACGACGTGCACTACCTGCTCGCCGGCCACACCGGCCTCGTCAACGCCATCGCCTTCAGCCCCAAGGGCGCCCTGCTCGCCTCGGCCGGCACCGATCGGATCATTCGCGTGTGGAACGTCGAAAGGCGCCAGCGTGAGTACGATCTGGAAGGCACGCCCGGCGAGGTCCAGTCGATCGCCTTTCATCCGGCGGGCGGACGCATCGTCAGCGTCGGCTCCGATCGCCTCATTCGCCTCTGGGATGTCGTAACCCGGCAAGAAATCTTCGACTTCGAGGAGCACGTGGGAACCTTGCGCTGCGTCGCCTTCAGTGCCGATGGGCGGTCCCTCGCCGGCGCCGGCAACGGCGTGGTGCGTGTCTGGCAGGCTTCGCGCGATATTGTCAAATAGGTTGGGTTCTTATGGGACTCTCGTGCGACGCCGGGCCGCTGATTCAAACCACTGATAACCACGTAGTGTGGACGTTAGTCCACACCGGTTCGCAGCTCGTGTGGACTGAAGTCCACGCTACGACGGTTTGAGACCGTTCATGATCAAGTGCGGCCGACGCATCACAACCTTTACGCGTCGCGCGCCGATCTGCCGCCGAGCAGGTAGCCCAGCACGTCGTGCGTTGATTCGTCGAGCGTTTCGAGGTGGCTGATCTCGATCATGCGATCGACGACGAGCTCGGCCAGGCACTGAAAAAACCGCCGCGGATTCTTGGCTCGGACCACGAGGTGGCGCTCGTCGCGGTCGACGCCGCCGACGTCATCCAATTCCAGGAGCGCGGCCGCCAGTATGCGGTTCTGATCGCTGGCGATGCGGATCGAAAGCGGATGATCGTCCAATAGGTCGCGAATCTGCGTCAACGTGCCGACAGCGGCGATGCGGCCTGCAGCCATGATGGCGACATGATCGGTGAGCTTCTCCAATTCTTCTAGCTCATGGCTAGAGATGAGCAGGCATTTGCCTCGCCGTGCGAGTTCGCGAAACAGTTCGACCGACTCGCGCCGGCCGATCGGGTCGATGCCGCTCAAGGGCTCGTCGAGCAGGAGCAGTTCCGGGTCGTGAAGGAGCGCTTGCGCCAGCTTGATTCGTTGCCGCATACCCTTGGAATAGCCGGCGATGGTCCGGTCGGCCCTGTCGCCCATGGCGACGAGTTCCAGCGTTTCCTCCGTGCGGCGAAATGCTTCGTCGTAAGCGTAACCACACATGCGAGCCATCGTCAGCACAAATTGCCGGCCCGACATTTCCTCGTAGAACGTGTCAAGTTCGGGGCAGTAGCCTACATGCCGTTTGGCGTCGGCCGACCAGGCGTCGTGCCCGGCGATGGTGACGTCGCCGAGGTCGGGCCGCATCAAGCCGGCGGCTAAACGCAGCAGCGTGCTCTTGCCCGAGCCGTTATGGCCGACAAGGCCCGTGATGCCAGGACGCAGCTCCAGCGTCACCTGATTGATGCCGATGACCGGGCCGTACCATTTCGAAACATGCTGAAACAGCAGGATGGGCTCTTCTGCGCGCGCGTCAGATCCTGAACGGTCAGCGAAGGTTGCATTGCTTTGCGTCGCTAACGCTTCAGGCTCTGATGTCAGTCCACGATCTCGACGCCCTGCGTCCGGTGATTCAAGTACATCAGGCATATCGTCGTCACTCCAATCAGGACCGCGGCCGCCTCCCAGAACTCCGGTTGCGGCTTCGGATTGATGTCTTCATGGGCGTACGCCAGCATCCCCTGCCCGAGCATCGTCACGTTGTTCCACAGATCGATCAAGCGCCAGCGGGCATCATATTTTAGGCCATCGACGAGGATATTTGCCAATACACGAGCGAAAAAAAACAGCGACATCCAAACCAAAATGAGCGGCATGGTGCGGCGCATCCACATGGCGGTTGCAACCAAGAGCACGCTGAGGAACACCGACAGCAAGAGCCCGTAGCCCAAGACGGCTAACAATAGCGGTATTCCCGCCGGCCCTTTGCCCGTGTCGTTCTCATAGAAGTAGTTGACGTTGGTTAGATAACTCCAATCGTCGAAGGCGTGTTGCCCGTAGAGCACCAGAGCGGGCAGCGTCGTCATGAGTTGCACGATGACCGCCACGGCGGCGCACTTGCCCAGAATGTAATGCCAACGGCTAATCGGCTTGGCCAGGTAGAACGCATGGCTCTTGTTCGTGAAGTCGTCGCCGACCAACAGCGATCCGGCCAGCGACAGCGTCACGACGATGATCCCGCCCTGGTAGGCGAAGAAGTACTGAAACGTGTCCTGGCTGCCGTTGAGAATCCGCAGGGCCTGGCGGATGCCACGCAGCATGCGGCTCGGATCCCTGCCGAACTGCTGCGCCGCCACGCCGAGTTGCGATTCAGCCCAGGCAAGAAGATAGGCGCCGAAGAAGAACATCAGGAACAAGAGAAGCCCGCACGCGTACAGGCCCCAGAACATCCTGCGTGACAGAAACATGCCAAGCGACACGCGCGCAATGGGCCAAATGCTCCACCACGGGCTGTGGAACTCGCCTTGCCAGGGCCGGTAGTGAAGGAGCGAAGCCATGTTATGCCGCTCGCCTTGGGCGAGCGCGGTGGGTTACTTCGGTCGCGGATAATCTTGATCGGCAAGCTTGCGCAGGATCGCGTCGGCCTCCTCGTCGTGCCCTTGCATACGGAAAGTCCAATACTGCCGATACAGTTCATTCGCGGTCGGAGCGGAGACATATTGAGCGACGCTGCGAAACGTCTGCACAAGGGCGTTGTCCTGCCACTGCTTGGCCCGGGCGGAAGCCCATGTCGAATCCGAGTGACGCACCATCGCCCAGATCCATTCGCCGAACTCCTCGGGGAATGCCTCCGTGGTTTCCTTCAGCAGTTCCTGGACGCGCACGACGTCAGCATGGGCCTGGACGGCGTCGCGCGTCTTGCCTTCCTGGCCCAGCGCGATGGCGATCAGGTGTCGGATGCCGAGCCAATGGTGATGCTTCCGGGCCATCGCGTCATAGGCCGGGTCAGTTTTCATCAACGCTTGATGCGCTCGGGCCAGGAACGCATCAACGAGGACATTGCGGCTGCCGCGCGACGGGGCGAGCTTGTGCGCCTCCTCGGCCCAGGCGACCAACTCGTCGACGTTGACCGGTTGATTCAGAATCTGCAAGCTAATCTTGTCGCGCACGAGATTTGCAAGGGCGATGGCGAGCGTTGCGCCGCCGACCCTGCGAGCTTCTTCGACGCGTTTTTGATCATAATCAACGGCGTGCTCAAGCTCTTTGACGCGTTTGTCTTGCTTGACGCGGTCCACCACGTCTTTGAAGTGCCTCAGCGCGTCGGCATGCTCGACGTTGGCCTTGGCAACCGCGTCGCGCAACTGCTTCAAGGCGTCATGATCGTTCATGAAGTAAAAATGATTCGCCAGCACGCTGTAGTTGTGGGCGTCGCGCGGCGATACGACAAGCAGCCGCTCGTAGTGCTTTCGCGACGCCGCCATCCCGGCATGGCCGCGAATCGCTTCACGGAATTGGTTTTTCTTGGCTTGATCGTTGTATAGGAAGCTCACTAGTTCCATCGACGCGTCGGTCTTGAGGAGATTCAAGTTGATCTGCGCGCCGATAACTTCGCGCAGGGCCTTCGCCTTGGTGCGCGTCGACATGTTGCGCACAACGATGCTGTCGCCCGGCTTGATCGCGTAGGCTTTTTCGAGGTTGCCGAGGCCGCGTTCGATGTCGTTGGTATCACCTGTGATTCGGCTGATCGCGAAGTGGACCAGGGCACTGTTGTTGAGCTGGGCATAGTCCTCGGACATTTCGCCGTAAAGCTTGAGCGCCTCGCGGTAGTGCGCGACGGCGTCGTCATTACGATTTTCTTCGTGGGCTTTGTCTCCCTTGGCCATGGCAATGAAAGTCTTGTCCATCAGATCGGGCGGGAAAATCCTGTCGAGCCAGAGGAGCCGGTCGTCGAGGTCCAGCGACATCAAGGCACGGGTGCGAGCGAGATTGGTTTTTTCGCCGCCGATTTCCTTTTCGTAGAAGTCCTCGCAGAGTTTGCGAGCCTCGACGACAGCGCCGACTTCGCGAAGGATGTTGGCGACGGTGTAGGCCACCTGGCCGGGGTTCTTGGCGTTTTTGAGCGCCTCGTCGAAGAGCTTCTTGCCTTCTTCTTCTTTGCCGAGCCAATAGTAGACTCGTGCCAAGTGAAGTCGGCGATTGTCGGGATTGCTGGCGCTGGGAAGTGTGCCAAGAAGCGTGAGCTCGGCTTTTTGCAAGCCGGCGCGCCTTCGCTCCGGGTCATCCATCAGCTTGGCCAGGCGTATTTGCGCCGTGCCCAGATCGAGGCCGGCGGCAACGATCCGCCCTTGCGTGCGGCGAATGTCCTTGAGTTGTTGAAACTGGGCGTCGCGAAAAAGATGGCCGTCGAGATATTCCTTGAACATTTCGTTCTGCGCCCGGCGGTCGTTTTGCAGGGCCCGATGGCGTTCGTAATCGAACCCAGGCGCCTTGCCGGTCTGCAATTCCCGAATGGCCGCGTTGCTCACCCGATTGTACACCTCATCCAGAGCGTTGAGCTTCTTCAACCGATCGTCCGTATAGCCTTCCAGGATGATTGTGCCGAGCGTGAGGTCTCCCTTGTTGATAAGAATCTGCCCCAGGATGCGCGCGCCTTCGAGGTGGCCCAGTTGGTCGCGTTTAGGCATCAACAGCTTTTCACATTCGTCGTACCTGCGCCCGCTTTCATTGATGAACGCCAGGTCGGACAAGGCTTCTAGATTGTCCGGATAGAGCTCGACAATCTTTTCCAGGATCGGCTTCTTGATCTCCGCAATGCGCTTGTCGCCATGCGCAGCGATGGGATCGATCTGGTTGAGAATTCGCCACGAAGTGAGGCTGTCGCGTTCAGCACGCAGCTTGGCCTGGGCGAGGCCGACCTCGAAGAGGTTGTCAGGGCGCTTGTAAAGTTCATGGAGATCGACGCCGATCGCGATGGCCTGAAGCAACTCGCCCGGATCGACGTCATCGAGCGGTCGACGAAAGAGCTGTGAGAGTTTTTCCAGAGCCGAAAAATGAGCGGGCGTTCCGCGTTTGCCCGCGACTTCCAGATACTTCTTTGCCGCGGCGCCGACCAGCCCGTGCTCGGCAAGTTCGTCCCCTTCGGTCAGGGTGCGATTGGCGATGACGTCGGCATTCTTCGAATGGTAATGGTACCAGACACCAACGCCCGAGAGCAACATGGCGAGCACGACCAAAACGTTCCACGCCCGCGCCAGGTTCGATAGCGGCACTTGCCCGATGAACCAGTCTTCAGTTGCCGGCGCCACGCGATAGGCGTCGATTGCGAAAATCGGGATGAACAGGATCGTGAAAAACCGCGTTTTGACGCAGGTGCCCGATTCGGCGTCATGCTCGCGTTGGCCGTAGGCCATCAGTCCGCAGCCAAATATCGACCACACCGACGGCGCACTGCTGATCGGCGTCATGTTCGGAAAATGCTGATCGAAATATCCTTGCATGGTCATGGTCAAGAGCCAGGGGCCAGGGGTCAGGGGTCAGGGGCGAGGGGCGAGGGGCGAGGGGCGAGGGGTCAGAGGTCAACGGTCGGAGCACAACATGCTCCTTGGCGCGGGGTACTTCGTACTCAGTACTCTGTGCCTCTTATTGAGTCCTGACTTCTGGCTCCCGATTCCTGAATAACACGGTGGAACAGTTCTTCCAGGTCTTCGTCATCGGACTGCAGACCGCGGACGACGACCTGGTGCAGTTGCGCCAGCTTGAAGAACGCCTGGTTGGTCCAGCCGGCGGGGACTTGCACGCGATATTCTCCCCTGCCATTGTCGTGGAGAATCTGCACGCCTTCAAGACGTAAGTCCTCCAGAAATCGGTTCGGGTCGCCCTGAAGAAGCAGACGATAGCGATCGTGCCGACTGCGACAAAGCTGGTCTACCGGGCCTTGGCACAAGATGCGCCCTTGGTGCAAGATGACGACGGCATCGCAAACTCGGTCGATATCGCCCAACAAATGCGTCGACAACAGGATTGCCTTGCCATGATCCCGGCCAAGTTGCACGAGCAGATCGAGCATCCCCTCGCGGCCTGCCGGATCCATGCCGCTGGTTGGCTCGTCCAAGAGCAAGACGGGCGGATCGTGCACCAGCGCCTGGGCCAGCTTGAGCCGTTGCTTCATACCGGTCGAGTATTCCTCCAGGAGGCGATAACGGGCATCGTCGAGGTCGAGGCAAGTGAGCACTTCGTGGGCGCGGCGCAGCGCTTGCATGCGCGACATGCCATAGAGTTCACCGGCCAATGCGACGTACTCGGCGCCTTGCATGCCGGGAATTAGCGCGTCGGCTTCGGGCATGTAGCCGATCGCGCGGCGCAGGGCAACACCGGCCGTTGCGAGATCGTGATCGAGCACGCGCCCTGTGCCTGACGTGGGGGGAAGCAGGCCCAGGAGAATCTTCATCAATGTCGATTTCCCGGCGCCGTTCGGCCCAAGCAGGCCGATACGCCCGCGTTCGAGCGTCAGATTGACATCCACAAGCGCATGGTTGTCGCCGAACGAACGCGAGATGTTGTGAAGCTCGATAAACATGATCGTCTAGGAGAATCCTCGGACGGCGTTTCACATGTTCCAGTAAGTCCATTCATGTAGCCAGGGCAAGAGCGCGTAGTGCCGTCTTCCTGAATTCTATTTCTATCGGCGCGTCTCAGGCCCGCGTTTCAAAAACCCCTGGTAATGCGAGCTGAAAAACAATCGCGTCGGGATCGCGGCTTGCGATGGATTTCTCGATCGGATATGATCCGCGGGGAAAGGAGCATCGAGCCCTTGGAAGGATCCAGCATGCGGCGGGATATCGACGGGTTCACGGAAGAAACGTTCGATGTATGCGTCGTGGGTGGCGGGATCACCGGCGCGGGGGTCGCGCTCGATGCCGCCAGGCGCGGATTGCGAGTCGCCTTGATCGAGCGCGGCGACTTCGGGTCCGGCACGAGTACCGCAAGTTCGAAGCTCATCCATGGTGGTTTGCGGTATTTGGAGCAGGGGCAATTCGGGTTGGTTGCAGAAGCGCTCCATGAGCGAGCTTTGTTGTTGCGCCATGCACGTCACTTGGTTCAGCCGTTGCCGTTCGTCGTGCCTTTTTATGACGACCAGCGTGTGGCGCCGTGGCAATGGCGGCTTGGCCTGACAGTTTACGACATTCTGGCCGGACGGGACAACATCGCCCGGAGTCGTCCCCTCTCAACGCGACAAGTCGATGCGGCGACGGGGCCGATGCGCTCGGGTCTACGCGGTGGCGTCCTTTACTACGATGCTTGGATGGATGACGCACGTCTCTGCCTGGCCGTAGTGCGGACGGGCGTCCAATACGGGGCTGTCGCTGCCAGTTACGTTGAAGCCACTGGCTTTGAAAACGCCGGCGGAACGATCTCCAGCGTTTACGCAGTTGACCGTTTGACGGACCGCCGATTTGTCATTCGCGCTCGCGTGGTCGTCAATGCGGCCGGGGCTGGGGCCGATGCGGTTCGCGTCCTGGCGGGCGAGCCGAGCGAGCCGCTGTTGAATCCTACCAAAGGGGTGCACCTGATCGCTCCGGACCAAGGCCATCGCGCGGCCAGTCTGCTGCTGCATCCGGGCGATGGCCGAGTATTCTTCGTCATCCCGTGGTTCGGCAAAACGCTGATCGGTACGACCGACAGCTTCCCGGATGCTGGGCCCAATGCCTTACGCGTCGCGGCCAGCGAGGTTACCTACCTGCTCGATGGCTACAACCACTATTTCGATCGTCCGCTTCAGACCGAACAGATCATTGGTACGTTCGCCGGCTTGCGGCCCTTGCTTCGCTTCCGGCCCGGCGAACCATCGTCTGTGTCGCGTGAGTTTCGCCTGCACGTCGGCCCCACCGGCATGATCACGGCGTTGGGCGGCAAATACACGACGTTTCGCCAAATGGCCGAAACCATCACCGATCAAGTCACATCGTATGTGGGCAAATCCCGGCGTTGTCGAACCGCGTCGTTGCCGCTCATCGGTTCTCCGGCGACGCCGTGGCCGGAGTTTCTGCAGGCGAAGTCAGCGCAGATCGTCGCGCGTCATCCGATTGCCATCGACTCGGTAATGCACCTCGTGCAACGCTACGGGACTGAAGTGGACAAGGTTCTCGAGCGAATAAGCCGAGCTCCGCGCGGTTTCGACCGGCTGCACGCCGAGGAGCCCGATCTTGTCGGTGAGCAGGCTTGGCAGCGCGATGAAGAGATGGCTATCTTCCCGGACGATTTCTTGCTTCGCCGCACGCGCATCGGCATGTGGCGCCCCGGATTGCGCTGTGCTTCCGCCACAACGCAATCCCGATCTGCCTGACGACGGATTGCTGTCACCCCAAGGAACACGCCAGTCGGTAAAGGATATTAGAAGCGGTCTCGACCTCGTCGAGAGGGACCCATTCGTCGATCGTGTGCGCCTTGGCGATGTCGCCGGGGCCGAAGACGACCGAGGGAATGCCGGCCCAGGCGAGCGTGGCGGCATCGGTGCCGTAGGGAACGGAGTGCACCTTGTGGCTACCACGCTCGGAGTCGATGGCGGCGCCGAGCAGACGCTGAATTTCCTCCGAGCCCTTCGGGCTGAGCGCCGGCATACGAATCCATGGCGCTGTCAGCTCGAACGGGAACTCGATGCCGGCATTGTTTTTCAGATGAGCGAGCAAATGCTTGGACGCCTCGTCTGGATCTTCGCCGGTGATGAGTCGGCGGTCGATGCCGATCTTGCAGTGATCCGGAACCGTGTTGACGCTGACGCCGCCATCGATCAGCCCGACGCTAAGGCTTGCAGGCCCGAGCAGTGGATCACTCGTGGTGGTCCGTAGGATGCTCGCATATTGTTCCAGTGCGACCAACAAGCGGCCCATGCGGTAGATAGCGTTCACTCCTTGCTCGGGCGCCGAACTGTGACAGGATCGCCCCGACGTGTAGATGTTCCAGCGGACGACGCCTTTGTGGGCATGGACGATATTGAGATTGGTCGGCTCGGCGACAACGGCGAAGTCGGCCTTGGTTCGCTTGGCCAACTCAACGACGCCGAGCATGGTGCTCTCTTCGTCCACGCTGCAGGCCATGATGACGTTGCAGCATCGCTGCGGTTTTTCGCGCACAAGCCGTGCGAAACAGGCGAGCATGGCCGACATGCCTCCCTTGATGTCGCAGGCGCCGCGGCCATAGAGTTTGTTGCCTTCGATCTTGGCGCCGAAGGGTTCGATGATCATGCCGTCGACGGGCACGGTGTCCTGGTGCGCCTCGAGCATCAGCGTGCGTTTCGCGCCGGGGATGTTCAAGCGAGCGACGATGTTGTCGCGATTCGGCGCGGTTGGCTGGCGCTCATAGGGAACGCCGAGCGAGCGGAAGAATTGCTCCAGGTAGGCCGTCACGCGATGTTCCAGCGTGATGTCGGCTGGAATGTCCTCGCGCATCGGGTTGACGCTAGGGATGGCGACAAGGTCACGCAACAGTCGAGTGGTTTCGGTCATAGGTGTCACAATTAGAGGTCGGTCTTTTGCTCGCCGCAACGCAATGGCCGGTACTCAGTACTCCTCTTGTTTCACTCCGTTTTACTAAACTGCCGATCCGTGTTCATCTGGAGTTCACCGACAGGACCGAATGGCGGCGGGGAGGAAGTCGAGGACATCGGTGGCGAGCAGGCTGATTTCGCCGATTTGATCGCGGGCCAGGTCGCCGGCCAGGCCGTGCCAGTGGACGCCGAGTTGGGCTGCCTCGAACGGCGCGAGATGCTGGCCGAGGAGGGCGGCGATGATCCCGGTTAATACGTCGCCGGTTCCGCCTTTGGCCAAGCCCGGATTGCCGGTGGTGTTGACGTAAATGCGTTGGCCGTCCGTGACGATGGTGCGGTTCCCTTTCAGGACGACGACGCAATCGTGCTTCGCTGCAAAATCGCTTGCCAACTCTGCACGATTGGCCTGAACGGTCTGGGTGTCTGTACCGAGCAGGCGGGCAAACTCGCCGGGGTGGGGCGTGATGATACGGTGCTTCTGTCCCGAACTGAGACGTTCGGTTTGGCCGATGAACGCGTTCAGTCCGTCCGCGTCGATCACCAGCGGCTTGGCAACGCGCGAAGCGAGCTCAAGGACAAGGCCGGTCAGTCCTGGGCTGCGATTCAATCCGGGGCCAATGGCAATCACGTCGTGTGCGGTGCATAATTCGAGCAGCAGCGATAACGCGGTCGCGGCGATGAACCCATCGGCATCCTGCGGCAGCGCCGCCGTCGTGTAGCAGGTATTGCCTGTTGCCACGATGGGGAGAACTTCCGCGGCCGTGGCGACTTTGACCAAGCCGGCACCCGCCCGAAGTGCAGCGCAGCCGCACAGGATCGCCGCCCCGGACATGCCGCGGCTGCCGGCGATCACGAGCACTCGGCCAAAGTCCCCCTTATGGCAGTCGGCTGCCCGAGGCGGCAGCACGGGAAGCGCGGTGATCGTTTGCGGTCCAGTCATTGCGTGTGCTTTGAAAAAAATGCGGCTGCGCCATAACCATCGTTGCTTACGCTTCAGGCTCTGATGACTACATTACGGCGCCAGACGTTCGATGAGCCAGCCTTCGCCGGCGCGACGGTAACGGAGCCGATCGTGAAGCCGATTCTTTTTACCTTGCCAGAACTCGATCGTGTGGGGAACGACGCGATAACCGCCCCAATGCGCTGGCCTGGGCACGTCGTCTTCTTCGCCGAACTGTTCCAGCAGTTGCTGCAACCGCGCTTCCAGGAACGCCCGATCAGCGATCACTTGACTCTGCGGCGAGGCGTGGGCGCCGAGCTTGTGGCCAAACGGTCGCGTCCGAAAATAGGCGTCCGACTCGTCCGCCGAGACGGCTTCGACCGCTCCTTCGACCCGAATCTGGCGCTCCAGCTGCGCCCAGTACAGCACCAGGGCAGCACGTGGATTGGCCGCGAGTTCGCCCGCCTTACGGCTCTGGTAGTTGGTGTAGAAGACAAATCCGCGTTCATCGAAGCCGCGCATCAGCACCATCCTGGCACTCGGGGCGCCGTCGGCGCCAACCGTGGCCAGTGTCATTGCGGACGGTTCCGGCAATTCGGCAGATTCAGCGTCAAGATACCATGCGGAGAAAAGGGCATACGGGTTCGCTGGGGCGGTCGTCTCTAACAGTTCAGAGAGGATGTTCGCAGGCATGGAAATGCCGTGAAAAGGAGGGGCGCAAGAAAATGTCCCACTGAAGAATACCTCGGCGTCGCCCAGTCACCGAAGCGATCAATCAGCGGGACAACGCTATACTATCCGTCCACGAGAAACATGCAATAGTTTTTTCTTTTTTTTTCTTTTTTATCGGAACTTTTCCGCCCCGCCGATCGCCGAGAAATCTACTTATTTCGCTAGGGCTAAAGGTTGTCGGCATCCCCTTGCAGCGGGTGCGCATTCTCAGCTCGAATCGAGCCGGCACGAATAGAGACTTAACTCATTACCGTGGGTTAGGTTGCGCGAGAGCGCTTTGTCGGTCG
>Ga0194132_10009824_pt1 | contig 12994 bp, 13 predicted proteins | sample TA2KigOf80mmetaG_FD_148612 | JGI IMG/M metagenome (GOLD analysis project Ga0194132, IMG submission 148612) | Freshwater microbial communities from Lake Tanganyika, Tanzania - TA2015054 Kigoma Offshore 80m | ecosystem: Environmental > Aquatic > Freshwater > Lake | place: Tanzania: Lake... | reverse complement strand
CCCCCGACGGAAGTGACGGAGGAGGCGACGTGGCGGAGCGCGGGCGGTTCGATGGACGAGGCGTGATCGTGACCGGGGCGGGGCAGGGGATCGGACGGGCGATCGCCGAGCGCTTCGCGCGCGACGGTGGCGGCGTGCTGGCGGCCGACCTCAACGGCGACGCCGTCGAGACCCTCGCGTCAGAGTTGCGATCGGCCGGCCTGCGGGCGATCGGGTACCACGTCGACGTGACCGATCCCGCGGCGGTCCGTGGCATGGTCGCGCGTGCCGTGGCCGAGTTCGGGGGCGTGGACGTGCTCGTCAACAACGCGGGCGTCCTGCGCCAGTCGAAGATCATGGCGACCACGCCCGAGGAGTGGGACCTCGTGATGGCCGTGAACGTGAAGGGCGTCTTCCTCTGCTCGCAGGCGGTCCACGACTCGATGGTCGCGCGCGGCGGCGGCCGGATCGTCCACATGGCCTCGCTGGCGGGTCGGGCGACGAGCACCCTGGGCGGGGCCCACTATTCGACATCCAAGGCCGCCGTTCTCGGGCTCATGCGGCACATGGCGCGAGAATGGGCGCGCGATGGGATCACCTCGAATGCGGTCAGCCCGGGAATGGTGGACACGCCGATGGCACGCAGCGGGGCCGACGCCACGCGCATGGCCGAGATCGTCGCCGATATCCCGCTCAGGCGGCTTGCCGAGCCCTCCGAGATCGCCAACCTCGTGTGCTTCCTCGCTTCGGACGAGGCGGCCTACATCACCGGCGCCAGCGTCGACATTCACGGCGGCGAACTGATCATCGCGTGAGCCCGACCCACCGGCCGCTCATGGGCGGTGGCACCCCGCCGCCGCTCCCGGCGCCGCTCCCGGACCTCGCCGACCCCATGGCCGCCGATGCGTTGATCGAGGAGGTGCTGGCGCAGGCGATGCTGGCCTATGTCCACGCCCAGGGCTCATCGCATCGTCAGGACGATGACCTCCTCTGGATCCGCGGCGGCGAGCCCTTCGCGAGCCGGAACCACGTCCTCCGGCTGCGGATGCGCACCGACGGGTTCGAGGATCGGGTGCACGCGGTCTGCTCGATCTTCGCGCCAGACTCGCTGCCGGTCACCTGGTGGGTCGGGCCCCCGTCCCGACCGGCCGATGTCGGCGGCCGCCTGCGAGCCCTCGGGCTGCACGAGGAGGAGCCGGAATTCGGGATGATCCTGGATCTCGCGGCCCCGCTGCCTTCCCTGGAGCTGCGTGCCGGAACGACGCTGGACGCCGTCGACGACCCGGACGAGCTCGAGGCCTGGCTCGATGTCATGGCGGCCGGCTACGGCTGGCCCGCCGACGGCAGCAAGCACGCCTTCTACCGGCGGCTCTACCTGCGGGACCTCGCGGAGCGCACGGTCCTGCGGGGGCACTTCCTGGTCCGGGACGGTGGAACGGCAGCCGCCGCGTCCTCGCTGTTTCTGGCCGGCGGGCACGCGTTCGTGACCAATATCGCCACGATCCCGGGCGCGCGCGGCCGCGGCCTGGGGACGCTGGCGACCCTGGCCACGCTCCGGCGGGCGCGGCAACTCGGCTACCACGCGGCCGTCCTGACGGCGTCGGTGGACGGGCGCGGCCTGTACCAGCGGCTCGGATTCCGCGAATACGGCGTCCTCGAGCGATACGTGGCGGACGCATCCGTGCTCGACGCCCGGCCAGGGGGGTGACGGCGCACGAGTTCTGCTCCACAATCCGCGACGTGGTCGGAGGAGGGGCTGCTCCGCGACGAGCGCGATTGCCCAATCGTCTCTCGCCCGTTCGCGCGGCAGGCCGGATGCCGGATGGCCGCCACGTTGCCCAACTGTCGGCTGGCCCGCTCGAGTTCACGCTGCGGCGGTCCGCGCGCGCCCGACGATTGAGGGTCGTGGTGGACCCGATGCGCGGCGTGCTGGTCACGCTGCCCTCGCGCCGGTCCGGTGGCATCGGCCTGGTGGAAGGCTTCCTCTCGGAGCGCGAGGTCTGGCTGCGCCGGCACCTGGACTCGCAGGCCCGTGAGTGGGCTCGACTCGAGGCCCAGCGCGCCGACGGCCCCGCCGGGGCAATCCGCTATCTCGGCGAGCTGCACCGCCTACACGTCGCGCAGGCCGATCTCTCGGTGCGACGCTCGAGCGTGCTGCGGGTGGGCGGCGCCGACGCCGATGAGATCCACGTGCTCATTGCCCCGCGGGACCGGCGGCCGCCGGTCCAGGTGCTGGAGGACTGGCTGCGCCAGCATGCCCGGACCACGATTGACGCGCTGGTCGGGCGCCGAGCGCCGGCCCTGCAGGTCACACCCTCCGGCGTCACCGTCCGCGACCAGCGAACCCGGTGGGGCAGCGCGGCCCGCTCGGGCCGGCTCTCCTTCTCGTGGCGCCTGATCCTCGCGCCGCCGGAGGCACTCGAGACCGTCGCGGTCCACGAACTGGCACACCTGCGGGTGTTCGGCCATGGCGCGGAGTTCTGGGCGCTGGTGGCCGGCGTGCGCCCGGACCACCGCCACTGGCGCCAGTGGCTGCGCGAGCACGCACTGGAGCTGCATACGGCCCTGGAGCCGCTGGAGGCGAACGCCGAAGCGGCCGGCTGACGGACCTGAACCGCGATTCCGCCAGTTGCGCGGATACTCCCGGGGAGTATGCTGTCGGGGTCAGGCAATGCACTGAGCCGAACCGATGGACCACGCACATCACGATCACGGGGCCATCCGGCGCACGCCGCGCCGCCCCAGCCGGTCTCGCCGCCCCAGCCGGTCTCGCCGGCTGGTCACGCCGCGCATGATCGCCACGCCGGCCACTCGGTCGCGATGTTCCGGGAGCGCTTCTGGCTCAGCCTCCTGTTGACGATTCCCGTCGTCGTCCTGAGCCACGACATCGGGAAGTGGCTGAACTACACCATCCCCGCGTTTCCGGGCTCCGAGTACGCCTCGGCCGTCCTGGGCACGATCGTCTTCCTGTATGGCGGCATCGTCTTCCTGCGGGGGGCTGCAGGCGAACTCGCCGATCGGCGGCCTGGGATGATGACCCTGATCTCGCTCGCGATCGTCGTAGCCTTCGGCGCCTCCTGGGCGGCGACACTGGGCCTCTTCGAGGTCGAGATCTGGTGGGAACTCGCCACCCTGATCACCATCATGCTGCTGGGCCACTGGCTGGAGATGCGCTCGATCGCACAGGCCCGGGGCGCCCTCTCGGCACTGGCCGAACTGCTGCCCGACATGGCCGAGCGAGTCACGGCTGCCGGCTCCGAGAACGTGCCGCTCGCTGCGCTCGCCGTGGGGGACCTCGTCCTCGTCCGGCCCGGCGGCCGCGTGCCCGTCGACGGCGAGGTCGCCGAGGGGGGGTGCGGACGTTGACGAGTCGATGGTCACCGGCGAATCGCGAGCGGTCGCCAAGGGACCGGGCGACCGCGTGGTGGCCGGCACGGTCGGCGCAGGCGGGTCTCTGCGCATCCGGGTCGCCGCCGTCGGGGAGGGCACCGCCCTGTCGGGGATCATGCGGATGGTGGCCGCGGCGCAGGCGTCGGCGTCGCGTGCCCAGGCCCTCGCGGACCGAGCAGCCGCGCTCCTGTTCTACGTGGCGCTGGCAGCCGGGGTGCTGACGCTCGTCGGGTGGGTGTTCCTCGGTGACACCGAAGGCGGACTGATGCGCACCGCGACCGTCCTGGTCATCGCCTGTCCGCATGCTCTGGGCCTCGCGATCCCGCTCGTCATCGCGATCTCCACGTCCCTGGGGGCGCGCAACGGCCTGCTTGTCAAGGACCGGCTCGCGCTGGAGCGGGCCCGTCTGCTCGACGTGGTGATCTTCGACAAGACCGGCACCCTCACGAAGGGAGAGCCGGCGCTGGTCGACGTCGCCGTCGTCGAGCCCGCCGGCGAGGTCGCGATCCTGTCGCTGGTGGCCGCGGCCGAGGCGGACTCGGAGCATCCGCTGGCGCGGGCGATCGTGGCCGGTCTGACACGCCGCGGGATCCGGGCGTCGAAGGCGGGATCATTCGAGACCGCGCCCGGGATCGGCGTCCGCGCGGTCGTCGATGGCCGGGTGGTCGAGGTCGGCGGGCCGCGACTGCTCGAGCGGCGCGGGCTGGCTGTCCCAGTCTCGCTCATGCCCGCGGTGGAGGGCTGGGCGCGCGATGGCCGGACGGTGTTATTTGCCGTGGTGGACGGGCAGCTCGGGGCCGCGCTGGCAGCGGAGGACGAGATCCGGCCCGAGTCTGCGGCCGCGGTGGCGCGGCTCCATGCAATGGGCATCCGCGTCGCGATGATCACGGGCGACAGCCGGGCTGTCGCAGATTCCGTGGCACGCCGGCTCGGCATCGACGAGGTGGCCGCGGAGGTCCTGCCGGCCGACAAGGCCGCCGCCGTCCGGGGCTTCCAGGCCGGCGGCCGGCGGGTCGCGATGGTCGGCGACGGCGTGAACGACGCTCCCGCCCTGGCCACCGCCGATGTCGGCATCGCGATCGGCGCGGGCACCGACGTGGCCGTCGAATCGGCCGGAATCGTGCTGGTCCGCAGCGATCCGGGGGACGTGGCAGGCGCCATCGAGCTCTCCCGCGCTTCTTACCGCAAGATGATCCAGAACCTGTTCTGGGCGACCGGCTACAACGTGGTCGCCATCCCGGTGGCTGCCGGCGTGCTGGTCCCGTGGGGGATCGACCTGCCGATGGCCGTAGGGGCGATCGCCATGAGTGCGTCCACGATCATCGTGGCCGCGAATGCGCAGCTGCTGCGCCGGTTGCGGCTCCGCCAGCCCGCGTCTGACGGGCAGCCGGTGTCCGTCCTCCAGCCGGCCTGACCGAAGGGAGTTCCATGTCCGAGAAGCCCACCACCGTGATCGACCCGGTCTGCGGGATGACGGTCGATGTCGCCCGAGCCGAGGCGGCCGGCCTGACTGTCGAGCACGATGGAAGGACGTACGCATTCTGCCGTGCGGGGTGCCGCCGAGCGTTCCTGGAGGAACCCGCGCCGTATGCGGCGGGGCCGCAGGTGGCTGCCACGCCGGCGCGGGGATCGTTGGCGGTCCCGCCGGTCATCGACGAGGGAATGCGGCGCTGGTACGAGAGCTGCTCGTGCTGTCTGGGTGACGCCTATCCCGAGATCAAGGCCCAGTTGGACGCAGAGCGGGCATCGGCGGCGCAGTCGTCGGTCAGCCCGGGATTCGGCGAGGCCGCCGCAACGGCGACAGCGCAAGGAGGGCACCCATGAACGAGCGACGAACGCTCCGGCCCGATGAGGACCCGGTCTGCGGGATGACGGTGGACATCGAGATGGCTCGCCTGCGCGGGCTCACGCACACCCACGAAGGTCGCGAGTACGGGTTCTGCGGCAAGGGCTGCATGCTCGAGTTCCGCGACAACCCCGAGGAGTACCTGGCGGCCGGCCACAAGCCGTCCATGTGACGGGCGACCGGGCTCCGCTCTCGCCCCGCTTGCGATTTCCCGGGATACCTGCCGGGGTGCTGCTACGGGTGTCGCGGGCCTGGGTCGTGGGGATTGGTGGAGATGAGGGGACTCGAACCCCTGACCCCCGCGATGCGAACGCGGTGCTCTCCCAGCTGAGCTACATCCCCACGGAGCCGGCGATCGCGGGCGTCACCAGCACGGCCGCGCGGCGGGTCGCCGCGGCCGCCGGAGTATAGCAAGGGGCCGGCCCCGGGCCGTCACGGGGGCCGGAGTCGGGCGCTCCCGCCGGACCCGACTCACCCTTGACGAATCGAACATCTGTTCTATCATCGTCGTGTGCCCATCCCGCCCGCGGACCTCAGCGCTGCCCTGGCGACCCTGCAACGTCGCTGGGGAAGCGCAGCTCCGCGGCGAAGGCTGGAGCCGGGCGAGGCCAGCGGCCGGGACGCTGACGCGACCCTCGTGATCGGGGCGCTTGCGGCCCTCCCGGCCCCGGCCGAGCAGGACGACTCCCCGGCGCAGCCGGCGCTCGACGATGGGCGCATCGTCCCCACCGGGTTCGCGGCGCTGGACGCGATCCTCGGGCCGGGCGGGATCCCGCGCATCGCCAGCGTCTCGCTGCGCGGTGACCACTCCAGCGGCAAGACCACCGTCGCCCTCCGGATCGCGGCGGAAGCCCAGGCCGGCGGCGCGATCGTGGCGTGGGTGGATCTCGCGCGGGCGTTCGATCCGGTCGAGGCGGTTGCGCGCGGCCTGAAGCCCGAATGGCTCGTGGTGCTGACCCCGGCCTCGCTCGACGAGGGCCTGGCCATGGCCGGTGCGCTCCTCCAGGGGCGGGCGGTGGACCTGCTGCTCGTCGATCTGCCGTCCGACCTGCGCGCCGAGCCCCGGCCCGGGCGCACATCGGATGGCCGGCGGTCGCCGGGTATCGCCGACCGCCTCCATCGGCTGACCGCGCTCGCACGTCGGGCCGGCACGCTCCTGGTCGTCCTCGAGCCACCGGGCCTGCCCCAGGGCGTGGCCGGCACGCTCACCGAATCGGTCGGACTGCGGCTCGACCTGGCCCGTCGGGCCTGGCTCCGTCTCGGGCGCGATGTCGTCGGCCAGCAGACCGAGGTCGTCGTGGACCGCAACCACTTCGGGCCGCCCGGCCGCCGGGCGGACCTGCGCATCGTCTATGCCGAAGGTGGTGATCGGGATACCTGCCTCGCGGTGCCGGGCCTGCTCCGCGAGAGCCCCATCAGCGACACCCGGCATCGTCCACCCGAGCCCCCGATCCCTCTCTCACCACGGGTCGTTCGCCATGAGACTCCTCCACCTGCTCTGGCCCCATCTGCTCCTGCGGCTCACCCGCACCCGCTGGGAGCGCTCCCACTCCACGCCCTTCCCCGCCGGCCCGATCGTGCTGGGCGGCCAGCCCTGGACGAATGGCAGCGTGCTGGACCGCAACGCCGCCGCAGGCGAGATGGGGATCCGGCGCGGGATGCCGCTGGGGAGCGCGCACCGGCTGGCGCCCGAGGCGATCTTCCTCGACCCTGACCCGGCCGCCGACGCCGACGCCCTCGAGGCGGCGCTCGAACGGCTGGGCCAGTTCAGCCCGGGGATCGCCGCCTCGACCGACCCGGCCGATCCTGGCTTCGGGCGGATCGAGGTCCACGTCGACGGGCTGCGCGCGCTCTGGGGCGACGAGCCCACGATGGTCGGCCGGATGGGCCTCGCGCTGGGCGGCATCCTGCCAGGACCGGCCCGGGCAGGGATCGCGGGCACCCATTTCGGGGCCACAGTCGCCGCCGGCCTCGCCCGTGACCATCCGCTCGTCGTCCCGACCGGTGGCGACGCGGCGTTCCTTGCACCGCTGCCCGCGGGCCTGCTGACGCCCGATCGCGACATCCGCGGCCGCCTGTCGCGGTTCGGCCTGGAGCGGATCGGCGCGGTGGCAGTGCTGCCCCGCTCCGCCCTCGTGGCGCGGTTCGGGGAGGAGGGGGCTCGGATCCACGCCCGGGCCCGGGGAATCGAGATCGTGCCCTTCCGGCCGCGCCGCGCCCCCGAGCGGCTGCGGCTGCGCCTGCCGATTGAGCCGGCCGTCTCCGACATCGAGCCGCTGCGCTTCGTCCTGCGCCGCCTCGTCGGGGCGCTGGCGGCGCAACTGACGGCCCGGGGCGTAGCGGCCCAGTGCGCCCATCTGCGGTTGACCCTCGATCCCACCTTCGCGCGACGGCCCCTGCCGGAGGGCCTGGAGCTCGTCCAGCGCCTGCCCGAGCCCACGGCCGAGGCGGAGGCGATCGAGCGCCTGCTCACTGCCCAGCTCGAACGGACGCCGCCGCCGGCCCCGGTGGCGGCACTGGACCTGGAGTTGCTCGACGTGGGGCCGGCCGTCGGCCAGCAGCTGTCGATGTTCGTGCCCCAGGCCGCCCGATCCGCCCGATTGGGATGGCAGCTGGCGCGGCTTGCCGTCACCTACGGCGAGGACCGCATCGCCCGGGTCGAGATCACCGATCCGGACGCGCCGCTGCCCGAGACGCGCTGGCGATGGCTGCCGGTCGATTCGGGTGCGAAGCGGTCAGAGGGCTTCGAGGCGGGCGAGGGGACGAGGGCCCGGTCGGCGGGTGCGCATCGGTGACGCGGCTCCTGCGCGAGCACCCCTCGATCGATGCCGAGCTGGACCCGGCCGGGGCACTGGTGGCGATCAGGTGGAACGGCCGCCGTGAGCCGGTGGAGGTGTGCAACCGCTGGCGCGTCGAAGAGGCCTGGTGGCGGACGCCGATCGCCCGCGATTACTTCAAGGTGGTCGGACGCCACTGGCTCGCCCTGGTCTACCTCGACCGGGTGGACGGCACGTGGCACCTGGAGCGGCTCTATGACTGAGCAGGCGCCGAAGCCCCGCCGCGTCTCGGGCCTCACGACCGGCCCGGGCTGGTGTCTGGCATGTCGCGCCCGGGACTAGCCGCCCGGCAGGTTCCCCACGACGAACACGACCACGAGCAGGATCAGCACACCGTAGAGAAGGACCGGTCCAAGGTAGTCACGTGGGCGAAGGGGCACGGGTGGCTCCTCAGCTGAACGGGCACTCGGCCCCGACGAGGATCGTGGCGACGGTGACCCCGCCGAGCGGCGTGATCGTCGCCTGGGCACGGCAGCCCCCGTCGCCGAGGACGTCGATGACGATGCTGCCATCCTCGAGCGGACCATTGCGCGCCTCGATGCGATACCCGGCGGCTTCGAGTGCCTCCTGCCACCAGTCGGTCGCCACGTCGACGCTCGTGCCCAACTGCAGTCTCGCGGTGGCAGGTCCCCCTCCGGTTTCGGTCGGTACGGAGCCCGGCTGGATCGGGAATCCCGGCGGGAGTGCGTCCCAGATCCGCCCCCAATCGGTCTCGGTCTGGCCGGCGACCGATGCGACGGGTCCAGTCGAGGCCGGGGCCGTGGCGGGCGCGGACGTCGGCGCCACGGATGTTGCGCTCGGCGGCGATGGCGACGTCGTGGCGCCGGGACCGGCGGTGCAGGCAGCGACGACGGCGACGAGCATGGCCAGGACGGGGAGCGTGCGGCGGACGGAGCAGCGGAAGAGGGACACCGTTTCACCTCCGGGCAGGCACGCACCGCCATGATAGGGGCGCCTGCCGAGAACGACGACGTTCGCCTCCGCGGCTTCGCGTCGACTCCCGTCTCGGACCCCCAGTGGCCGAGTCGGGTGGACAGCGTTCCTCATGACGCCGGGCGACCCCGGCGCTCGATTCGCGGCCCGCGGATCGGACCGCCCTACGGAGCCGCTCCTGCCTGCGCCGCGAGCGCTGCCGGCAGGACCACCAGGATGAGCAGGATCGCGACCGCGACGAAGATGGCCGGCCGAAGCATCGCCGTTGCCACGTAGCGATACCGCTTCATCGATCCCATGAGACGCGCAACCGGCTCGGTCTGTTGCGTGTCGATCTGCACCTGCTCCTCCTCGTATCGGGCTCTGCCGGGCCGGTGGGACCGGGGCTCGGGTTCGTGGCTAGTAGCGCTGTTTGAACTCGAATACGGGCGACTTGAACGTGCGACTGAACACCTTGTAGGTCGTCTGGAGTGTGTACGTGCCGGCGCGGAGGCGGTTCGCCGGCCCCAGGACGATGTGCCGGACCGTCCTCGCCGTGCGACCGGCAGACGCGCTCATGATGGTGCTTCCGCGCACCACGATGCGGTTGCGCGCGTCCCGGATGACCCAGTCCACGCGGCCTCGCTCGGGGACGCGGCCGCGATTCGTGAAGATGAGGTTGAGGTCGGCCCTGACGATCCCGTTCTTGCGGGCAAGGTGGAAGACCGAGCTCTTCAACACGACGGATCGGCCAGGTTCGGCGAACTTCTTGCGAAGCACCGTCCACAACTCCGAGCGCCCGCGATCGTTGTCGAGCGCCCAGATGCCGACTCCTGCAAGTTTCTTCGAAATGGCGAGGTCGTACTTGGCGCCGATGCTGCGCGCGTCCTCGAACCAGACCTGGCGGAACGTCTTGCGCGTGTCGTCGCGGTAGGTGAAGTAGGGCGTCTTGGCAACCGGGTCGCGCTCGATCACGACCTTGGGGTTCGCCTTGAGATACCCGACGATCGTGGCGTAGGTGACCGCGTGCGGCCGCCCGAACTTGCGGTTGCGCTGGACCTCGGCGTTGGGGGCCTTCTTCGTGACCGGCCAGTCGTAGCCGTAGTACGGCACCCCGAGGATCACCTTGCCCGGCGGCGCGTACTTGAGGAAGCGCTCGACATGGCTGCGGACGCTGAAGCCTCCATCGATCGGCGCGACAGATCCGGCCTGGTCGGAGCTGGTGGTCCGGTAGTCGTAGGCCATCATGAAGATCTGGTCCACGTGCGGCAGCAGGCCCTTGACCGTGGCCGCCGCAGGGTTCGCTTCCAGCGCGACCACCAGCGTGCTGCGCGGCAGCTTCTTGCGCAACGCGGCGCGGAACTTCGCAACAAAGGCGTTGAACGACTTGCCGAGCGACTCGGGCAGCGGCTCGAAGTCGAGGTTTGCGCCGTCCGCCTTGCGGGCGACCACGAGCTTGACCGCCTGTTCGATGAACCGCTTCTGTGCTGCGCTGCTGCCGAGGAACCTGCGCATCGCGGTCAGGTCGCTCCAGCCGAACAGCTGGAACGTGGGCACGACGCGCACGCCATGAGCGTGGGCGGCGTTGGTGACCGCAACAGCGTGTGGGCTGATGAACGCGGCGTAGCCCCAGCCGCGCCGGTCGAGGTTCCCGTCGGACTTGATGCCGATGCCGAAGAACGCGATCGTCGTGAGGAGGCGGTAGTCCAGCCGCTCGGCGGTCCCGGCGTTCAGCTGCCAGTAGGGCAGGTAGCCGTAGACCTCGTGGGTGAGCGACGCGGGACGGTTGGCGCGGGCCCGGATGGCGCTTGCACCGACGAGGTCGGTGTCGTCCGGCTCGGGCCCGCGCACCAGGGAATCGAGCGGCAGGAGGCCGATCCCCACGACCAGCACCAGCAGGAACGCGACAAGCTTCCGGGCGCGGCCACGCAGCATGGGCTCCAACGGTAGCTGCGACCGGTTGATCCTGCAAGAAATCGGGCCCGGCATGCATGGGCTCGAACAGATGTTCTATTCTGGTGGCAGCCCCCTGTGCCCGCGGGTGTGTCCGATGACCGTTCCCTACGCCGAGCTGCACTGTCATAGCCAGTTCTCGCTGCTCGATGGTGCGTCGGCGCCAGGCGAGCTGGTCGAGCGTGCGGTCGAGCTGGGTCTCGAGGCGCTCGCGATCACGGACCGCCTCGGCCTGTATGGCGCCGTGCGCTTCGTCAGTGCCGCCCAGGAGGCGGGCATCCGGCCGATCGTGGGCGTCGAGATCGAACTGGCCGATGCCGTCGTCGCGGATCCGGGAGGATTCGTCGTGCCGGCACGGCGCGAACTCCGCCGACGGCGAGGGCCGGCGGACGCGGCCGCGATCCCGCGTGAAGGGCTGCCCGCCCGGCCCCGCCCGTGCCGTGCCCGCCTGCCCGGCCATCGGGTCGCGGTCAAGGAGGACCTGCGGGGGATCGGTGAGGCGCAGCGCGGCCCGCACCTGTTGCTGCTCGCCCGGGACGGGATCGGCTACCGGTCCCTTGCCCGACTCGTCTCGCACGCCAACCTCGCGGGCACCAAGCGCGTACCCCGCTTCACCAACGCCCTGCTCGCGCAGCACACTGAGGGCCTCGTGGCCCTGTCCGGCTGCGGCCAGGGCGAGGTCGCACGGCGCCTCCGGGCAGGTGACCGGGAAGGGGCGTCGGCGGCGGCCCGGCGCCTCGCAGCGCTGTTCGGGACGGCCGACAGCGTCGCCGGCAGCGGCTTCCTCATCGAGCTCTCGCACCACCTGCTGCCCGACGACGACTGGCTCGTGGCCGAGTGCGCGAGCCTTGCCGGCGAGCTCGGTCTGCCGGTCGTGGTCACCAACGACGCCCACTACGCGCGACCGGACGGGCGCGAACTGCACGACGTGCTCACGGCGATCCACCACGGGCGAACCCTCGACACCCTGGCCGACCTGCGCCGTTCGGACGGCGAGTCGTACCTCAAATCGGGTGCCGAACTGCTCGCGATGCCGCCTGCGGACGCGGGCGGTCGCGCGGCCGATCCGCGCACGGCGGCGGCCTGGGCGTCGGGCATTGCCAACTCGGTCGAGCTTGCGCGCTCGTGCTCGATCGACCTCGGCTTCGAGCGCTACCGCTTTCCGGGCTTCCCGATCCCACCCGCCGAGACGGCCTTCTCGTATCTCGCGCAACTCTGCCAGGAAGGCGCCCGCGCCCGGTACCACCCCCTGACGCCGGCGGTGCTCAAGCAGCTCGCCCATGAGCTGGACGTGATCGAGAAGACCGGCCTCGCCGAGTTCTTCCTGATCTGCTGGGACCTGATGCGCTTCGCGAAGTCGCGCGGCATCCCGGCCCAGGGGCGGGGAAGCGCGGCGGATTCGATCGTGGCATACGTCCTGGGCATCACCCGCGTGGACCCGATCCGCCACCGCCTGCTCTTCGAGCGCTTCATCAACGAGGGCCGCACGACCTACCCCGATGTCGACATCGACTTCAGCAACGCCCGCCGCGAAGAGGTCATCCAGTACGTCTACGAACGCTACGGCGCCGAGCACACGGGGATGGTCTGCAACCTCGTCACGTACCGGGCGCGCTCGGCCGTGCGCGAGGTCGGTTACGCGCTGGGCTTCCCGCGGCCGCTGGTGGACCGGGTGGCGAAGGCGCTTGAGACCTACGACTCGGTCATGGTCCGGCGCGACCTGGAAGCGGAGGGTGGCTTCGCCCAGTTCTTCGCGAAACCGGGCGAGGGGGCCGAGGCCGAGCACGTCGCCGGGCAGCAGGGTTTCGTGGACGGGATGGGCCAGCTGAACCACGGCCGCGGCGGCCCGGACGCCCTCGCGCCCCGGACCGCCATCCGCGGCGGCGGCACCTCGGACGACGAAGGCGGCCCGGGCGATTCGCCGGCCAGCGTCCGTTGGTTGCGGGCCGGGCAGGCGCCGACGAGCTCCGTCGCCCGCCTGGAGTCGCCCTCGCCGCCCGTGCGCCACCCGGGCTCCACCGTCGGCCTGTCGGACTGGGAGCGCTGGCTCGAGTTCTGTGCCCGGATGGACGGCATC
>Ga0194132_10009823_pt1 | contig 12994 bp, 10 predicted proteins | sample TA2KigOf80mmetaG_FD_148612 | JGI IMG/M metagenome (GOLD analysis project Ga0194132, IMG submission 148612) | Freshwater microbial communities from Lake Tanganyika, Tanzania - TA2015054 Kigoma Offshore 80m | ecosystem: Environmental > Aquatic > Freshwater > Lake | place: Tanzania: Lake... | reverse complement strand
GCCCGCGCCGCCGGTTCCGCCGCCCGCCCCGCCCGCGCCGGCCCCGGTGCGCGTGGACCCCAACGAGCACGGCTTCGACGCCGAGACCAACTCGCGCTACGAGTCGATCAAGAAGGGGAACACGTACATCACCGAACTGCAGCACATGACGACAGCGCAGCTGCAGCAGGCCGCGAAGGACGCCCGCATCCCGCGCGAGGAGTACGCGGGCCTCAAAAAGCAGGACCTCGTCTACCGCATCCTCCGCGAACTGAGCGAGGCCAACGGGCTGATGTTCGGTGAGGGCACGCTCGAGGTGCTGCCCGACGGGTTCGGGTTCCTCCGCAGCCCGGACTACAACTACCTGCCGTGCCCGGACGACATCTACATTTCGCCGTCGCAGATCCGCCGGTTCGGGCTGCGCACCGGGGCCGTGGTCGCCGGCCAGACGCGCCCGCCGAAGGAGAACGAGCGCTACTTCGCGCTGCTCCGCGTCGAGGCCATCAACTACCACGAGCCGGACCTGCTCACGCAGAAGGTGGTGTTCGACGACCTCACCCCGCTGCACCCCGAGCGCCGGCTGAAGCTCGAAACGACACCGGACGAGCTGAACACGCGCGTCATCGACCTCATCACGCCCATCGGCAAGGGTCAGCGCGGGCTGATCGTGGCCCCGCCGCGCACCGGCAAAACGGTGCTGCTCCAGAAGATGGCAAACTCCGTCATCAAGAACCACCCGGAGTGCTACGTCATCGTGCTGCTGATCGACGAGCGCCCGGAAGAAGTGACCGACATGGCCCGGACGGTGAAGGGGCCGAAGGTCGAGGTCGTGTCGAGCACGTTCGACGAGCCGCCGGAGCGCCACGTTCAGGTCAGCGAGATGGTGATCGAGAAGGCCAAGCGGCTGGTGGAATACGGCACCGACGTGGTGATCTTCCTCGACTCCATCACGCGCCTCGCGCGGGCCTACAACACGTTGTCGCCGGGCAGCGGCAAACTGCTCAGCGGCGGCCTCGACGCCACCGCGCTGTACAAGCCCAAGCGGTTCTTCGGCGCGGCCCGCAACATCGAAGAGGGCGGCTCGCTGACCATCCTCGCCACCGCGCTCGTCGACACCTGCTCGAAGATGGACGAGGTGATCTTCGAAGAGTTCAAGGGCACGGGCAACATGGAGGTCCACCTCGACCGGCGGTTGGTGGACCGGCGCGTGTACCCGGCCATCGACGTGAACGCCAGCGGCACCCGCAAAGAAGAACTGCTGCGCGGCGACGACGAGCTGCGACTCGTCCACATCATGCACCGCATTTTGGCCGACATGAACCCGGTGGAGGCGATGGAACTGCTGCTCAAGCAACTGGGCAAGCACAAAACCAACGCCGAGTTCCTCAACAGCGTCACACTTACGTGACGCCAACGGGCGTGCTATCATCGGGCGTCCTACTTTTCGGAGGCCGCCCGATGCACGCGCCCGAGTCCGCGTCCGCCTCTCCCCCTTACGACGCGACGACCGATCTCACGTCCGCACTCGACGCCAAGGACGGCGTACTTCCGGTCGCGGGCGCACTTCCCGCCGTACCCGGCTACGACGTCTCCGAACAAATCGGCAGCGGCGGCATGGGCCTCGTGTTCGCGGCGCACGACCCGGCCTTCGACCGCGAGGTCGCGATCAAGGTCACACGCCGGGCCACTGACGCCGCGCAATTCGTCATTGAAGCGAAGGTGACCGCACAACTGCCGCACCCCGGAGTGCCGCCCGTTTACGCGCTGGGCAAACTCGCGGATGGGCGTCCATTCCTCGCGATGAAGCTCATCCGTGGACGCACGCTCTCCGACGAGTTGAAGGCACCCAACCGCACCGGCGAACTCGCTGGCCGCGCGAGCGGCGTTCGCCGAGGCCGCGCGACTGGACCCGGAGCGATGGGAGCCAGACCTGCGCCGCATCACGCCTCCCGAAGTCGCTCCGCCGCCGCGCGAAGTAAAACCGTAACGCGCTAGCAAACTTCCCTTCCCGCGCGGATAATGGGTGTGCCTCTCCCACGGGGACACGGCCATGACCGCCGCGCCGGATCGTGTGACCGACCTCATCGACGTGATTCAGCGACTGTCGCAGGCCCGCGACATTGCCACCGTGCAGGACATCGTGCGCACCGCCGCGCGGCGGCTCACCGGCGCCGACGGCGCGACCTTCGTGCTGTGCGACGGCGACCGGTGCCACTACGTGGACGAGGACGCCATCGGCCCGCTGTGGAAGGGCCAGAAGTTCCCGATGTCCGCGTGCGTCAGCGGGTGGTCGATGCTCAACCGCCAGACGGCGGTGATCCCGGACGTGTTCGCCGATTCGCGCGTCCCGCACTCCGCGTACCGGGCCACCTTCGTCAAGAGCATGGTCATGGTGCCGGTGCGCGCCGGCCCCGAACCGCTCGGCGCGATCGGCACGTATTGGGCCGACCAGCGGACGCCGACCGAAGACGAGGTGCGGTTGCTCGAAGCGCTGGCCGGCACTACCGCGGTCGCGCTCGAGAACGTCCGGCTCATCACCGGTCTGGAAGACCTCGTCGCGCGGCGCACCGCGGAACTCGAAGAGGCCAACGGGCGGCTGGTGGCCGCGAACGGCGAGCTGATGGCCGCGCACCGCAGCGCGGACCGCGTGTTCGCGGCGTACGCCAAGGCGCTGCCCGGCACGGTCCTCGACGGCAAGTACCGGCTCGACGAGCAGCTCGGGTCCGGCGGGTTCGGGGTGGTGTTCCGCGCCCGCCACCTGACGCTCGACGTGCCCATCGCGGTGAAGGTGTTCCGCCCGGTCGCGGGCAACGACTCGGCGCTCGAACTCCAGCGGTTCCTGCGCGAGGGCGCGACGGCCGCGCGGCTCGGCCACCCGAACGCGGTGCGCGTGCTCGACAGCGGGGTGTCGTCCGGCGGGATCGCGTTCTTGGCAATGGAACTGCTCCGCGGGCACTCGCTGGCGCGCGAGCTGAGCCTCGTCGGGGCGCTCTCGATGCGCCGGGCGGCGCGGGTCGGCGCGACCGTGGCCGGGGTGCTGGCCGCGGCGCACAAGCAGGGCATCGTCCACCGCGACATCAAGCCGGACAACATCTTCCTGCACGCGGACGGCGACGGGGCGGAAGTGGTGAAGGTCGTGGACTTCGGAATCGCCAAGTTCTTCGCCGGACCGCAGAGCGGTGGCGACTACCTGACGCGCACCGGCGAGTACGTGGGCACGCCGCGGTTCGTGGCCCCGGAGCGGATGCGCGGGGTGGCGGGCGACGACGGGCGCTCGGACGTGTTCAGCTTGGGGGCCGTGCTGTACGAAATGGTGTGCGCCGCCCCGCCGTGGTCCAGCGAGCAGGAGCGGCAGATCGCCGCCGGGCTGGTGCTCGACGCGCGCCCGGTGCCGATGAGCCGGTTCCGGCGCGCGGTGCCGGCCGAGTTGGAAGCCGCCGTCGGGCGCGCGCTGGCGTGGAACCCGACCGACCGCCCGACCGCGGAGGAACTGGGCGACGCGCTGACGGCCCTCGTGCCGACACTGGACGACACGCCCCCGCGCGCCGCGCCCGCCGCGCCGCTCGACTCCGAGGGCACCGAACTGCAACCCGCGGCCCGCTGGCCGGGGTGACGTTCGCGCGGGCGCGGATAGTGTAACCGCACACGCCCCTTCCCCACCGCGCGCACCACCATGTTGTACGAAGGCGACTTCTCCCCCCCGGCCGGGCGGTTCGCGCTCGTCGCCGCCCGGTTCAACGGCCTCGTCGTCGAGCAACTCCTCGCCGGGGCGACCGACGCACTCGCGCGCCACGGCGTGAGCGCCGACCGCATCGACCTCGTCCGTGTCCCCGGTTCGTTCGAGATCCCGCTCGTCGCGCAGAAACTCGGCACGAGCGCGAAGTACGCGGCCGTCATCTGTTTGGGGTGCGTGATCCGCGGCGACACCGACCACTACGACCACGTCGCCGGCACCGCGACCAGCGGCATCGCGCAGGCCGCGCTCGCCAGCGGCGTGCCGGTCATCTTCGGCGTACTCACCTGCGACACGCTGGAACAGGCGCTGCACCGCGCCGGGGCGAAGGCCGGCAACAAGGGGTTCGAGGCCGCGGTCGCCGCGGTCGAGATGGTGAACCTGATGAAGAAGCTGCCGTAGGACCGGCTTCCGGCCTGTCCAAAGCGGGACGGACTGGAAGCCGGTCCTACAACTACGCGGCCTCGGCTTCGGTGAAGAGCGTCGTGCCGTGGAGCTTGAAGGCGACGCGGCGACCGTCGGCGGTCGGGGCGGTGCCGGAGAACGCGAGCCGCAGCGGGCCGGTGCCGGGGGCGTCGACGCGCACCTCCGCCGGCTTGTCCCCTTCGAGCGGCACGCGCGCCACCTCCGCGCCACCGCGGTACACGAGCAACTCGCCGTCGCGCGCCGGCACGCCGGACAACAGGATCGGGCCGCTCGCGGCAGGCAGTTCCAGTTCCGGTTCGAGCCACAGGTCCGGGCCGAGGCCCACACGGGGCTTGGGCGCGGGCCGCGCGGCAAACCACTTCCACGGCTTCAGGGCGTCGAGCTGGCGGCCCACGAACCGGCGGAAGTACGGGAACTCGGTCTTCAGGAGCGCCGCGGCGGCGCGCCACCGCGGGAGCCGGCACCGCACGCGGTTGTGGTGCCACTTCTGGGCCGCGCGGATCAACAGCCCGTGAAACTGCCGCGACCACGGCCGCGGGTGGAACAGCGTCGTCGTGACCCACGCGTCCACGTAGGTCATGCTCACGTACCCGACGTTGCGCACGCACACGTCGAACAGTTCGCGGTAGAAGCGCTCGGGGAACGTGTCCACGGCCCCGTCGCCGGCCCCGTTGGTCTTGGTGTCGCGGTGCAGGCGGGTGTGCGCGAGCACGTCCGGGATGTGTTCGATGGCGGCCCCGGCGCACGCGGCCCGCAGCCAGTAGTCGTAGTCCATCACCAGTTTCAGGTTCTCGTCGAACGGCCCCAACCGGGCCGCGAGCCGGGCGCGCCAGAACGTCGCCGGCTGGCTGATACAGCAGCACCCCGTCAGCGCCTCGAAGGAGTACGGCGCGGTCGGGTACATCATCAGGTAGCGGTCGCCGGCGTCGACGAAGGCGTCGCGCCCGTACACGAGGTCGCAGTTCGGGCGGTCGGCGAAGTGCTCGACGACGCGCCGCACCGCGCCGGGCCGCAGCAGGTCGTCCGAGTTCAGGTACGCGCGGATCGAGCCGGTCGCGCGCGCCATGCCCTTGTTGATGGCGTGCGTCTGCCCGCGGTCCTTCTCGCTGACCCAGTTCAGCCGCGGGCCGTAGCTCTTCAGCACGTCGAGCGTCCCGTCGGTCGAGCCGCCGTCGATCACCTGATAGTCGATGTGCGGGTAGTCTTGGCCCAGCACGCTGTCGATAGTGCGGCGGACGAACGCGCCTTGGTTGTACGACGGGGTGACAATCGACACGACCGGCGGGTCGGTGACGCGCACGCGCGTCGCGGCGCGGTCGGCGACGCGCGCGAGGGCCGCGGCCAGCGCGTCGGCGGCCCGGTCCCACGACGGTTCGGCCCCGGTCGCCGGCGGAACCACGAACACGTCATTCGTGGTCGTCCACGGATCGGCGCACACTTCTTGGCGCGCGGCCTCGGTGGGCACGGCGACGGCCCCGGCGCGGGTCTGGTACGGGTGGTGTTCGGAGCGCAGGCGGCGCAACTCCGCCGGGGCGTACCGCTCCGGGTGCGCCTCGTGCGCGAGGCCGGTCAAGCACACGATCTGCCGGGCCAGCGGGTACGTGTCGCCCCCGTCGGCCGGGGCGCAGCGGATCAGAACATCGTAATCCCCCTCGAACACGACGCGGTCTTCGAGTTCCTTGTAGTACTGGCCGACGGCGAGGGTGTACCGCGTCACGTTCGGGCGCGCGTCGGGGAACAGGTGGTAGTTGTAGACGGTGTGGAACAGCACGTACTCGTTCGCGGGGTCGCGCGCGAGCAGGGCGCTCAGGGCCCCGTGGAGCCACGGGGTCCGGTCGTCGGATGCGCCGAACGCGAGGCGGCGCAGGTCGATGCCGATCTTCATGGGCCGGAGCGTAATCCGTTCGCGCGCGGGCCGTCAAGCCGAAGCGCCGCCCCTACCACACTGGTGCGCGGCCCGCCCCCGCGGTACGCTGAGCGTCGGAGGTGACTTGATGACCGGTATGTTCGCGGACATGGCCCCGGTGGGGCCGATTGCAGTTGCCGGATGCGCCGCGTGCGTGGCGGTGCCGTTCGTGATCGGTTTCGTCGTGCTGATTACCTTGCGCATTCGCCGTACTCGCACACGAGACACTATGGAGGAACCCAATGACGACACTTGACCGCTATCGCGGGGCGCTGCTCGGCCTCGCGGCCGGGGACGCGCTCGGCACCACGCTGGAGTTCGAACGCCCGGGTTCGTTCGAGCCGCTCACCGACATGGTCGGCGGGGGGCCGTTCAACCTGCAACCGGGCCAGTGGACCGACGACACCTCGATGGCCCTGTGCCTCGCGGAGAGCCTCGTCGCGAAGCAGGACTTCGACCCGGTTCACCAGCTCGAAACCTACGTGCGCTGGTGGCGCGACGGGCACCTGAGCGTGAAGGGCTACTGCTTCGACATCGGCGGGGCCACGCGCGGCGCGCTGTACCGCTTCACGCAGACGCAACAGCCCTTCTGTGGCGACACCTCACCGAACGCGGCGGGCAACGGCTCGCTGATGCGGCTCGCGCCCGCGCCGCTGGCGTTCGCGCGCGACCCGGCGAAGGCCATCTTCATCGCCGGCGAAAGCTCGCGCACCACGCACGCCACCGACGAGTGCGTCGATTCGTGCCGTTACTTCGCGGGCCTGTTGCTGGCCGCGCTCGGCGGCATGTCGAAGCGCGAGATGCTGAACAACGAGTACGAGCCGGCGGTGAAGTGCTGGATCGAGAACCCGCTCGCGGAGAAGGTGGCGCAGATCGCCCGCGGCTCGTTCAAGGTGAAAGAGCCGCCGCAGATTCGCGGCAGCGGGTACGTGATTCACACGCTGGAAGCGGCGCTGTGGGCGTTCCACACCACCGACACATTCCGCGAGGGCGCGCTCCGCGTCGTGAACCTCGGCGAAGACGCCGACACGACCGGGGCCGTCTACGGCCAGATCGCCGGCGCGTACTACGGGGCCGACGGCATTCCGAGCGAGTGGCGCGACAAGCTCGCCATGCGCGACCTGATCGAACAGCGCGCCGCCGAGCTGCACGTGCTGGGAGGGGTGTAAAAACGAAGAGTCTGATCCGCAGATTGCGGATCAAACTCTTCTGTCGGTCACTTCGCGGCCTTGACCGTGTGGCCCGCGGCGAAGCCGGCGGCGAGCGCCTCGCACTGCGCGACGGTCATTTCGCCCTCTTGCACCCACACGCGGTACTTCAGCTTGAGAGGCGCTTTGGGGGTCAGGTCGTACTCAAAGTAGTCGCCGAACCGCCCGTAGTCGCGCTCGCTCCCGCGCGTCTCCTTCGGGTTGTCCGGGTGGCCGATCCGCAGGACCGTGTACCGCTTCTCGCCGGTCACGAAGCTCATCGCGTTCCACGGCAGGTTCACGGTCTTCGTGTCCTTGCCCTTCGCGTCCCAGTTGCGCGTCTCGCCGGGCTTGCCCTTGCCGTCGGGACGCAGGTAGTAGGTGTTGGCCTTGCCGTTCTTGGACACCTCTTGGTTGGCGCGGAAGTGGAACCCGGCGTGTTGCGGGTCGCCGTCGAGCCGGACCTTTTCCAGCTTCGTCGAAAGGGTCGTGCTCCAGTCGATGAGCGTGCCGCCGGTGGTGGCATACGCGGTCACGGTGCGCTCCTCGGACGCGAACTCCGCGCCGTCCTTGCCGTGCCACGAGATCGCACCGCGCTGAAGGCCGTATACCTCACCGGCCTCGGTCGCGAGCGCCTTGTCGTGTTGGCTGAACACGTTGTCGTGGCCGTGCCAGATGTCCGCGGTCTTCCCGTCGTAGCTGATCCGGTTGAACCCGAAGAACAGTCCGCGGTGGTGCGGGAACTGCCCGTCCTTGTTCGTCTTCGCGCTGCTGTTGGTCAGCACCACGTCGCCCTTCGCCGGGTCGTAGACGTTGTGGAACGGCTTGAACGTGTAGAAGTGATCCTTCGGGTCGTGCGCGAGGTTGAAGTAGTGGAGCACCTTGCGCCCGTCGTAGGCGAGCAACCCGGTGCCGTCCTTCTCGTCGGCGAACTTGAACTGCGGCGGGGCCTTGACGTAGTTGAGCATCGTCGGCGTGACCGTGACCGGTTCGCCGGCCTTGAGTTTCGGCAGCACGAACACGAGCGTTTTGCCGTTGGCCGTGACCTGCGCGGGCGCGTGCAGTCCGTCCGGGAGGGTCACGCTGTTCGCGCCGGCCGCGTTCGCGGGCAGCGGCGCGACCACGACCACGTTGGTCTGATCGGTGGCCCCGCCGGTGATCGTGAGTTTCTGCGCCGGCGCGGGCGCGGCGAGCGCGAGCAGAACCGCGAGGGCGGGCAGCGTGCGGGTCATGGTGGTTCACCTTCGAGAGAGGGGCGCGTAGAATGGCTCCGCCGAACGGGGGAGTACCGATGAGCGTATCCGCCGCCGAACTGACCGCCAAGAAGTGCGCCGCGTGCGAGGGCGGGGTGCCGCCGCTGTCCGCGGAGCGCGTCGCCGCGCACCTGCCCGCGGTGCCGGACTGGAAGCTCTCCGCCGACGGGAAGTCCATTCGCCGGAAGTACACGTTCAAAGACTTCGTGAGCGCACTGGCGTTCGTGAACGAGGTGGGCGCGCTGGCCGAGGCCGAGGACCACCACCCGGATTTCCACCTGACCGGGTACCGGCACGTGGCGCTGGAACTGAGTACGCACGCCATCGGCGGGCTGAGCGCGAACGACTTCATCGTGGCGGCGAAGATCGACGCCCTGTTGGGGTAGCGCCCGCGCGCGTCGTGTGTGGTAAGATTCGCTGTACACTCGCGCCCGCTCGCACGGGCCGCCCCCGGAACCCGCCGTGCCCACCGCACCCTCTCCGACCCTTTGGGACTCGCCGCCGCGCGACCTCGCGCGCGCGCTGTTCGCGGGGGCGCGCGACGCGCTGCTGGTGCTGGATCGCGACCGGCGCGTGGTGGACGCGAACGGCGCGGCCGCGGCGCTGGTGGGGGTGCCCCCCGCGGCGCTCGCCGGTGCGCCCCTCGACGAGGTGCTCGACGGCGCGCCGGCGGGCGCGCCGCTCCCGGCGGGCGCGCGGCTTCGCAGCGGCCCGTGGGTCGCGCTGAGCGCGACCGCGGCCGGGCCGTTCACCGTACTCTCCGTGCGCGCGGAGCCGCGCGTCGCGGACCGGTTCCGCAACGTCGTCGAGGGGGCGGTGCAGGGCGTCCTGATCCACCAAGACGAGCGGATCCGGTACGCGAACACGGCGCTGGCGCGGATGTTCGGGTACGACGGCCCCGCGGACCTCGTGGGCCGGGCCTTGTGGGACACGTTCGCGCCGCCCGAGCACGTCGATGTGTTGCGCGCGCGCACCGCGGCCATCTACGCGGGCGAGGCGGTGGCCCCGCACCCGGGTTGGTGCGCGGTGGGCAAGGACGGGCGCAAGGTCTGGGTCTCGACGGCCGCGAGCCTCATCGAGTGGGACGGCCGCCCGGCGGTGGCCTCGTTCTACCTCGACATCTCCGAGCAGAAGCGCGCCGAGGAGTCATTGCGCGCGAGCGAGCGGTTCGTGCGCGCGATCACCGGCGCGTCGCCGCTGACGATGTACGTGTTCGACCGACTGGAGTGGCGCAACGTCTGGGCGAACCGGCAGATCACCGACGACCTCGGGTACACGCCCGACGACGTGCGGGCGATGGGGCCGGACTTCCTCGCCCGCCTGCTCCACCCGGACGACCTCGCGCGCGTGCCCGCGCTCTTGGCCCGCTGGGACACGGCGCGCGACGACGAGGTACTGGAGACCGAGTACCGGATGCGCCACGCGGACGGCTCGTGGCGCTGGTTCGTGGCACACGACACGGTGTTCGCCCGCGCCCCGGACGGGCGCGTCCAACAGTTCCTCGGCACCACCCTCGACGTGACCGCGCGCAAGCGCGCCGAGGACGAGCTGCGGCACTCCCGAGCGCTGTACCACTCGCTGGTCGCGAACCTCCCGATCAGCCTGTTCACGAAGGACCGCGCGGGCCGGTTCCTGTTCGCCAACGAGCGGTTCTGCGAGACCGCGGGCGTGTCCCTCGACGCGCTCGTCGGCAAGACAGACGCGGAGTTGTGGCCCGACGAACTGTCGGCCACGTTCCGGGCCGACGACCTGCGCGTCATGGAGACCGGGTGTGTACTCGAGAAGGAGGAACGGAACCGCGACCGGACCGGCGCGCCGATCCACGTTCACATCATCAAAACGCCGGTGCGCGGCGCGGGCGGCGAGGTGGTCGGGGTGCAGGGCGTGTTCTGGGACATCACCGCGCGCAAGCACGCCGAGGACGAGCGCCGCCAGACCGAGGCCCGACTCGCGGCCGTGATTGCCAACTCGCCGGGCATGGCGATCCAGTGGTACGACGCCGACGGGCGCGTCGTGCTGTGGAACCGCGCGTCGGAGGAGATGTTCGGGTACCCCGCGGCCGAGGCGCTGGGGCGCACGCTCGATCAGTTGATCCACACGCCGGACGAGTTCGACGAGTTCAAGCGCACGTGCGCCGCGATCGCGCGCACCGGCGCGCCGGTCGCGCCCACCGAGTACGCCTTCCGCCGGCGCAACGGCGCGCGGGGCACGTGCATCTCGACGCTGTTCGCGATCCCCGGCCCGGACGGGGCCGCGTGGTTCGTGTGCATGGACCTCGACATCACCGAGCGCAAGCGCGCCGAGGAGGAGCGCCAGCGGCTCGAAGCGCAGGTGCTCCAAGCGCAGAAACTGGAGAGCTTGGGCGTGCTCGCGGGCGGCATCGCCCACGACTTCAACAACCTGCTCACCTCCGTACTGGGGTACTCGAACCTCGCCGCGCTCGAACTGTCGGCCGCGTCCCCGGCGCGGGCGATGCTGGCCGAGATCGAGAAGGCCGCGCAGCGCGCCGCCGAACTCACCCAGCAGATGCTCGCGTACTCCGGGCGCGGCAAGTTCGTGGTCCGCGCCGTCGGCCTCGACGTGCTCGTGCGCGAGATGCACAAGCTGCTGCAGTCGGTCGTGTCGAAGAAGGCCGTCGTGCACCTCGAACTGGCCGCGGCCACGGTGGAGGCCGACGCGACCCAACTGCGGCAGGTGGTGATGAACCTGCTCACGAACGCCTCGGACGCGCTCGACGGGCAGCCCGGAGCGATCGCGGTGCGCACCGGCACGCGCGCCCTCAGCGCCGACGAGCTGCGCTCGCCGTTCGTACCGGACGCGCCGCCCGCGGGCGACTACGCCGTCCTTGAGGTCGCGGACAGCGGGTGCGGAATGACCGAGGAGACGGTCGCGCGCGTTTTCGACCCGTTCTTTACCACTAAGTTCACCGGGCGCGGGCTGGGGTTGGCCGCGGTCCTCGGCATCGTCCGCGGGCACCGCGGGAGCCTGCGCATCGACACCGCGCCCGGCCGCGGCACGACCTTCACCGTGTTCCTGCCGTGCGCCCCGGTCGCCCCAGAGGTCGCCGCGCCGGACCCCGCCGCGCCCGCGCCGCGCCGCGGGCACGGGCCGGTGCTGGTGGTGGACGACGAGGAGAACGTACGCACGTTCGTGTGCCGCGTGCTCGCCGAGGCCGGGTACGAGACGCTCCCGGCGGGCGACGGCGCGGAGGCCCTGCGCGTACTGGGCGCGAACCCGACCGCGGTGCGCGCGGCCGTCGTCGATCTGACGATGCCGCGCGTCGACGGCTGGGAGCTGGCCGGGCGCTTGAGCGCCGCCGCGCCCGGCCTGCCGGTGCTGCTGATGAGCGGGTACACCGAGGCCGAACTGGGCCGGCGCGAGGGCCGGGCCAACGTCGCCGGGTTCCTCCAAAAGCCCTTCCGCGCCGCCGACCTGCTCGACCTGCTCGCCCGCCTCGCCCGTTAGTCGCACCACCCACCGACACCGCCATGCACACCGAAGCCGTAGCCTACTTCCGCGACCTACAGGACCGCATCTGCGCCGCGCTGGCGCGCGCCGACGGCGGGGCCGCGTTCCGCGAAGACACATGGGAACGCGCCGAGGGCGGGGGCGGGCGCACGCGCGTCATCGAGAACGGCGCGGTGTTCGAGAAGGGCGGGGTGAACTTCTCCGAGGTGTACGGCGACCTGACCCCGGAGTTCGCCAAGCAGCTCCCCGGCGACGGCCTCGCGTTCTCCGCGACCGGCGTCTCGCTGGTGCTGCACCCGCGCAGCCCGCTGGTGCCCACGGTTCACGCCAACTTTCGGTTCATCACGCACGGCGCGCTGGCGTGGTTCGGCGGCGGCGGCGACCTGACCCCGTACTACCCGTTCAAGGAGGACGTGGTTCACTTCCACAAGGTGTGGAAGCGCGCGTGCGACGCGCACCCCGCGGTGGCCGAACACGGCAAGCTAAAGAAGTGGTGCGACGACTACTTCCACCTGAAGCACCGCGACGAGGCCCGCGGCGTCGGCGGCATCTTCTTCGACAACGTGACCGCGAGTGACGCGACGTTCGCGTTCGTGCGCACCGCCGGCGACGCCTTCCTCGACGCCTACCTGCCGATTGTGGAGCGCCGCAAGGGGCTGCCGTACACCGCGGAGCAGCGCGCGTTTCAGGAGTATCGGCGCGGGCGGTACGTCGAGTTCAACCTCGTGTACGACCGCGGCACGACGTTCGGCCTGAAGACGAACGGCCGCACCGAGAGCATCCTGATGAGCCTGCCGCCGGTGGTGCGCTACGTGTACGACTACAAGGCCCCGAGCGGCACACCCGAAGCCGAGCTAACGGAGTATTGGCTCAAGCCGCAGGATTGGGCCGGAATGGAGGGGTGAAGACGAACAATAGACTCGTTGCGCAATAGCGATCGATGGCCTATTCATAGGGTTATGACGAATTACGAGAAATTGCGTCGGAAGCCGTTGTTGTTCCGCATGTTCACGGGGCTCTCGGCCGACGAGTTCGACAAGGT
>Ga0194132_10009822_pt1 | contig 12995 bp, 10 predicted proteins | sample TA2KigOf80mmetaG_FD_148612 | JGI IMG/M metagenome (GOLD analysis project Ga0194132, IMG submission 148612) | Freshwater microbial communities from Lake Tanganyika, Tanzania - TA2015054 Kigoma Offshore 80m | ecosystem: Environmental > Aquatic > Freshwater > Lake | place: Tanzania: Lake... | reverse complement strand
CATCGGCACGCTGACGAGAATGACGACCGGGTCGCGCAGGCTTTCGAATTGTGCCGCCAACACCAGATAGATCGCGATCAGGCCGAAGAGAAACGTGAAGACCAGCTGATTGCCTTCTTCGACGAACTGCCGGCTCTCGGCCAGAAAGTCCGACGTATAGCCGCGCGGCAAGGTTTGAGCCTGCGCCCGCAAAAAGTCGACCGTCTCGCCGATCGACACGCCGATGGCGGGAATCGCGCTGAACACGGCGGCATTCAGCTGGTTGTGGCGCTTCAAGGCATTGGGCTCGACCACCGTCTCGGCGGAGACAATGGTCGACAGCGGAATCTGCTCGCCGGAAGCGGTCTTGACGTAGAACCGCATTAGCTTGTCGGCGGTGAAGCGGTCGGCACGTGCGACTTGCGGGATCACTTCGTAGCTTCGCCCCTGCAGGCTGAAACGATTGACGTAGTTCTCGCCGACCAGGATCGACAGCGTCTGGCCCACCGTTTGCATCGAGATACCGAGGTCGCTGGCCTTGGCCCGGTCGATCTTGAGGCGGATGGTCGGATTTTCGAACGTCAGATCGCTATCGACCACCATGAAGAGCCCGCTCGCGCGCGCGGCCGTCTTGAGGTTGTCCATCGCGGTCAGAATGTCCTGGTAACCGCCCGCCGACGACATCACGAATTGCACGGGCAAACCGCCGAACGGTCCCGGCAGCGGCGGAAAATTGAAGGCGAATGCCTTGACCCCGTCGAGATCGTTGAGCTTGGCTTGCAAGTCGGGCTGGATGTCCATGGCGGTACGGTCGCGCTGGCTCCAGGGCTTGAGATCCATGGCCGCCATGCCGGATCCGGCGCCGCCGGCGGCAGGCCCGAACATCACGAACCGGGTGCGCGATTCGGGATACGTGGCGAGGATGTCGTCGAGTTTCTGGCCATAGATCGAGGTGTAGTCGAGGTTCATGTACTCGGGCGCCGCGATCATCGCGAGCGCGACACCCTGATCCTCGGCCGGCGCCAGTACCTGGCGGGTGTTGAGATACATGTAAACGACGAGGCCCATCACCGTGGCGGCAATGACGCCGACCACCGGGCAGAAATCGAGCGCGCGATGAAGATGCCAGCGATAGAACGCCGTGACGCGGGCGAAAGCGCGGTCGACGGCGACGCCAAACCGGTCGTCGGCGCCATGCTGCTTCAGCCAGATCGAGCACATCATCGGCGACAACGTCAGGGCGATCACCCCCGAGACGATCACGGCGCCGGCGAGCGTAAAGGCGAATTCGCGGAACAGCGCGCCGGTCATGCCGCCGAGGAAGCCGATCGGCGCGTAAACCGCGGCCAGCGTCAGCGTCATGGCGACGACCGGCCCCACAATCTCGCGGGCACCCTTCAGCGCCGCCGCCACCGGCGTCGCGCCCTCCTCGATATGGCGATAAACGTTTTCGACGACGACGATGGCATCATCCACCACCAAGCCGATCGCCAGCACCATCGCCGGCATTGTCAGCATGTTGAGGCTAAATCCGACGGCCAGCATCAAGGCGCAGACACCGACGATCGACAGCGGAATGGTCACGACCGGGATCAGCACCGAACGGAAATTGCCGAGAAACAGGAAGATCACGACAACCACGATCGCCATCGATTCAATCAAGGTGATCGCCACCTCGTTGATTGCGGCCCTGATGAACACCGCGACGTCGTAGGGAAAATCGAATTTGAGAGACGGCGGCAAAGTACGCTCGATGTCGGGCACCAGCTTGTGAATGCCGGCCGAGACGTCGAGCGGATTGCCGGACGGTGTCGGCGACACGCCGACGATCACCGCGCTTTCGCCATTCAGCGTCGCGGCGCTGTTCGAGTCCTTCGGACCTAGCTCGACGTTGGCAATATCGCGCAGGCGCACCAGAGCGCCGTCTTCAGACTTGACGACCAGATTGCGGAATTCCTCGACATCGCTCAGGGCGGTGTCGGCCGTGACATTGGTGACCGTGAAATATCCTTTGGCCTGGCCCGGCGCCGACTGGAAGTTGTTGGCTCGGATTGCCCCGGCAACTTCGTCGGCGGTGACGCCACGCGCCGACATCCGCTCGGGGTCGAGCCAGAGCCGCATGGCGAACACCTGCCCGCCCATGAAATCGACCGAGGCGACGCCTTCGACGGTGGACAACAGTGGCCGAACCACGCGCGCGATGTAATCCGAGATCGCTTCGCCCGACATCTCGGCGCTGTAGAAGCTGAGATACATCGACTGTACGCTCTGGCCGACCGACTTGACGATGATCGGATCATTGGCTTCGCGCGGCAGCTGCGAGCGCACCTCCTGGACCTTCGACATCACCTCGGTCATCGCCTCGCCCGGGTCGCGGTTGAGCTTCATGGTGGCGGTGACGACGCTGGAGCTTTGCTGCGAGCCGGAAGTGATAAAGTCGACGCCGTCCACCGAGGCGATCGCCTGTTCGATCGGCGTGGTGATGAATCCCTGCATCAGCTCGGCCGGCGCGCCGGGATATCCGGTCGAGACCGTGATCACCGTGTTGGTCAGCTCGGGAAATTCGCGCAGCGGAAGATCCAGCAGCGCCCGGCCTCCAATCAACAAGATCAGCATACTGACGACGATCGACAGCACCGGCCGGCGAATGAAGAGATCGGTGAAATTCATGGCATAACGCGCCTGCTCACGGCCGCGGAATATCGGCCGGCTTGGTCAGCGTCGGCGTCTCGCTCAGCGTCAGCAGCGCGCCGTCGAACAACTTGCCAAGGCCGGTGGTAACCACCCGGTCGCCAGCCTTGAGGCCCGCGGTGACAACCAATCGTCCGTCGACCGCGGCGTCGGTCATGACGGCGGTGCGGCGCGCGATCAGGGCATTGCCGCCCTTGTCGCTCTCGGAAACCACATAAACCGAATTTCCGTAGAGTTAATAAGACAACGCCGTCTCGGCGATCGTGATCTGACCTTCGGCAGGCGGCAACGCCACGTTGACCGTCGCAAACATGCCGGGATTGAGCAGCCGCTCGGGGTTGGCAACGATCGCCTGCAGCCTGATCGAACGGGTCGCGACATTGATCTGCGGGTCGATCACCGCGATCTGGCCGGCGAAAGTACGGCCCGGGTAGGCATCGACGCTGACGTCGATCGCCTGACCGAACTCGATCTCGGGACGCGCCTGTTCGGGCAGCGTGAACTCGACATAGAGTTCGTCGAGATTCGTGATCTGAACCACCGGTTTGCCGCGATCGAGGAAGTGACCGACCTCGGTCATCCGCACGCCGAGCGTGCCGTCGAACGGCGCGCGCAAGGCCTTCTGTTTGATCACGGCCTCGGCGCGGGCGATACCAGCGGCGGCCGTATCGTAATTGCTTTGCGCCTGATCGAGTTGCGCCTGCGACGAGGCATTGCTGGATGCCAGCTACCGGGCACGCTGAAGGGCCACCTCCGCCAACTTCTGCTGTGCGCGGAACCCGTCGAGTTCGGCGCGCTCGGTGGCGTCATTGAGTTGGACGATCAGATCGCCGGCCTTGACCGGCTGGCCGGCGACGAACGCAATGGCCGTCACGCTGCCGGCCGTCTCGGGCGAGATCATCACCTGATGCACCGCCGCGATCGAGCCGATCGCCGACAAGGTTTGCGCGACCGAAGCGGTGGTCACTGTCTCGTAGCTGACCGTGACCGGCGGCGGCGCTTGCGAGGCAAAGAACGAGGCCATCATCTGCTTGCGAAACAGGTCGAACCCGACCACGGCGCCGATCACCAGCACGGCGATCAACAGGGCCCAGAGAACGGCGCGCCGCATCTTGGCCGGTGTGGGGCCAGCTGAGGAAGCCACCGGCTCCGCCACGGTGGGCGGTGCAGGGTCCTGGTAGTTCATGACGAGTCTCTTTCGGCGCCCGGGGAGTCAGTCGGGCGAAAAACACATTCTAACTCAACGGTTTACAGCTTGTCGCGACTCGTACCGTTAAGCCCGCACCATATCGAGCCGGGGCCGCCGACGCAATGCGCCCTTCGCTTGGCCGATGCTCGAAAATGGCCGGGCCGACAGCGGTTTATCGCTGCTTGGCGACGTCCGCGGCGGTCACGACACCACCACGATTGCCCCAGCTTGAACGAACGTAGGTTGCGATCGCGGCCGCTTGTTCGTCGTCGAGAAGGTTTCCGAACGGCTTCATCGTCGTCCAGCCCTTGGGTGGCGGCGGCTGAGGAACCTGGCCGCCGTAAAGAATGACATTGATCAGGGACGCCGGGTCATCGGCCTGCACGACCGCACTGCCAACCAACGGGGGTCCAAGTTCGGAACCCGGTGTAGAGCCCAGTCCTGTCGGCAAGTGGCAGGTGCCGCAATGGATCGTGTATTGCGTGTCGCCCTCGCGCAATTCGGCCGCTTGCAGCCCGCTCGGTTTGCTGCGCTCGATCGGCGGCAGATCCTTGATAAATGTCGCCACCGCGGCGAGATCGGCCTCGGTCAAATGGCGCAGGCTATTCGAGATCACTTCGTTCATCGGACCATAAGTTCCGGCGCGATTGCTGTGGCCGGTTTTCATATACGAAATCAAATCTTCGCGCGTCCACGCCTTGAGGCCGTCATCGGCCGAGGTCAGGTTGACCGCCGACCAGGCGCGGTAGGACTCCGCTGAAACCCGATCGAGATAAGTTCCGCCCGACAGCGCGCGGCTTTCGTCCTCGGCGCCGAGAAAATTTCGCGGCGTGTGACACGCACCGCAATGGCCCAGGCCCTCGACCAGATATGCGCCGCGATTCCACTCGGCGCTTTTTCCCTCTGTCGCCTTGAACGGCGCGCCGTTGAAGAACAGCGCATTCCACACCGACATCAAACTCCGCTGGTTGAACGGAAAGCCCATGTCGTTGGCGGGCGGTTGTTGGGTCGATGGTTTGAGGGTTTTCACGTAGGCCCAGATCGCCTTGAGATCCTCGTCGGTGATCAGGGCAAAATCGGTGTACGGAAACGCCGGGTAGAGATGATTGCCCTCGGCATCGTAACCCTCTCGCATGGCGCGAATGAACTGCTCCTCGCTCCACCCGCCGATGCCGGCGGATTTGTCCGACGTGATGTTGGTCGAATAGATCGTGCCGAAATCAGTGACGAACGCGACCCCGCCGGCGAAGGGCTCGCCGCCCTCACGCGTGTGGCAACTGAAACAGTTCCCGGCCTGGGCCAGGTACAGCCCCTTGGCGACCTGCGGATCGGTCGGCGTCTCGGCGGCGTCTTGGGACCAAACGGGCGCGGCAGAAAGAAGCATGGAAATGGAAGCAGCGAGAAACATCGAACTGGTCATGGTGGGGAATCCGAATTCCTGGAGGAGCGGGCGCATTTTATTGATCCCGGCCGTCTGGTCCACCCCGCGGAAAGGCCTGGACCCTGGCTTACGCCAGGGTGACAATAAAACCATCCTGTCGCCCCAGCGAAAGCCGGGGCCCATCTTGCCGCCTCGGCATCGCGCCATGTTCATAATCTCGATTTTCACTTGGCTTGCTGGGCAGGCGATGGCCACCCCCTTTCCGCTTGAGACCCCACAGCCGGTCGGGATGAGTTTAGCCGCCATTGAACAGCAGCCGGCGTTGCTCGTCGTCGGGCCTGGTGGCGTACGCGCGATCGAGATGGCACGCGGCGCATCATTGCCGAGCGCCGTGTCCGGCCCCGCTCATGCCATCGCGGCAAATGATCGGATGCTCGCCGTTGTTCACGGCACGCGCATCCGCCTGATCGATCGGGCATCGGGCCGCGCGATCCTGGACTCGACCGCGCTGTCCTCGCCGCGCGGCGTGGCAGTCTCGAAAAGCGGTGACCTCTATGCGGTCGACGCTCGTGAAGGGCGCCTGGTTCGCCTGACGTCTGCCGGCGTCGAGTCCATTGCCGAGGGCTTCCGGCATCCGGTGGGTCTGCACGTGGAAGGCGACGACGATGCCTGGGTCACCGAGTACGGCGCCGGCCAGGTCAGCTATATCGACTTGAAATCGCGGAAAGTTCGACCCTTGGTGTTCGCGCTGCAGCGGCCAACCGGCGTAGTGCGCTTGCCGACCGGCAACCTCGCCATCGCCGAGCGGGGCCGCGGCCGGGTGCTCTCGGTGGATCCCAAGACCGGAGAGCGAACACCGATGGCTGGCGGCTTGGCGCTTGAGGTCGATGATCTAAACTTGCCCGCCGACACCGTAACCGGGCTCGCGGTCGGGCCCGGGGGCGAGGTGTACGTCGCCTGTCCTGGCGACAACACCATCGTCCGACTCGAACCCGACCGCCACGACGACAAGAGGGGACGACGACGATGAAAAAAATTCTGCTGACGGCGACGGCGCTGGCCTGGGCCAGCGCCGCGATGGCTCAATCCGCCATGGCTCAATCGTTGCACATGCCGAGCAACGTCGTGCCCGGCGCATCGGTCAAAGAAGTTTCCATGGCCGAGTGGGAGGTCAAGCAGGCCGGTGCCGCCGAACAAACCGGCGCGCGGATTCTCATCGCCGCCGGCGACGACGAGCTCAAGAACGCACCCGCCGACGCCACAAAGTACGGCTCGAAGACCTTCAAGTTTCCGAGCGGCGACATTCGCGTGCTGACGTTCAAGAAAGACCAGGGCGGCGTGCTGCATCAGATCACGTCCGAGACCGTGATCTACGTGGTCAAGGGTTCCGCCGAGGTTGGCGTGATCGGAAAGCCGACGACGATTTCGGCCGGCGATGTCGTCAGCCTGCCGAGCGGCAACCTGCGGAGCCGCGCTGGCGCCGCCGAAGACACGACCGTTGTCGCCTTCACCGTTGGTCATACCGAGAAAAATCCGAAGGCGGCCGTCGTCCGCGCCAAGGATACGCCCGAGCAGGCCATCACCGCAGGACCGAAGGCCGGCACCGACGCCGCAAAAGTCGCCGTGCGGCGGTACATGTTCCCGGGCAATACCGTGCGCGTCGCGGGTGTCACCGGCCCCGGAAAAACTAACCCGGCGACGCCCAAGGCCGACGTTTTGCTTTATCTGACGTCGGGTAAGGCGACCGTCACGATCGGCGGCGAGACCCGCGAGGTGGCGGCCGGCGATGCGGTGCGCGAGCCGGCCGGCGTCGAGATGTTTTGGGACGTCAAAGAGAGCATGTCATTTGTTGCGACCGATGCACCGGCCGCGGCGCCACAGGCAAAGTGAGGACGAAGTCATGGGCATCAAGATAAAAGGCTTCCTGATGGACGCCAATCAACGTTCCTATTGGGGCCATGTCGAGGTTCCGCTGAAAGACGTCACGCCGCTTTATGCCGAGAGCGCCAAGCAGGATGGCGCCTATTGGGGCATTTCCCTCAACCAGCCGGCCGAGCCCGTCGGCGGCGGGCCGGAAGAGATGCACCTCACCAACCAGCCGCGCTTTGTCTGGTGCATGTCGGGACACCTGGAGAACAAGCTTCAGGACGGCGAGACGCGCCGCTCGGCCATGGGCGAAGGCGTCTACGTCAACGGCCTCGCGCTGCATCACTCGTCGTTCGCCACCAGCCGCGAACCGGTGCTCACCTTGAGCCTGACGTTTCCAGGCACCGTCGACTACACGTTCAAATCTTGACGGCACGGAGCGTAGATCATGAAATTCGCCAACATCGACGTCGACGCACAGGGTCACTCGTTCTTCCAGACCGTGGATCTGCCCCAAACCGGCCGCCCGCAGCGCATCTCATCGAAGAATCAAAATGTGCTGTGGTGGAAGATGGCCGTCGCCCAGCCGGGGCATGAAACCGACTTCGTCAAAGCCGAAGGCCTGCTGTTCGTCGCGCTGTTCTCCGGCCAGATCAACATCACCGTCTCGAACGGCGAGACCCGTCAATTCGTCCGCGGCGACATGCTGACGCTGTGGGACACCACCGGCCAAGGCCACCGCATCAAGGCGGTCGGCCTCGAACCGGCGCAGATTCTCTACGTCTGTTTGCCGGATAAGGGGACGTTCGCGACGGTGGTGTGAGGCACGCCACTTTCACGCACGCCATTGTCACTCACGCCAGGGGTCAATCAAGTCCAACCCCAGCCCGTCGAAATCCCGCAAGTTTCTGGTCGCCAAACCGAGACCGTGGGCCAAGGCGGTAGCCGCGATAAAACCGCCGAGGGCGCCGATCGAGCGCCCACCCCGACGGGCTCGCGCCAGCAGCGCAGGAGATCGGTCTAGCGAATAAGGAAGGGACGACCCTCGCGGGCCGTCCCTTCAAGTTTTCGTGGGCGCATCGTTTGGGGGGATGGTCCCGCGAAAGAACACTTCCGACGCCCTCTATCGTCGGGTCGTCGGCACCATCACAGCACACGAGCAAGTGCGCTCGTAGAGGCGGTGAGCGACAGGTGTCGGCAAGTCGCAGCGACATCACGTCAAGGGAACGCCCGGGGATCTTTCTCGCAGTTCGCGCCTGAACTGATCGCGCCGTTCGTGGATCGAGGCGATCGCCGGGCCCATGGCGATGCCGTTCGCGACCAGGGCTGCTTCCGACAGCTGTAGGCTGGCCTCGACGGTTTCCGGCACTGCGACGCCGACGCCCTCGGCATAAAGTTCGCGGGCGTGAGCTGCATCCTTGGCGCGGGCGACGATCGTGATCTCGGACCTGATCGAGCGAACCGCGGCGACGATATGGTTAATCGCTTCGTGATTGCCGATGGTGATGACCAACGAATTGACCCGTTCGACGCCGCAACGCCGGAGAAATCCGAGATCGGTCGCGTTGCCGTAATAGATTGCCCGTCCCTGGGTGCGGCCGCGCGTCACCGCGAGCGTGTTCTGCTCGACAATCAAGTGAGATACGTCGTGCACCGCCAGCATTTCCGATACCAGCGCGCCGACGCGGCCGTAGCCGATCACCAGAACCCTGGGCGTCGCATCTTCGGCGATCGGATGATCGAGCCCGAGACCCGCCGCCGGATCGACCTCCCAGCGCCGCGCCAGTCCGCGCGCAACGACCTCCAACATTGGCGTGACCAACATGGTCGCTGCCGTCACCAGCAGCATGAAACCCGCGACGTCGGCGTCGATTACGCCCGTGCGCTCAGCCAGCCCGAACACGACAAAGGCGAACTCGCCACCACCGGCCAGCACCAACGCGCTTTCGATCGCGGCCGGCAACGACACACCAAAGGCGCGCGCCGCCGGTAACATCACCGCCGCCTTGACCGCAACGAGACCGAGCACCGAGAGCGGCAACAAGATGGGGTCGGCAATGATCCGGCTCAGATCGACCGCCATGCCGACGGTGAAGAAAAAGATGCCCATCAGCAGGCCCTTGAAAGGCTCGATCGCGCTCTCGATGGCACGGCGATATTCGGTTTCGGCGAGCAGGATGCCGGCGACGAAGCCGCCCAGCGCCATCGACATCCCCGACCATGCCGCCAAGACACCGCTCACGACGATGACCAGAAGCGTCGCGGCGACAAACACATCGTGCGTCGGCGTCTTCGCCACCAGCCGGAAGAACGGGCTCAAGCCGACACGGCCGACCACGACAATCGCCGCGATCATGGCCGCCCCTTGCGCGAGCGACCAGATCAGATCCACGGCAAGATTGGCGCCCGGATCGCGCGCCAGCGTACCGACCAGGAACAGCGTCGGCACGACGGCGAAATCCTGCATCATCAGCACGGCGAACGAGGTTCGGCCGGCATGGCTGGTGAGGCGTTTCTCGCGCGCCAGAAGATCGACCACGATCGCGGTCGAAGACAACGCGAGCGCCAATCCGATGACCGCGGCCGCTGCCGCCGAGTTGTCGAACAGCCAGGCGATCGCGCCGATGATCGTGGCCGACACCAGCACCTGGACACTGCCCAGGCCGAACACCAGCCAGCGCAGGGTTTTCAGGCGCCGGAATGACAACTCCAGGCCGACAATGAAGAGGAGAAAGACCACGCCAAGTTCGGCCAACACCGAAATCTCGTCGCGGCCGGCGATGGTGACCCACGTCAGCCAGGGCGCGAGCGGCGTGAGCGACCCGAGGCCGTGCGGCCCAAGCAAGATTCCAGCGCCGAGGAAACCCAGGATCGGGTTGATGCGAAAGCGGTGCAACACGGGAATTACCACGCCGGCAATGACAAGAAGGACGACGGCGTCCTTGAACCCCATGACGTCGGTGGCGTGATCCATCGCGCGAGACTAGCAGACCAGCGCGACGAGGGCACGATCCGAAGCAGAAAAACGTCGGGCCGGAGGTCGCCCTCCGGCCCGTGAACTCAAGCCAATACTCTTGGCTTAGAAGTTATAGATCGCGCGCACGCCGACCGACCGAGGCGCCGGCGGCGCCAGGCGAATGGCGTTCTTTTGCGGCGGCACGAGGAACGTGAACACATCGACGCCGAAGATGCCGGAGGGCGATTCGTCGTTCTTGGTCAAGTTGTTGACGAACGCTTCGATCGACAGGCTTTCGTTGCGCACACCGAGCTTGACGTTGACGTTATCCCACGGCGCGGTCCAGGCGACGTTGGTGAAATCGACAAACGTGCGGCCCTGGTGGTTGTAATCGACGCGGGCGAACCAATCGTAATCGCCGACCAGGCGATCCGAATAGTCGGCCGACAGCGACCACATATACTTCGGCGACGTCGGCAGCGAATTGCCGATCGCGCCGGCGAAGCTGCCATAGATGAAGTTGCAATCGCCGCAGTTGCCGAGCCCGAGGCCGAACGACTTGATCTCGGTATCGTTGATACCAAACATACCGGACAAGCGAAGGTTTTCGCTCACCGCCACCTGACCTTCGGCTTCGACGCCCTTCAGGATCGCCTTGCCATTATTAATGATCAAGCCGATGAGATTGCCGATTGGCGGTCCGCCCGGCACCGCCGGAGGCAACGTCACCGGCACGTTGTTCTGGACCTGGCCGTTGAGCCAAACATCTCGGAACACCGTCAAGGTTGCGCGTGCGCGGCCATCCCATAAGGTCGCTTTGACGCCGGCTTCGTAGTTGTCGATCTTCTCCTGCAAATACGGAACCGCCGCATTCGGCACAACCTGGCGCAAGGCATCGATCAAAGCAGGCGTGGCCGTAACCAGGCCGGTGTTAAACCCACCCGGTCGGAAGCCACGCGAAAACAAGGCGTAAACGGTCGAGCCTTCGCTGAACTTGTAATCGAGCGAGACGCGGGGCGAGAAGCTCTTGAAGGTATCCGACAACGGGTTTGCCGCTGGGCCCGTCACAATAAGTCCGTTTGTGCCGACTCTTGGCGTGGTCGTGATCTTATCCCACTGGTACCGGGCCTCGGCGCTCAGCGTCAGCTCGTCCGTGATGTCGTAATAAGCCGCGCCAAAGACGGCGGGTGTCGCAACATCCTGCTGGGTGCGGGCGGCGGTGAACAGAGGTCCGATCGTCGACATGCCGTAAACCGTGCCGCCCGGAGAATAGACATCGAGGTAGTTCCCGCCGATGGTGAAGCGGAGCGCCTGATCTTGCGGCGAGGTGATGCGAAGTTCCTGGCTCCAGTCGCGGGTCTTGCCTTGGCTCATCAACAGGAACTGGCGCCACGCCACGCGGGTCGCCGGCGAAGCCGCAAACAGCGGGTTCGGGCGGTTGCGGCCGTCGCGGTAGTTGAGGTCGATCAGGTTTTGTGTCTTGTCGAAGTGCACCGCCGTCTGCGCCTCGATCGTGTAACCATCGAGGTCATATTCGATACTCAGCATGGCCTGCTTGGCGTGGCGCTTGAGGCCACCGTGGGTCAGGAACTGCGGATCGAAAACCAGCCATTGCGGCGGCGGCGCATAAAGCGCGGCGATGGTGTTCGGATTATTGAGGCTCCAATCGCCGGAGATGATCGACTTCGGCAGATCGTTGAGACCTGGCAAACGGCCGCAGAAGTACCCGAAACCGACGCGCGTATTGGGCGCGCCCGCGCGCGGACGGGGCGTGCTGCCGATCGGCGTGCAGCTCTTGTCGGTGTTGACGAACGAGTTGAAATTTTCTTCGAGCAACACAGCCTGCGACGGCGGGCCGTCGTTGTCCTCGAACCAGTTGCCCCACAGTTTGATCCTGAGGGCGTCGTTCGGCGTCGCCACCAGTGAACCGGTGATCGAGCCCGTGCTGCGCTCGCCCAGTTTCTGATTTGTATCAGCGGCATTGGTGTAGGGGCCACCGAGCTTGAAATGGCGGCCGGTGATGCGGCCGGCCAATTTGTCCTCGATCAGCGGCCCTTCGAACGTCAACGCACCATCGTGGGAACCAAAGCTCGAGTATTCGGCCGACAGGCGACCCTTGAACTGGTCCATCGCCGGATCTTTGGTCACGAAATTGATCGCGCCTACGAAGGTCGAACGGCCGAAGTAGGCCGACTGCGGCCCCTTCAGAACCTCGATGCGCTCGACGTCGGCGGTCGGCGGCGGCTGGGCGCCGATCACTGGCGAACCGTCGATGAACAACTGACCGCCGGCGCCGGTACCGACGTTGTTGGCAAGGAACAAGCCGCGGAAGACGAGAGCGTTGGCCGACCGGTCGTTACGGCCCGAGCCGCCCTGGGCATTCACGAAGTGAAAGCTCGGCGTCATCACCATGACGTCGTTCAGCGCCTTGATGTTCATGGCTTCGACGTCGCTGGCCGAAAAGGCGGTGATGGCGAGCGGCACTTCCATCAGGCTTTCTTCTCGTTTACGCGCCGTGACGACGATTTCTTCCAGCATCGGCGACTGCGCCTGCTGTTGGCCGGCGGTCTGCGCCGCCGACGGTGTCGTCAGCATCGTGGTCGCTGAAAAGGCAGCCGCGATCGAAAGCCAATGACGGTTGTTCATGAGTATTCCCCCTAGGTCACATCGAGATATGAGATTTCGGCACTATCCCCGATCTATCGAATTTCTCATAGGGAGGTCATCGATTAGACCGCATCGCGGACTGACAGGTGTGGCAGAAAAGCAACGTCTTTCTTCTTCTGTACCGGGTACACAAGGGGGCGGGTCATGCCGCCAGGTCGTCGCCTTTGATCGCGCGGTCCAGCAGGGCGATCGATTCTTTCACACCATAGAGGGCGATGAACGAGCCCATGCGTGGGCCCTGGTCCTGTCCGAGCAGGATTTGATAG
>Ga0194132_10009818_pt1 | contig 12997 bp, 6 predicted proteins | sample TA2KigOf80mmetaG_FD_148612 | JGI IMG/M metagenome (GOLD analysis project Ga0194132, IMG submission 148612) | Freshwater microbial communities from Lake Tanganyika, Tanzania - TA2015054 Kigoma Offshore 80m | ecosystem: Environmental > Aquatic > Freshwater > Lake | place: Tanzania: Lake Tanganyika... | reverse complement strand
AAAGAAGGAAGAAAAAGCCACCAAAAAATGATTAATAAAATTTGTTCAAATTATTTCTTATAAAACAAATTATTTAAAATTCAAAAAATATTTAAAAAAAAAAATAAATTATTTTTATTTTTATTTATAATATTTTTGTTTTAAATAAAAATATTTTATAATTAATTTAAAATGAAAGTTTTAAATTCTTATTTCAAATATTTATTTTAAATTTTTATTTTAAATTTTTATTTAAAATTTTATTTAAAATTTTTATTTAAAATTTTTATTTAAAATTTTTATTTTTAAATATTTTTTATTTGTTCTTAAATATAATGTATATATATTATAAATATATTTCTTCGATTTTTTCAATCCTCGTCTAATAATATATTGAATGCATAATCCAATAAGTCTTGACGATATTTGTCCAAAATATTAACGACTCTGTTAGTTATCATATAATTGAGTCTTGAATGCAACTGACCTATACTTTGAAAAGCTTCTTAAATTTCATGCTCTGTTTCACTTAATTGATCATTTATAGCTTTATTTTATTATTTCACATTATTAATTTCTTTCGTAAGCTCGTTATCTCTCTCAATCAATTATTATTTTCCTAAATCTTCATCATCGCCATCATATTCCAATAGTTGTTTCTTTCTTATCATGTCATTCTATTAAATAATTTATATAAAAAATACTTTTAAATTATAAAAACTCTATAATTAATTTTTAGTGTATAATGCTTTTAAAACAAGGAACAATCTCTTAGTTTTTTATTCCTAAAATATAATTAAAGTAATATATACCTAAATTTTTTAAATAGCTGCAGAGAAATTATCACTTTCCTATTCATTTTTAAAATCAGGGGTCTCGTGTCCTTTTTGATGTGGTGTAGATATTGGAGAATAAGGCTGTGAATTCAATGGATTTTTTACATCTTCATCCTAAATTCCAAATAATATGGGGGCACGAATATTATTTCTCAAATTTATGAAAGCCTTAAAAAGATTTCTAGTTATTATTTTTTTAATCACTTATTTTAAATTCAAGATTCTATTTTTTTGATATTTTTAATTAGAGCTATTAATATCCTAGTTTAAAAATTCTTACATATTTAAAGTTATTCTACTTTAAGTTAAATCAAGATTTCGTCTTATATCATTTTAATCTTATTAAATAATGGAAAGATCCCTTGAATCTGAATATCTATCTTATATTTAAATTCTACCAGGGGTCCTATAAGGGGTAGATACTCTAGATACTTGTTTATCTTTTTCATCTAAAATTTTCTGTTTTTTTAATGCGTAATCTCTCAATCTCCAATAGGAGACCTAAGCATTTATTTAAACATTTTTAGCAAGAAAATTAAAGGTTTTATCTTACCAAACATTTTTAATATATCGTTTAGTTTTGCTTGCTTTATTCCAAATTTAAAGTGCTTCTTATTTTCTAAAAAATTAAATTAAAATAATACATTTTATTTTTCTACTATTAAGTTATTTTTAGGATTAAAATTAAGGATCGCATTTTCATTTTTATAGCCCATCCTTCTGCACGCTATTCAATTAAATTTAGTCCAGACCTTGGTCTATTATCTGAATATTTCTACAAAATTTAAACCATTCTTCTAATGAGTATTACGATTCTTTTAAGTTGATCAAATCCATGTTTTTTTTATTTAACTAAAAAACTTTACAAAATTGCATATATCTAGAGAATTCTATTGTCAGCTACTTTTTAAATTTATTTGTATTAAACGAAAAACAAATTAGCTGATTTCCTATAAATTAGATACTTGATTTTCCCAAATGCCAATTATGCATTAGATTTAAGCTTGCCTCTATTATCTATTTTATATAATGCTGTTCTGAGTCTCTATAGGTACATGGAGGTTAAAGCCGAGGTTGAAGTTTGATAATTATTAAATCTTTTTACGCTAGCATTTTCAGCTAGTTTTCTCATGGACCTTCTTGTTCTTCCATTTATTAAATGTTGTAACAAATCCAAGCAACTATTACCATATTAATCTTTTAATAGCTAATTATTTTCCTCTTGAAGTTTTAGTTGTTTCACAATTCCATGCCATTTATAAAATGCTACATCTATTTGCCTCTAGTAATATTTATCACTCATGAGTATCATTCTTTTTAATACGTTTTTGCTAAGTAACGATAATTTAATTTTGTTTAATCCATCTTTTACAATTTTCAATCTTTTTTTTTCTAATAATTTACAAAATCCCAATAAAAACTCAGCATGTTTGTAAAGTGTTCTAAATTTTCTATATTATATGGCTTCTAAATTAGAGAATTTCCATTTCCAAATTGATCTGGAAGAATTTTTTATTAAGTTCATACCACTTTCTTGAACCAAATTGTAAAATTCTTATCTTATTTTATTTTTTGTCAAATTATCTAGGATATTAGCAATCATAAACTTAGAAGAAAATCTTTTTTTAGTTTAATAAATTTTATTTTGATGTCTCCAGAGATCGAATGCAGATTATTTTCTTAAGACCCATTATTTAATTATTTCTTTAATTAAAAAATTTCTAGCCGGAGTGTCCCGTAAAACTCCAGCACCAGCAGTAATAGTTTCAACCCCTAAATTGGATAAAATTTAAGTATGTAGAAGAGAATCTAATTAGTGGAATAGATTGCTGGTATATTTTGTCTAGTCCAATATCTTTTAATTTTTGGCAAATTAATACCATTTTACGAACATTTTATAAAATCCTCCCTTAATCTTAAACAAAAGTTTATTGCAAGTTAATTTTTAAGTAACTTAACCTTAGTCAATTTAACTTTTTAATATTCTAAAACTCTAAACTTAAACTTTTTTATTTATCACTGCAGTTAATTTTCTCTAAAAAACGGATTGATTCTCAATTTTGTTATAGTCAACTTTTTTTGGGAGATTTTTCCACATAGTGTGTAATTAGGATAAAATTTAAAGTTTAGATGTAAGACAATTCATCATAAATTTAGATGATATTTTACGTAAAGATCCGTTTTTTTTGAATTTATTAAGAGTTTTTCTTAAAATTTCAGAGTTTGATGATTTGAAAAAATGAATTAGACCTTTTGTAGCTTTATCTTTTTCTAAATCTGTTAATTATTTGGATATTTTTCCAGCGCGGGTCGCAAATTTCCATTTCCCGAATATATTCTATTATGAATTTTTGGCATTTTTGATCATCCTATTGAGTGCTGAAACCATTATTATCTATCTTCCTTAATCTATTAGCATATTGAACATATTTGTTTACAAATTATTATTTATTGATTTTATAAAATTTGCTGTATATTTGCATATTTGTATACCTTTTAAACGTTGAGCTGAACTTTACCATCGTTTTAACATTATTTAGTCCTTAGAGAGGGTTCTTTAAACCATAAGATGAATTAGACGTTTTTATTCAGCTTAACCATCCTTTAATTTATAGACCATATTATTAAATCCTTTTTTCAAAGATCTGAGGGCAATTTTTAATAAACTATTTTGAAATTTATTATTGATATTGATTTGATTATAATCTATTCTTTTTGGCAGATTTTTAATCATTTACATTACATTTAATTATTTTCCTAAACTACTATTCATAAATGAATTGAATATTTCTCTTATAACTTTAGAGGCTTTACCCCATTTTTTGAATTTCCATAATACTTTTCTCAAGCCCTCATTGGAATTTCCCCGTAGAAACTGTTTTAGCCCAAGTATAGCTCTGGATTTAGAACTTTCGTCTAGACTGTCTTAAATTCTTTTTTCTATTACTTTATTCTACCATTTTTTAAAGTTTGATTTTAATTTTTACTGTTAATTTTATAACATTTAATTGAGAGCTTGAAGCATTATTTGTTACTAATTTTCATTCAAAAAAATTCCTTGATAAATTTTAGATCTCGTAATTTCATTGATTCGAGAGAATAAATCTATGGTTTTTTTAACCTTATTGGATAAGATGAACATCTAGCTAATATGTCTCCATTAAATGAGACTTTTGCGGAATTTACCGTTGGTAATATAGATGAGTTAAGAAAGTATTCTTTTTTTGACTTAATTTCCTTCTTTCTTAGCTCGAGGAAATGCTGACAAAGAAAGTTTAGCCCTAGTGGAAAAAATAAGATTAATTCTTTTTTCATATTCATTAATGGTGGCGATTTATTTGTAATCTTTTTTTAATGGTAATTTCATCCAACTTATAAAAAATCGAGATAATAAGCCAGATTTAGAAAATAAACAATGTCTGAAAAATTTTCTTTAAATCTATTTAAGCCTAGAATTTTTTTATAATTTTTAGAGGACTTTAGAAAATTTAGATTTCAAATTGAATTTAAGAAATTCCCCTAAATGCAGTATCATGTATTCCTTGTTAGTATCACCAATTTTTTCAAGGAATTTTTGTTATTTTACCTTGTCTCTCCATTGTAATAACATTAGCCATTTATTTTGATAAGAATTTTAAAACATTTTATCAATAGCTTGGGACTATATCTTCTATTGTCTCTTAAATTTCTTTAGATTATTGAAACTGATCTTACTTGTCATTTAATTATTCAAATTATGGAAAAAATCGAGTGCTCTTTGACCTTTCTCCACCTCTTTGAGTGTAAAACTTATCTATTTCCATAGAGTAAATCTGTATTTCATTTAACCACATGTTAGATTTATTAAATGAACCATTGAAGAATTGGCCCTTGCGATTGCCTCCTCGGAATCTAGTTTGAATTTTTAGAAAGGAGCACAGATTTTTTTTTTACAAAAATTGTCTAAATGTGTGGAAAAATTATTTAATTTTCTCAATTCTTCGTCATTCTTTCTTTTGGGTATTTATTTTATTTTAAGAAGGAAATTAAAGGCCTTTCCTAAGCTGCTTTATAAACAATTATTAATGAATCTATATTAGATCTTATAAATTTTATTATGCTTGTCAAAATTTTCCATACATTTTCTCAGTTAAGATTTCGAATTCTTTTTTAAGAAATCGGTTAACATAGCAACCATTTATTTTTTCTAATCATCCTGCATTTAATCGAGTATTGCTTATTATTTGCAATTATAGTACCATTTCATAAAATTCTATTTGACTTTATTCACAGTATTATTAAGCATTTTGTCTATAGCTTAGGTCATAATAACAACTTATTCAGATGAAAGTATAGGATTTATAATTCTCGTAGTAAGCTAATTATTAAGTTCAGAGAAGAATCTAAATATATGTTTGCTCTGCATGTAGCATTTTTATGACAGGGTCTCGCTTTTCCAGCGTAAAAACAATTTTTTTGAAATATCCATTTATGATAATATGAGAATTTACAAATTGTTTGTTTTAGTACTTTATCCTACCGATAGTTTGGACCTGAATTTTGAAAAGGCTAAATTGACTGCTCTTTTATAAATCAAAAGTAATCTTTTCTAGAATTCATTTGTATTTTGGATCCCTTGGTAATCTTTTTTTTCTGGCAGAGTCTTGATTATTTCGAATATTTTATAGGCTTGCCCTAGTCCCTGCATTTTAACGCCCTCAAAGAAATTTAAGCATATTTTTTTCATTTTTGTAAAAACGAAAAATTTATTTAAAACTCTTCTTTTGTTTTCATTTAAATTATTCTTAAGGAAAAGTGTCAAATGCTAGACCATGTCTTTTTATTATTATCCTTAAAATTGCTGCTATAATTTGATTACTCTTTTAATAAAATTCCAATGTCTGAAGGCCTAGTCCATCATAGAATGTTTATTACGTAAAAGTTTTTCCAAAGCTTTTTGCATAATTTAAACATCCTTTTAATTTCGAAAAATTATATCCATATTATTATTTTATTTATCAGCTATTTTTTTGAAGAAATCGACAGTTTTTTGACATTATTTGAGGACTTTTTCCCGTTTATATTAAAGTTTCCATTACAAGAACATTATATTAAATTTGTTCTTAGATTTTTCAATGAAGCGTAATATACATCTTTATTTGTAATTGCTGGAAATAGCATGTTATTCGGTCAATTGGGAAAAACTTTAAAGTTGTCGTCTTTTTACAAATAGCATCAATGCACTTTCAAGTTTATTAGCTCGGTCTTTGCGCTTTCTTTACGGAATATTCTTCCAATTCGAAAATCCTTTGAGTATAAGACCATGATTGGAATACAACATTTATTTTAAAATCATTTTTTGGATCTTTTTAACTTTTTAATTTTCATAAAACTTCTACAAAGTTTCTCTAAACTTGCATGATTTTTCAGTGTTCATAGCATTAGTCAAAGAATTTATCAATTTTTCTTTTATATCATTGGATATTTTTTAAGAGAATCCCTATTGAACTGTTAAAATCCTGGCTTTTTATCTCCACCTGACAAAGAAATTTTCAAGCTTAGAGGAAAAATTATAGAACATCTGTCTCAGTGCTTTATCTTTTATTTTATTGCTTTAATCTTAAATGATAATACCCATATGAGCAATAATTGTGTTGTTAGTAAACTATATAAAATTTGACACTTATTTGAATTTTTTTGCATAAATTTCGTCTTAAGTTTTTTTTCTCAAAGTTTCAAAGAATTTACTCATTTTTGATTTATTTTTATGGATGAGGTACTATATCGACTCTTTTTATTTTAGACAGCCATCAGAGTAAAGACCCTAGAGAGGGTCGAAACTTTATTTTTTAATAAGGAGACGAACAGATCTGGCTAATTTTCTTTCAAATTAGTTACTTTTGTCCTCTAATTCAAAATCTCGTTTTTCAGGAAGGCATTTCCATTTATCAAAAAATGTCAAAAATTTTCCAACTACTGTTTACATCATTCTATTATATACCTTTAATTTGGTTTTTTCAAGATTTTTATTTAATTCAGCTTTAATTAAGAAATTTTTAAGCTTTTCGATTGTAGATTGTTTCAAAAATTGTTACAACTTGTTTACGAAATATTCTTTTTAGGTGTTAGTAATTTAATCTTAAATTTTAGCATATTTAGTTATAAACAGCCATTTTTAAAGAATTTATGATTAAGAATTATTGTAATTGATTAAAATTCTTTAAATAATTTATTATTTGATGGTGGTGGCCCTTTCGCTATCGAGAATGATTCGGAAATTATTTTAAGACTGTTAATTTATAGAATCGAATGTAAAATTAATTAGATAGATATTCTCAAATAATCTTAAATTTCTTACTTACTTTTTCCAATTTAAAATAGCCTTTATTTTAGGATTTAGTATTTTGTAGAGCCAGAGATTTATGATCTTTCTTTTGGAATTTTCGGCATGAATATTTTTTCTTGAAAGAGGGTTAAGAACTTTCTTATTATATAATTTAACCAAATTTTTAACGGACTTTTATTTAGGTGTTAATTAGGTTTTGATAGGTTCGTCTCGGTGAAGACCTTTCCACATTTGAAACATATAATTAATTCTTCCTGCCATCGTGTCAAGCAATTATGTAAACATATGTCGGGTGTAAATTTAATTTTAGGCGTTTCTATTAAATTTCCATAAGCATTTTCTTATGTTGGGTCTTATTCCTCCTCTATTTAGAAACCTATTGAAATTTTTAAAGAAATAATTTTTTTATTTTGACTTCATTTTGATTTAAATTGTCATTTGTTTGGTGTTTTAAAGCCAAAAATAAAAATATCTATCTAAAGTAGGGGTCATTTATCTCAGCATTCGATTGATTGTTTAAACTTGAAGAATAAATTTCCTCGTATCTATGTCTGTGAAGTAATTTTAGAAATTTTTTTTTAAAATATAATTTAGACCCCCCATGAATGTTTAGACTTAATTGCACTGATTAATAATTTTAAGTTGATTTGTTTATTCATTCCAACGTTATAAATATTATTTTTCTTTGCTTTGAGTTTTTAATATCATATGTCTAATTTGAATTTTTTTATTTGTATTGCCACTATATAAAAATTATTGAAGATTTTAAAAGGAACTTCGTAGTCTTTTTTATGACATATCCATAAAGTATTATTCGAAAAATGTTGATTGTTTTATTAAGACTCTTTCGGGTAGCGCTTTCATGCGGTTGAATAAAATTAGGGCCTTCCCGTAAATATTATTTTAAAATTGGTTATAGATATGAATTTTTAGGTTTTGTAATCTAGAATTTATATGAAATTTATCGAGCACTCCTCTTATCGATGATTTATTTTTATTTTATAAGAAAAAATGGAGTCGATCGACTAGAATCTTTTATTCAACTCCATTGTTATTAAGAAAGATGGTCATGAATTAGGCCTTTTAATGCCATAAACTAAAAACACTTTATAAATCTCTACTCCTTGTATATAACATATTTTCTAGAATTTATTATTTCAATTAATTTTAAAGATTAGAAATACAGTCATTTATTACTCCTATTTTGTTGATTATATTCTAATTAATATTTGAGAAGAAGTTGACGGTCTCCCTGCTTCGAGTGATAATAACCTCTTCATCAGTTTATCTCTTCCAAGAATTAAATAATTTCTATTATTTTGATTGGGTTATATAGAGAAATTATCTGATAATTTGGATCTTCTGGGAATCTCCCGTCGCACTGGCATCTTGGAATTTATTTCGAACTAATATGAACCTTCTAAGTTGTAATTTCATAAGAATATCCTCTATTTAATTTGCAATTTTGTTCTTTTTATGATCAATTCGGGGAGGTAGATTCTTCCATTTCCTAAAGCCAATAATCATGCGACCAGAGGTCATGATCAGAATTTTATTAAATATCTATTTTGATTAACCTTTTATATTTTTATTCAAACTAAATTATTTAAGAACTCTTCTGAGGGCTAAAGAACCGGCCTTTTACTGATAAAGAGTGAAATGTTTAACAAAAAATTATTTTTCATGAGTTCTAATTTATTCATTGATTTTGCTTATTTTAGAATTAGCATTCCATCTTATTAAGTAATGATTAATATTATTTTTCATTTTCTCAAACAATTTTTGAATCACTTGTACTTTGATATTTAATTCTCTGTCGCTTTAGATTACCAAATTAAAGTTAGAAAGAATTTTTTCATTAAGGTAACTGAACATTTGATTTGTTTATTTTATATTTTAGATTTGTTTTAGTCTTTATACATCAGTATTCCAGCGCCTAAGGAATTTTTATTATTTATTTGTCGTAAGTATAATCAAAGTCTTAATTATATTTTTAACTTATTATTGAGCTTCTAAGTTTTGATTTTGCATCTAGCGGAAGGATTTGATGAGAGAAAAATGTGAAAGATGAGTTATTTTGCTTTGAAAATATTAAATCTTGTATTTTTATGTTTCTGATAATATTTTATTTGTTGTATTATATAATTTATTTTATGCCATTTTATAGAGCACAATAGATAAATTTTGTTCATTTTTTGATAGATTCTTGAAAGACAGGGCTAGAATAAAACGTATTTTCATTTGTTGGCATCTGAAAAATAAGTTTTTTAGGGGATTAAAAATCTGGTTAAGCTTTAAATAATATAATCTTTGGAGTCTGTCTGATAATTCATTTGTATTTTTAATCCTGGCCTTATCTTTTTTTTCAGGTAAGACCTTCCAGTGGGAAAAAAGTTTTAGAACTTTGCCATTTGAGGTATCTAGCATGATCTTCATTATATTTTCTCTAATCTTAAGAGAAGAGCTGTTCCTCTAAAATTTACATAAAATTTATCTGAGAGAATTTTTTAAGCCAGAGTCTATAAATTTGTGCAAATTTCTTATTATGATAGATTTATGATAGTCATTCATGGATTAAGAGATTTTCTTTAGTCTGCTATTATGATTCCACAATAAAAATAATTTTCTGAGCTTATTAGTTCCGGAAAAAAGGATTTTAAGTATAACTTATTCCTTTATCTTATTTTCATGGTCCATATCCTTCAAAGAGGTGAATCTGAGATAAATTAGGTCATTAATGTCATGGAAGAAAGTAATAACTTATCTCATTTTCAAACGTTCATTGGTCATAGAATTATGCTATCTCCATTATTTTAATTTCATTTCTCCTAAACCCACAGTTGCTTGTATAAATTTAACGAGAATATACTAACGGTTCTTATTACCGAAGTCAAAATTGTCGGTCAGAAAATTGAAGGAATTTTTTTTTACTCTTATTTTAAAAAAGTCCTCTAATTTTGATTAAACTGTGTTGCATTTGCCCATTTTAGCATAATCTGGTCGTTCTGGTAAATTGCGGATTTTGTGGAGCATTAATATTAAAACTTATTTTAGGGATTTGTCAAATTGCGAAAATAGCCCTTTTTTAAGTATTTCAGTGTTTTTGAATATAGTAAATTGATGTAACACATCCCGCAACTTGGCCTAATTATTACCGTCTATAAATTAACGAAGCATTCGGATAATTTATTGCTTTTAGGAGGAGTCCAAAGCTAGTTCCAGAGTCTTTTTTTTAGCTTGGAGGTAAAATCTTTCGAAATAAACCTTTAATTTATTTCCAGAATGCAAGAGTAGTTTTTAGATAACTTTCATTTTTTATTCATAATTAGCATCATTTAAAAATCCATATACATTATTCGACAGGATTTAATTTAGACTATCATACAGATTAGTGACCGTAGTACACTATCTTTTAATTTTGTAATTTTATGCAGATCCTAGCCACATCTAGAAAGATTTTTCTTATCCACTCATTGTCTGTTTAATAATATAAAGAATATACGATTATCTTTTTTATTCACCACCTATATATGCCCCTTTAAACTGAGAGAAAGGGAGTTTTAATCGCTTATGGCTGAATTTACGTAAAGCATTCTCTAAATTGTTACATTAGCGTAAAAAGGAATCATTAGGCAGAGCTGGTAAGAATTTTATAGCCAAAAAAGCATTATATAGTTTTCCAATAGATGTCTCAAGAACGTTATTATAAAAACTGTACATTCTCTTGTATATTTGAGAGTTTTTAGAAAAACTATTCAGGATTTTTCTCAAATATGTATTTGTGTTTTTTTTGAATACCAATGTCAATTTATTAATCATGTCTTTTTAGGCCTGACTTTGGGCAAATTTTTAGAATTAATCTTGTAGTTTTATTGTTTTAGCATTAGCTGCCCAGATTTTCATGGTTTCCTTCAATTTACCATTGGAAATGGCTAGGATTCTATTTATTGCATTCTTTTAAATTTCATAATTTTTGTAAGAGATAAAAATAAGCTAAGTATTTTATTAAATAAGATTTAAAATATTTTTGAAAAGCTCTTTAGTTTCACTGCATCTTCTAAGGATCCTTTTTTGTTGTACAAAGTTTCTCCATTTTAAGAATAGTCTGCTTTAGATGCCTATCGTCTAATAAATCATCTCAAATATAATGTTTCTTTATATCCCACTACCATTTTATTAATATTTTTTTAAATAATTGAAAGAATCTTAATTAATCTTTTTTGATGAAAAAAGAGTCAATTTGTCTTGGATAAGATTCCCTTATTTCTTTTTAGATTTTTCAGGAAGACCTTTCATAAGAAGCAATAATTTATAGGCGGAGCCAGCTGATGTGTTGCATAAACTTCCGTAAAAATTTTTTACGATGTCAAAAATACGAGAATTTTTATTGAATTTTCTAAGAATTTAGGAAAGTTGGATATTTTGCGATCTATTGAAATAAATTTTAATCCTATTCACAAATTAAGCCAGTTTTTTTTATTAAAAAGATTAGAACCGTGCATTTCGGTGCCATAGCTTAAACAATTAGGTTAGTCTATGATGATAAGATTAAATTAATCTGTTTAATGCACCATTTTTGAGTTCAATGATATGATCATTTTCGAGAACAAGGGCCATATTTTATTACATTTTCAAATGGATTGCATCCATTAGCTCACCAGTTTTTCTGCATCTGATGATTTATTAATAATTCATTACGGAATTAGCCCATAAATAAAATGCTTTTACATTCTGAGAGGTTACCTTCTCGAATATATGCATGCAAATTCTCTACTTGCCTCTTTTCCCCTCCTCAAATACGTCTATAAAAGAATTGAAACTTTAAATTAATTTTCTCCTAATTAAAATTTCAAGCTAATCAAAAACTTATAAACTATTTTATTTTAGTCGCTCAAATCTTAAGTCAGGTATATCCCTCCATTCTTTGAAAGATGTTAATAACATCCCTTATTAGCTGCTCATTATTATTGAAAAGAATAATTATTTCTTTCTATATTCCATTAATATTTCATACCAATGGTTAAATTTGGCTTGCTTTATTATTAAGAATTTTTCATTTAAGATGTTTTACAAAAGAATTAATGCATCAAGGAAATCTTGTTTGACTTATAATCTCACTTTTTGTAGCATTTTAATTTTTTCAAATGAGTATTTGTATTTTTTACGATTGTATAAGTTTACCAAAGATTAAAAAGCGGTGTATGCTCGCCCTGTTTTTTATAAACCCTTAGTACTTCTTTTTATTATTTTTTCAAAGGCTGTTTTTAAAAATTTTGTTCTTAATTATTCATATATTTGAATCAAAAGAGTTGAACCCATGTTCCTTTTCCTGAATATGGTTGGTTTTTTAATGGGTATGTTCTTTGGTAATTGATATATAAACCTATATAGAACAAGTTAAGGACTAATCTTGGAATGTATAATTATGTTTTTCATTGAACTTCCAATATGTTAATTACAGGCTTTATATTTCCATCGAATGTAAGCTTGAATTCGAGTTAATTTATTTTCCTATTTCGTTAGAATCTTAAATATGTTTCCTTTGAATTTTGCTTGTATTTTTGATAAACCAGTTTAGGACTTAGTGGCGACTTAAAAAGCTAATTTATGGAAAAATGCTTAAGTTAATTTTTTTTATTTATGAAAAATGACCCTAACCATTCTTCTTATGAGATAAGGATTTCTAAATATCTCACAAGTTTTATTTTTCAATTTTTAAAAAATTTTTCGTACTTTATTTTGTTAGATAATTATACTAAATTTCATAATCTTAGCTGGAAGAATTTTTTTTCTCTCCAAAATCACATTGATCTTAAGTCTTTTCATAACATCTTATAATTTTTTTGTTTTTTATATT
>Ga0194132_10009817_pt1 | contig 12997 bp, 11 predicted proteins | sample TA2KigOf80mmetaG_FD_148612 | JGI IMG/M metagenome (GOLD analysis project Ga0194132, IMG submission 148612) | Freshwater microbial communities from Lake Tanganyika, Tanzania - TA2015054 Kigoma Offshore 80m | ecosystem: Environmental > Aquatic > Freshwater > Lake | place: Tanzania: Lake... | reverse complement strand
TTTTTTTTTAGATTATACAGCACGGTGGCATTGGAATGGGGTTGGAATAACGCAGATCCAGATAGTTTATTGCAGTTAGAGGTGGGACAGTATGCAGAGTTGAACCCTCCCCCGGGCAAGGAACAGCAAAAAGGCAAGGGTTTAAGAGGCGCGTATACAAATCCTAGCATAATAGAAGAAAACATAAATAAATCAAATGGAAACTATGATGCAATGATTGGACATATTATAAAGTGGGACTATAAATATGAATCGGATCTTTCTTTTACATGCACCACTGAAATTGCAAGCAATTCTAGAATTGCACTCGGATTGTCAATGATTCACTTAACTAAGGATTCTACTTCAGACAATTCAAATCCAACAAGTCCATATGAGTATTTTCAAACCAACTTTGAATCGGAATTGTTGTCTGGAATCACCGATACTAAGGAAATAGTTTCTACCATCATCGAGAGCGTCGACGGCGGATCGATTGCCGAAACCACTGTAGTCGCCCCGCCCAAATACCAATTAGAATCTTATAAAGATATAAATTTACATGGAAAAGTGTTTAATTTTGATAAATACAAAAAAGAAAAACAAAAAATTCCTCCAAATAAAGACAAGTCCGAAGAAATAACGTTTATCACATTTGGACTACTTTGTGAAGTTTTAAATAAAATGTTTTGTCAAAATATAGGAGACTCAAAAAATAATGACGCTTTGCCATCTATAGATATAGAAAACGCAATTATTGGCGCACACATAAACATGATTTCCACAAATAAAGACATATATTTAATACCAAACAAATTTGCGCCATATTTTAATGTCACGTCTATAATGGATAATTATTCTATACAAGATAAAAATTTAACATCAGGAGTTTTTTTAGAAGGACCATTGGTGAAATCAGGCGGAAACTGGGGTGATTTTGATGTGAATTCGAAAGTTTACGGAGCAAAAGGAGCCAGACAAGATTTACACGAGGTTCTTACGAGTTTTGGCGGAAATATGGCTGACAATATTGCTGACGATATTGCTGACAATACGTGTTTTCCACAAATTACGGATAAAAATGGCAACGACGCATATTATCACGGTAATTTAAAAGATATATTTTTAAATATTAAGTTTATTAAGGAATGCGTCTCTGCCAACAACAATACCTTGCAAAAAATATTAGAAAGTATTTGTGTCAAATTAAATGAGTCAAATCCTTGGTGGAACCTTGCACCCACGATTAGCGATGGGGGAAAAATGATAACAATTGTTGATCAAAATTACATCTCTATCAAGAGTGCTGTGAAAATTAAAACAAAGGTGGGCGTTGAAAACAATTCACCGGTATTATATTTATTTGAACCATATACCTCAAATTCCATACTAAAAGATTTTAATTTTGATGCAAGAATTTCCGATGCAGTGGCCACACAAATTATAAATTCTATAAATTCAAAATTAAACTCAGAAGGAGGATATTCTTCTACAGTAATTGATAATGATTTTTTTACGCAATACGCAAGTAACTTGAAGTCAGGATCGTTTGATCTATTGATAGAGGGCAGTAAGATCTCAACCGTAGTGCCTATTGATGTTATTTTGGGTAATCCCGTTGAACAAGCAGAAAAAATTAAAAAATTAACGGACGAAATAGATTCTCAAACACTATCTATTTCTAAAGCAAGAGAAAATAAATCTTTTGCGGAGCTAGAAAAGTTATTAAAAGAAAGGCAAGAGCAGGCAAAGAATCTTAGAGAAAAACAAGACATATCTCTCTATGATGCGTTTGTTCGACAAGAAGAAATTACAAGTGAAACAGGAAAGAAGTTACCGAAGGAAGCCAGGAAGGAAGCCATAGCCGCTGCCAAGTCTGAGCTGCAAAGCCTAAAAAGTTTAGAAACCAAATTTGCCGGACTGACTACGAATTATGATGTTATCAGATTAGCCTTGCCTAAATCCTATAGTTATTTAAACCAAAAAGCAACATTTTATTTAGATCAACCAGATTTTCCAAATCGAAGAAATATGCCTATACCAAATGCGGAGGTGTCGTTTACTATAGAGGGAATTGGAGGAATCAAAACTTTTCAAATATTTGGCATAAAAAACCTACCTTCTTACTATAGTGATAGAGTTATTTTTAAGATAAAAGAAATAAAACACACACTAGATTTTTCACAAGGATGGAACACTCAAATATCTGCCGCGATTATTCCTGTGACTCCAGAACAACATGAAATTTTGACACAATCATGATAAACGATTTAATGAATTATTTAAATTTGGGGGGATACGAATTCCCATACGTAGGAATATCAGCCAATTCATATTATCTTACCCCCACAGATAAAGACTACAAAACAGGATTTATAGAAAGGTTTTTTGTCAAAAGAATAAATGATTCGAGAGTGATTGAAATAAATCGTGATGAGTATTATAGCTTGACTACGGATTTATATTTAAAAATTCAAATAAACTGGTTCATATCAAATTCAAACAAGTCAAATATATCTAGACAAAACATGAGTTCTGTAAAATCCATGGAGAAATTTTTTTCAACAAATGCTGGTTTACCAAAAGATTTTCTGCAATTTTATAAAGGTTAAAAAAAATTGACGGCTCAAAGAAAGTATGTTGTTATACATGAGATGTTGGTTATAAACTCACATAACAGTTCAAGTATACTAAACCTCGCAAAAAACAAGGATATATTTATAGATTTTTTTTATAAAAACAATCGAAATCATTCAATAAATAACGAACCTTTGGTAGTATTCATAAAAATAAAAAACGATCCGGAGTTATACATTTTAAACTCAAATCACAATGATTGCGAACTATCCAACGTAGATATTGTTTCTACAGTCGGTATATTTATAAAAGTTTCTAAACGAGCTTTTGTTATTGACAAGAAAAAATTTTTGCACGGTTTTAAAAATAAAAATGTAAACGATTTGTTGATATCTTTATTTCAAGAGGGCATAAATGATGTGAACTTGACAAAGTTTGACACAAATTATCACCACAATATAAAATATAGTAATTTAAATGAAAGATCCGATATAAATTTTATAATTCCTTTATCTAAACACATAGAAAAATATAACAATACTTGTAATTATTTTGAACAACATATGTCGGATTTTAAATTTAATGACTCCTATAAACAACTGAACGGAATTATCACCGAGACATTAGCAGAAGTTGAATCGAATGGGTTATATATTGATGTGATTAAATTCAATGAATTTTTTAAGGAAAAAGAAATTGAGCAAAAATCCAATTTTGTTTATACCGAATACAATCTTTTCACCTCGACGGGTAGACCAAGCAATAGATTCGGAAAAATAAATTACGCGGCATTAAATAAAGAAGATGGCTGTAGATCTGCTTTTGTGTCTAGATTTGGCGACGACGGAATGCTTTTAAGTATAGATTATAGCGCATATCACCCACACATTATTGCGAATTTAATAAATTACAAACTTGATTTATCACTTAATATTTATGAATATTTGGCAAAACAGTATTTTGAAAAAGAAGAAATAACTGTGGAAGACTTAAAAAAGGCTAAAAATTTGACTTTTCAAAATCTTTACGGTGGCGTTAGAGAAGAATATAAAAATATTGATTATTTTAAAAAAGTAGACGAATACATCACACACCGATGGGATTTCTTCAATCAAAACCAATATGTTGAGACGCCGATATTTAAAAGAAGAATAACAAATAAACATATTCACGATGCCAACCCAAATAAACTTTTTAACTATTTGTTGCAAGCAGCAGAAACTGAGTTTAGTATTCAAAATATAAACCGAGTCAATCACTATTTAAAAAACAAGAAGTCAAAGGTTGTATTATACACATACGATTCTATCTTGGTTGATGTGTGTAAAGATGATAAAAAAGACACCTTAGTAAATATAAAAACTATCATGGTAGACAACCAATTTCCCGTAAAATGTCACATTGGTAAGAATTATCAAGACTTGGTATCAATTGATATATAATTAACACTTTTTACTATATCTCTTAATATTTATATTGTATCGATGAACCTTAGTTTGGAAAAAATATTAAATGAATATTTCATGAACCGACATGATGGCGGAGTTAATTTCAATATAAAAGATCGCAACAGTTTTCTAGATTTTGAGGATTTTTTAATTAAAAGTAACTACAATTCATTTTTTAAAGAAAATACAATTAAACAATTGTTTGAAAACAGTGTTGATATAAATGGCACACGAGAATATGTAAAAGCCACTTGGAAAAAATTCATGGGAACCGATATATCGGACGAGTATTTAAACACCGTAAATAATCAATTAGTTAATTTTAAAACAAACTATCCATCTCAAACATTAGGAGATGCATTTAAGTTTTTACAACAAAATCCCACACTTTTAAGTTTTCAAAAAAAGGAAGTTGGAGAAGGCGAGTTTGCGATTCTTTTACTTGTAAATGGCGCAACTAAAATTCCGAAAGGAAAAAAGGGAGACGTTCAAGTTGGAGGAATATCATACGAGATTAAAAAAATAAAAACCCCTAAAGAAGCAATACGATTTGGTACCAATTTAAATTTGAATACCATAACCGATTTTAATAAATTAATATTAAATCTGGAAAGCTTATTAAAATCTAAAAAATATAAAGAAGGCAAATTAATAGTAGAGTTTAATAATATATTTTTTTCAATCTTAAATTATAAAGATAGAGGGCGATCGACAGATGATCTCGGGGAAGGATCAAGAGCTTCTTGGACAACAAAAAAAATACAAAAATTTTACGACTTTTTGAAACAATTAAAAGAGTATACCGTTGAACAAAAGAAAGAAAAGAGTATAAGTTCATCCACGACAACAGGAAAAAACTTTATATTTAAAGTTAATGATGTCGACAAAGATGTTTATTTTAAATTGCCGTTTGATGATATTAAAAAATCAGCTTCAACGTCGGCGGGACAAAAAACACCCACGCAAATCGAACCAACTTTGGATCAACAAGACACCGAAGAAATTGTATCTTTTTCGGAAGATGTGGGGGTCATTGTAAATAGCTTTTTAAATCAATATCCAAATGTAGAAAATTTTGGAGAACAGGTTGTAAAGGAAATAAATCAAATTTACAACACGTCCGATTTAAAATTGATTATTATTGATGAAAATAATAATTTTTTGAGTAATCCAAAATTTAAGTTCTTTTCTATAAACCAATCTGTTAGACCACAAGTTACACTTGTTAATTAATTATGAATACTATAGTTAAAAAATTTTTAAATAAAATCTCATTGGATGAAAGAATTTCAAACGGAACTTTTGAAATTGATAATAACGATCATCTTGATATATTTCAAGAATATTTACAAAATATGGGAGCTTCTAAAGAAGAATCTATTGTCGTGAGAAATCGCATGTTAGAAGGAAGATTTCCAGAAAGACAAGCTTATAATAACAATGGAATATTAGTGACGTTTCCGACCGCAGAATATAAACAACGAGCTATACAAAGAGGCACCCATTTTGAAAAAAATCCTAAAGCCGGACAAACAAACCTTCAATTTTCAACACCAACCACTTCAGCCGCAGCTTCAGTAGCTCCAGCAGCTCCAGCAGCTCCAGCAGCTCCAGCAGCTCCAGCAGCTCCAGCAGCTCCAGCGGCCGATCCGGATTCTTCAACCATAAACGTTTCTACACCCATGTCTGATCCAGCATCTATACCTATTTCCGGTTCGACATCTGACGTAAAATCTATGATGGCAGATAAAGAAATTGAAAAAGCTAAAGAAGAATATGTAGAAAAGATTTTAACTAACGAGTCAATAACGTATACTATTGAAGAAGCGAAAAAACTTAATTTTTATAAAAAAGACAAACGTTGGTATACTCAAGACGGAGAATTAATCGGCACTCAATTTTTTGACGAATCTAACAACACTTTTTTAATTAGAAAATGAAAATTCAATTGTTATGTACATTTTCTAATGTTAAAGAGTATGTCGGATTAATAACAACCATAAAAAGTTTCTATACTTTATCGGATAAAAAATTTTTCATTTTTAAAGATAAATCAAAAGATGACTCTATAATTTTGACTTACAATATTTTTTCCGAAGGAATTTACAAAAAATTTCCTGCTACAATTTCAATTCATAGAAAAAAACAAACAAACACACTTTACACATTAAATTCTTTAAATAGAATTATTCAAGAAGAAACCGGAGGAAGATTAGATAAAAATTATCAGATAGATTGGAACTTATTTCAAAACACATTGATCATAACCACAGATATTGGTTATCGAACTATTAATCTTGAACTAATTGACATTATAAAAATTTGAAAATAACTAAAAAATATCATGAAAAAAAAAGAACTAAAATCGTTGATACAAGAAGTTTTATACGAAATGAATTTACAAGGATTGGAAAATGAACCCCGTGACCCATTCGATTCAACAAACTCGCAAGATGATAAAAATGGAACTTTTCCAGCCACAAAAATAAATCCGTATGATGATAAAGATTTTGCAATGAAGTCTAAAGTGTTACATGTAATAACAAATTATATTGATAGAAAAAAAAGAATAGATATAAAAGCCGGTATAAGCGAAACACAAAAAATTGTAGATGCGGTTGTACACGCAATCGGTAACATAGATTTAGATAACTATAATAAAAATATAAAGTTATTAGATGTTGAGTGGAATAGTATAGCTGAAAAATATCCAGAAATTAACAACAAATATATTGATTTTAAAAAAGAAATAGTGAATCAATTAACCAAATAATCTACGCGGTTATTTTATTATGATAAATTACGATTAAGCTTTATGTCAATTAACATGACCAAAATTAAATATAATGAAATCGAATATTATATTAATTTTGACAGAACAAAAAATTATCCATATATTTTAGTCGATTCAAAAAGAAAATATTTCCGGCGTTGTAAAAAATGTGAAAACTTTATGTTTTACGGATTGAAGACGGATTTGATACGCCGATTAAACGGAAATTGTATGGCGTGTAGAGATTTTTCTGGAAAAAAACACCCCATGTACGGTAAAAAACATACAGTGGAGTCTAAAAATAAAATGCGTGACATAAAAATTGGTAAAAAATTATCAAACGAAACTAAAAATAAAATAAGTTTAAAAAATTGTGGAAAAAATCATCCGATGTATGGAAAACATCACACAGAAGATACTAAGAAAAAAATAAGCCAATCAAATTCTGGAGATAATGCACCATGTATGGGTCGATCAGGAACACGACATCCTTTTTTTGGAAAACATCACACAGAGGATGCTAAGAAAAAAATAAGCGGATCAAATTCAGGAAAAAGAACAGGAGAATTAAATCCGGCTAAACGAGACGAAGTACGCAATAAAATAAGAATGTCTCATAATAAACGACGAGAACAATTATATAATGGACAATCTGCTCCAAATTTTAATATAGAAGCGTGCCGTTATTTGGATGAACTTAATATTAAAAACGGATGGAATCTTATTCATGCAATGAATGGTGGAGAGTATTATATAAAAGAATTGGGATATTGGGTTGATGGATACGACAAAGATAAAAATATTGTGGTAGAATACGATGAGCCCAGGCATTATAAAAACGGTAAACTAACTGAAAAAGATGAAGCACGTCATAAAAAAATAATCTCACATCTAAACTGTGAATTTTATAGATATAATTATTCTAAAAAAATTTTAGTTAAAATAACTTCCAACTGATTGAATACTAGTATACGATACTATTTATTGGTGATAAGAAAATACTTAACAGAGTAGTTAATAATTAACTTATTTACTAATTAAAAATTAAAAAATAACATTATGCCATTAAACATAGAAAAAATTAAGAGTCGTTTGAACTCATTTTCAAACAATACCAAAAGCAATTTAATTTGGAAACCATCACCTGGTAAACAAGTTATTCGAATCGTTCCCTACAAGCACAATATTGAAAACCCATTTATTGAATTGAAGTTTCATTATGGACTTAACGGAAAAACTTATTTGAGTCCAGATTCTTTCAATCGACCAGATCCTATTGTAGAATTCTCCAATAAGCTAAAGAGAAGCGGAGATAAAGAGGAATGGAAGTTTGGTCGAAAAATTGAACCAAAAATGAGAACTTTTGCTCCAGTAATTGTCCGTGGACAAGAATTTGAAGGTGTTAAGTTCTGGGGATTTGGTAAGAATGTATACCAAGAGATTTTGGCAATCATCGCAGATCCAGATTTTGGTGACATTACCGATCTAGTTAAGGGACGTGACGTGGTTGTAGAGTTTAAGACGGCCAGTGAGACGGGTAAACAATATCCTGAGACGGCTATCAGAGTTAAGCCAAACGTTTCTCCAGCGGTTGATCCAAATAATAAAGAAATGGTTTCAATGATCAGCAGTCAGCCAAATCTTCTTGAAATATTTCCTGAGCTTAGTTATGACGAGCTTAAGGCAGTTATGGAAGCTTGGTTGGCATCAAATGATGCCGAAAATGGCGGAACTGAAGAACCCGTTCCTACAGCCGAAGAGGTAGAGACGGCCGCAGTTGAAGCAGCTAAAAATCCTACTACTAAATCGCCTAGCGCGACCGCCGCAAAATCAAATGTTGAAGACGTTACCAAAGCATTTGATAATTTGTTTAATAGTTAATATACATTTGGTAAACTTAACGGGGAGAGGCGAAATACTCGCCTCTCCCCCTTTTAAAAGGAGTTTTATGGCAAAAAATAAAAGTACAAAAAACGCAACAATTGAATCTAAACAAGACCGAGACGAATTAGTATCTGAATTAGCAGATGCTTTAAATAAAGATTCCAAAGAAGGAAAAAAAGTATATTTCTTAGATGATCAAGACGATCCTTCCACAATATCCGACTGGATTTCCACAGGTTCATCTTTGTTAGATTTAGCGATAAGTAATCGTCCAAACGGAGGACTTCCTGTTGGCAGAATGGTAGAATTTAACGGATTAGAAGGAACGGGAAAAAGTTTGATTTCTGCTCATATTGTAGCAAATACACAAAAGAAAGGTGGTATTGCAGTAGTTATCGATACGGAGAATGCAGCCGCGCCTGAGTTTTGGAAAAGCTTAGGTGTAGATTTAAAAAATCTTCCGTATTCTCCATGCGAAACGGTAGAAGATATTTTTGAACAGATGGAAAAACTAATATCCGTGGTTAGAAAAAGTAATAAAGATAGAATTCTTACGATTATAGTAGATTCTGTGGCGGCTGCGTCGACTAAAACTGAACAAGAAAGCGAACATGGCAAAGATGGATTTGCAACGGCTAAATCAATTATTATTAGTAAAGCAATGCGAAAAATTACTAACATGATTGGTAGACAAAAAGTATTGATTGTTTTCACTAATCAATTAAGACAAAATCTCAATGCGATGGCATTCGGAGACAAATATACTGTAAGTGGCGGTAAGGCGTTAGCCTATCATTGTTCAGTTAGAGTGAGGCTTAATAATACTGGAAAACTTAAAAAGGGAGAAGAAGTAATTGGTAATGAATGCAAAGCACAAGTTGTAAAAAATAGAATGGGGCCACCACAACGACAAGCAAGTTTTGATATCTATTTTGATAGTGGCATTGCGGATTATGCAAGCTGGTTAAAAGTATTAAAAGAACAAAACATAATAAAACAAGCCGGCGCTTATTATAAATATACTAAAGTAAATGGAGAAGAAATTCAGTTTCAATCTAAAGATTTGGTTGATATGATGACAAAAGATCCTTTGTTTAAGGAAGAATTGTATAATAAAATATCTGAGTCTGTAATAATGAAATATAAAGACCCGAACAGTATAATTGTTGACGATACAGTTGTAGATACTAATGAGGACGAATCTGACGAGGAGTAAAAATGGAAAGTATTAATTCTTCAGATAAAAAAAAATTGTATTCTTTATTTGAAAGTGTAAATAAAAATGAAGAAACATCGACAACAGGATTACAAAAAAATCAACTGTCGGATATATTAATAATTGATGGATTAAATACTTTCATAAAAAGTTTTTGCGTATCACCATATATGAACGCAGATGGAATACACACAGGTGGCATATCCGGATTCTTAAAGAGTATCGGATATGCCATCAAACTTTTTAACCCTACAAAATGCGTAATTGTTTTTGACGGTTCAGGAGGAAGTCAAAAAAGAAGAAAAATCTATCCCGATTACAAAAATAAACGGGTAACTAAAATCAGAATAAATAGAACTTATTTAGATAACGCCGATGCAGATACCGAAGAAAAGAATTTAAAGAAACAATTAATTAGAACGGTAGATTATTTAAAAAACTTACCTGTAACTGTGTTGTGTGTAGATAACGTTGAGGCGGATGATGTAATTGCATATTTGTCATTAGACAAATTTAAAGACAGTAATATTACAATAATGTCTTCTGATAAAGACTTTTTACAATTAGCAAGTAATCGAGTTAAAATTTGGAGTTCCACAAAGAAAAAACTTTATGGTTGTGCGGAAATTTTATCTGAGTATGGAATAAGTTGTGAAAATTTCATAAATTATAGAGTATTAGAAGGCGATGTGAGTGATAATATTGATGGAATATACGGAGCAGGATTAAAAACTATAAAAAAGTGTTTTCCTATATTTGAACATAATCATCGATATAGCTTGGATGAGATATTTAATTACTGTGAAAGTCATAAGGGAAAATATAAGTTGCACGATACCATTTTAGACAACAAATCTGTTGCACAAAGAAATTATGATTTAATGCAGTTGAATGACACTCAGATTCAAAGTTTTACACAATTAAGAATAAACGAAATAATAGATTCTCAAATTTCTAGATTAAATAGAATGCAATTTATAGGGTTAATGCGAGAGGATAAAATTTGGAATAATATTCCAAATGGAAATGTATGGCTCAGCGAAGTGTTTACTAAACTAGATAATTTTATAAAATAAACATTATTATCCTATCCAATCTTTGGGTGGAACGGCATATTTTATAAAACCTTTAGGAAAAGAAACTTTGGGAGTTGAATTTCCTATTACTCCCATTTCTAATAACGTATTTCTAGACGCGTAATGAAATTCAAATGAATGAATTATATAACCTCGATCAAAGTCTGTGGAGGTTACTTTGCTTTCTTTTGAAGAACCCCACGTAGAACCCATGTTAAATCTGCAATTTTCGTTTAAATTGTGATTTATATCAAAATTACATGTTTCTGAATTTTTAACAAATGTGGGACTGGTGGCAGTATACGTGTAAGCGGATGCATCGCAAAAAATTTTTACGACTATAGTTCCACAATTTTTTAAAATTTGATTCGAGACAGACGATTTTTTATTGCTTACAAATTTAAACGAACCCACCTTTTCATTACTGTATCTAAATCCTTTAACTTTAAATGAGTCATATGGATTTATAACGTAACCACCATCGTCGTTAGAAGACGGTTCGCCTGTCAGAACATCTAAACCATCTACACTAGCTAAAGCAAGTATTCGATTGAAATTTTTATTTTTTATTTGAATTTCATATTCGCTTCCATCTTTTGCTTCTATATAAGTTTTTTCGTCTTTAAAATAGGTAGCGACAGGATTTCCTTTAACAAGGATATTTACATCCACAGTATTGTAATAATTATTCATAATTTATCTTTCTTTTTGTAGAAAGCGGATCATACATCCGATTTCAACTATAAATAGTAAAACGACATAAAAAAAATTGTCTTTTGTTTTTATAATAGTATTGTAATTACATATTGATACCTTCATATGGAAAACCAAATAATAAACAACCTTAAAAAATACGGAAACGACTTTCAATTAAAATGTATTTCAAGTCTTTTGAGCGATAAGACTTTTTTAGAAAGAATATACGACATTGTAGATTTCAACAGCTTTGAAATGGATGCTCACCAATGGATAGTAAAAACTATTGTAGAATATTTTATAAAATATAAAGATTTACCTACGATGACAGCTTTTAAAGTTCAAGTAGATACAATCGAAACTGAATTGCTTAAAAAAACAGTAGTTGACCAACTAAAGTTAGTATATCAAAAAATAAGCGAGAGCGATATAAAATATGTGAAGGAACAGTATTTAGAATTTTGTAAAAATCAAAAAATGAAAAATGCTATTCTTAGTAGCGTCGAATTGATTAAAATAGGCCATTATGATAGAATTTCGCATGTAGTTCAAGAAGCGTTGAAAGCAGGCATGGAAAGAAACATCGGACATGATTATATGACCGACATAGACAATCGTATGAGTGTAATGGCAAGAAACACGATGAGAACTCCGTGGGAAGTGGTCGATGCTATAATGGATGGAGGATTAGCTTCAGGAGAGTTAGGAGTGATAACGGCATGTGCAGGCAGTGGTAAAAGTTGGGTATTAGCAAAAATCGGTGCAGAAGTAATGAAGAATGGAAAAAACGTGTTACATTTTACTCTAGAATTAAATGAAAACTACGTGGGGCTTAGATATGATAGTTGTTTTACAGGTATAGACTTTCAAAATATTAGAAATAACGTAAATGTTGTTAAAGATAAAATTTCAAATATTCCCGGAAAATTAATAATCAAATATTTTCCACTAAAAACAGTCAGCGCACATAGTCTTAAAATTCATACTGAAAGAATTCAAACTTTAGGGACCAAGATCGACATGATAATTGTAGATTATGCTGATATTTTAAAGCCAACTTCTTCCGATAGGAACTCTAATAGTTATAGTGAGGCGGGTGGAATATATGAAGAATTAAGAAGCATTGCGGGAGAATTGCAAATACCAATCTGGACCGCATCACAAAGCAATAGAGCGGCAATAGATGAAGATATTATTCAAGCCAATAACATCAGCGATAGTTACAGAAAAATAATGACGGCGGATTTTGTCATGAGTCTTTCTAGAAAAGTAAACGACAAAGTGAGTAACACCGCAAGATTTCATATTATCAAGAATCGTTTTGGTCCAGATGGAATGACTTTTCCAA
>Ga0194132_10009816_pt1 | contig 12998 bp, 11 predicted proteins | sample TA2KigOf80mmetaG_FD_148612 | JGI IMG/M metagenome (GOLD analysis project Ga0194132, IMG submission 148612) | Freshwater microbial communities from Lake Tanganyika, Tanzania - TA2015054 Kigoma Offshore 80m | ecosystem: Environmental > Aquatic > Freshwater > Lake | place: Tanzania: Lake... | reverse complement strand
TCCGACAAGATCGATAAGATTGAGAAGCTTCTTGATATGAACACAAATTTGACAGTCGATCTATCAAAGAAGCAAGCCCGATTGTCTGTCTTAGAGTCGTCCGTTGATGCATCCGAAAGGTCTCACATGATTGAAGAAGAACGACTCCGGTGTCTAGATGAAGGTCTACGAGGTTCTGAGAACATCGAGGTAATTTCTATTAGGCGTAAATCCGATGAATGCCTGAAGGCCATCAGGAGGATTGAGGGCGAGAATCTTCAGATTGCATCCAATAAGGGTCGACTCTCGTCCGACCTTGAAAGACTAACAAGGGACAGGCTTGTTAGAGAAGATCTTCTTGCAAGGCTGAAGAGCAGAGAGGTAATTTCTACTGCTTTTTCTCGAAAGGGAATTCCATCTTCAATTATTCGGACTCAAATCCCCCTCATTAATTCTGAAATCTCCAAGATCTTAGGGGGGATTGTTGACTTTTCGGTTGAGATTGAGAACGACGAGGATTCTGACTCTCTAGAGATCTATATTAATTACGGAGATTCACGGAGAATTATTGAGCTCGGATCAGGAATGGAGAAGATGATCTCCTCTATTGCAATTCGTGTCGCGCTTATTAACATCTCGACACTTCCCAAAACAAACATTTTTATCCTTGATGAAGGATTCGGTGCACTTGACTCACTGGCTGTCGAGTCATGCAATAGATTACTTCAGTCTCTCAAGAGGTATTTTAAGAGTGTTTTTGTCATTACTCATATTGACGGTATTAAAGACTGCGCCGATATAACGGTTGAGATCACCAAGGCAGAGAAAGATTCAAAGGTTCAATATGTCTAAGAGACCCTATGTAAACAACAGATGGATTAAGCCTCACCCCGCAGGTTTTGTTATCATAACCCCCGATAAAATGTCAGAGCCTTTGCCTCTAAGTTGTCCAGTTTGTCACTCGATGCTAAGAAACAAAGATGATGAGATTTCATGGGAGAGTTTGCAGTGCTGTTATATGTGTAAACTTGATTGGGCTGAATCTAGAAAAAGTGAGTGGTTAAAAGGCTGGAGACCTACGAATGAAGACATTTTCTTAAAACTTAATAATCGACCACCGATACAGTTAAACTTATCTGTCGATAATTAAAGATAGCTCACTACTTATTATATCGATATTTAAAGATGTAGAGGTTTATTATGCTCACTCAGAAAACAATTGACTATAATGCACTAGGACAGGCTCTCGATACTACCTGGGGGAGATCTTCAACGCCTAAGACGGCAAGCTTTTCTGTTAAGTTCTCTTTAAGCGGAAATGTTCTTGTTGCATCTTATGCTGCAATTGTTAATTTTGGAACAGAGTATGAGATGATTCAGATGAAGAGAAATTACGAGAGTGAGTCGGTTAAGGTAATAGCAGAAGTTTTAAAACAGGTCAGGGCAAATTACAGAAAATTCTCTGGAGGGAAGACAATCTCCCTTAAGGAGATGGGATCAGAAGATTCTTTAGAGATTATTGGTTTTGGAGTTCACAATCCTAAGAGAACTTCATATTATAGAAGAAAGACAAAATTTGAACTTTCATGACCTTCAAAAATCCTTCTTCAAAAACCGAACAAGTCAAAGAAATAGTCAGATGCGGTAGAGACCCTGTCTATTTTATGAAGACTTATACGAAGATTCAGCACCCTAAAAGAGGATTAATACCTTTTGACACTTATTCATTTCAGGATGATTGTGTCAAAGCCTTTGAAGAGAATCGTTTTAATATTATTCTGAAATCAAGACAGCTTGGGCTCTCTACTATCACAGCTGCTTATTCAGTCTGGTTTGCCCTCTTTAAAAAAGATAAAAATGTTCTCGTCATTGCCACAAAGCTTCAGACGGCAATGAATTTTATCAAGAAGGTAAAGACTATGCTGGATGGTCTTCCCAAATGGCTACTTCTTGCAAAATACGAGGCAACAAAACAGCAAATTCGACTAAATAATGGATCCACCATTGCTGCAATTCCAACATCACCTGATGCAGGACGATCCGAGGCGCTATCTCTTCTTATTGTCGATGAGGCTGCATTCATTAGGGATTTTGAGGACATCTGGACGGGTCTGTATCCTACACTTTCAACAGGAGGATCGGCTGTAATCATCTCAACGCCGAATGGCGTAGGAGGACAGTATTATAAGCTGTGGACAGACGCCGTTGCTCAGCAAAATGAATTTAACACCATCAACTTACCATGGTGGGTACATCCAGAGCATGACCAAGAGTGGTTCGACAAAGAGACGAGAAACCTTCCAAAAAGGAAGGTAGCTCAAGAATTTATGTGCGATTTCATATCCTCGGGTGAAACCTTTCTTCAGGCAGCTGAGATGGATTATCTGAGAGGAATGCTTGACCCTCCTAAGAGAAAAGAAGGGATTGCTAATGCAGTCTGGGTTTGGGCTGATCCGGCACCTGAAAGAAGATATTTTATTTCTGCTGACGTCGCCCGCGGAGATGCCGCTGACTTTTCAGCATTTCATGTAATTTGTGTAGACAATGCTGAAGTTGTATGCGAATTTATGGGAAAAGTTCCTCCCGATAAATTTGCTGACATTCTTCTTGAATATGGAAAGAAATATAACGGAGCAATTCTCTGTCCTGAAAGAAATACATTCGGATATTTTACTTGCGTCAGACTTCGTGATTCAGGATACAAGAGGCTTTGGTACAGGAATGCAAATGCTGATATGTGGACCTTCATTCAGAGCGATCCTGAGCAAGTACCAGGATTTGAGACACAAGTTAATACACGATCTCAAATGTTAGGAAAGCTTGAAGAATTAATCAGAAATCAGGTAATTAAAATTTATTCACAAAGAACTTATGATCAGCTTCAAGGTTTTGTTTGGCATGGATCCAAAGCTCAGGCATCTCGTGATGCACATGATGATCTTATCATGAGTCTTGCAATCGGAATGTGGATCACACATGGTTCGTCCTCAGACTCGGAATCAGGAAGAGAGATGGCAATGGCAATGTTAAAAGCGACCGGAATTTTAAGAAGAGATCCTGATTCTACATTTCACGTTAATTACAATTCAGTCAAACCCATATCTAGTATGTATGTTCAAGGATTAAACGCTTTAAAACCAAGAGATCCACATAGAAATCACGACCCAAGTGATTTTAATTGGCTTTTAAAATAATTTGAACAATATATTTATTCAATAATGGTCTTTTGTTTTGGAGTTCATCAATATGAGAAAAATATCAGCTCAAACACTTAGAAGAATTATTCAGTCTGAAGCTAAGAAGTTTTTGTGGGAAGAGAAAAGAGACGATCAAGAAAGAAAAGTTTTTAATTCTGCAAGTGATCTTTTGGGTGCCATAGAGGACTTTAAGGAGAATGCAACTGATGAGCAGCTCATTTCTTTACAGTCTTCAATTGATCAGATGAGTCGTCATCTTACAGATATGAGAAAGAATTCTGAGAATTATACTGACAAGCCAGAAAACTCAGTCATAATTGGCGGAAATAAAGGTAATGACAATTAACTTCTAGTCAGATAAAAATATTATCTGATCACAGGAGCCTGAACTCCGAATAGGCAGGCAATTTTATGTCAAACAAGAAACAGAAGAATCTTTTTCGTCAGCTTACAGATCTTTTTAGAAGCGGACCCATTGTAAAAAGAAAAATTCGATCAATTGATACAACAATTGCAGTCCCTGATAAGACAAAATCTTCAGGGGCTTTGTTGTTTCAAAAATCATCGGCACCCACATACGCCACCATCACAGCCAACGCGTATAACCTCTCTGAACGCTTGATGCGCTATCAAGATTTTCAAGAGATGGAGTACAGTTTAGATTCAACCACTTGCATAGCAACGCCTGATGGCTTTGTGACGATTGGTGAACTGGCTGAAAGGTGTAAAAACGATCCTGACTATAAGTTTATTGTATACTCTTATGACCATGATGCAGGTCAAATCGTACCTGCATATGGAAAGCAAGCGCGTCAAACTTGTGTTGACCATGCATGGAAAATAACTTTTGATAGCGGAAAGACGATAACAGCCAGTCCCGAGCACCGTCTGATGTTACGTGATGGGTCGTATAGAAAGGTGGAAGATCTCCAGGTTGGAGATAGCATGATGCCTTTTTATAGAAAAGATCTTTTTGCCAATGCAAAGGAAGGTACAAAAGGATATTCATGGATCTACACAATGGATTCTTCTTCTAAGGGCTGGAAGAAGGAACATCAACTAATTGCAGAGTGGGTCTCTGGTAGAGGTTTGGCTGAGGATGAAGTTGTGCACCATATCAACTTTGTCAAAACAGATAATCGCCCTGAAAATTTGAAGATAATGACAAAGTCCGATCATGATTCTTACCATACTGATCTCAATAATCGAGTTAAGTGGTCAGAGGAAAATAAGGGCTGGATTGAAAAATTTAAAGCACAACATGCAAATTGGATGTTGCATAATGCTCCAACTCGTCGAAGAGATGTCACTTTTCCTAAAATACTTCAGCTTTGTGAAAAACTAGGCTTTAGTATTCCCAAAGTTGCTCATGCCTTAGATGTTAAACCCAATCTTATTAATGAAAGATTGGTTGCAAATGGATTTAAAAGTTTTACTCAATTTGCCGAGGTTTATTCATCCGGTGAATTAATCCAGAAAAAAAATCAAATTGGCAAATTGACTAGAGAAATTTCTCTTGACGAAATTAAATCCATCATCGTCGAGAATGACACCAAGAGATCGCTGGCCATTAAACTAGGTTGTACTGTCAACGTACTTGATAAGTTTCTTAATAGACGTGTTAATATCTCGTGGAGAGACCTGAGAGAACAGCTAGGATACAAGAACGAGAGTCACGACCACAGAACTGGCGGTAGGCCGAAAGGAAACAACAACAATAGTTTGACTTTTCAGCAAATTTGTGATTCATATACGGACGGAATAACTCTCCCGAGATTGTCTGAAAAATTAAGAGTCAATAAAAACACAATTATTTCTCGATTAAATCAGAACGGGTATTCAAAATATAGTGAATTTCAGGATCGTCATCTTAATCACAAGATTGTTTCTATTGAATATGTTGGAGTTATCCCACTTTATGATCTGACCGTGGATGGATACAAGAATTTTGCAACGGACACTGTTATTTCTCATAACACTCCAGAGATTGCTGCAGCTCTTGACATTTATGCTGACGAAACATGCTCCCAAGACGACAAAGGTAGGGTTCTACACATCTATTCGGACAATGAAAAGATTAAAGAAATACTTGAGGACATGTTCTACAATACATTAAATGTGGAATTTAACTTAAGATCTTGGGCAAGAAATCTTGTTAAGTATGGAGATTTTTTTGTTTATAACGACGTTCATCCTGAAAATGGAGTTGTCTCAGCTTTTCCAATTCCCGTTAACGAGATAGAAAGAGAAGAGAATTACGATCCTAACGATCCGATGGCCGTTCGTTATCGATGGGTAACTCTAGGAAATAGAATATTGGAAAACTGGGAAGTGACCCATTTTAGACTTCTTGGAAATGATATGTTCCTGCCATATGGGTCTTCCATTATCGAACCAGCAAGAAGAATTTGGAGACAGCTTATCCTCATCGAGGACGCCATGCTAGTCTATCGAGTCGTAAGGGCTCCTGAGCGACGTGTTTTCTACATTGATGTTGCAAATATTCCAGCTGCCGAAGTCCCGCTATACGTCGAAGAACAAAGAAAAAATTTAAGATCAAATCAGGTCATTGATAGAAACACGGGTAGGGTTGATTTAAGATACAATCCTTTGCCTGTTCACAAAGACACTCCCGTTCCATTGCTGGATGGTACAACTATCACAATCGAGTCCCTGTCAAGAAACATGGAGCAAAATAAAGATTATGTTCCATGGGTTTATTCAGTACAGGATGGGACAAAAAAAATTGTACCAGGTAAGGTTGTGTGGTGTGGAAAGAATTATACTGCTGAATCGCTTACCAAAGTAACTCTTGATGATGGATCTTATATCATAACAGCCCATGAGCATCCCTTTGTTATGAGAGACGGAGGGAAAAAGAGAGCCGATGAGCTTCTTGTCGGTGACAGCTTAATGTCTGCTTATAGAGACGTAAACAACAAGGGTTATGAAAGAATTATAGAGCCTGATGGGTCAAGAAACTCTACTCATTCAATAGTTGCAAGAGACGCCTATAGAGAAAAATGGGAAAACACCCTAGGGAGAGTTGTTCATCACAAACATCCTGAAGTTGGTGTCGCAAATAAGAGAAATAACACTCCAGACAATCTTGAGGTTATGAATTTCTGGGATCATCGAAAGATGCATGCCGAGCATTGTGAAAAAACCCTAAACAGACCAGAACTCTTAGTGGCTAGAAGAGCAAAAAGAATAGAATACAACAAGTCTTCTGAAAAAAGAAGAAAAACATCCGAGCTTAACAAAGCACTCAAGAAGGCTGAAAGGATGGGAAGAGACTATAATGGGTCTGAACTTCATAAGTCTCACAATACTTTAAGAAGAGAAGCTCAGTTAAAAACCTGGTCCTTAAACAAAGATTCAAGAAATGAATCAATGAGATGGGTTATTCCAAATGAAATTATGTCTTTTGTGTTTGATGTTGTAAAAACAAACCCAAAAATTGGTCGTGAAGAAATTACAAATGCTATAAGAACAAATCCTACGATGATAAATTTGATTTCATCATCAAATTTATCCCCTGAAAGAGATGTAAGTAAGTTCCATGTTTCGGCTATCGTAAATAAGCTTCATAGAATGGGTTGTATTCAAAAACCCACTTTTAGTAATTTTAGAGTTTTTGCAATTAATAATTTTGCTCCTGTCAATCATCAAGTTGTTAAAACTGAGACAATTATTGAAAATGTTGATGTTTATTGCATGACTGTAGTCGGACCGAACGGTGAAGATGATAGGCATAATTTTGCTGTAAATGGTTGTGGTATTGAATCTCATGAAACCAAAAACGCGCTTAAATCTTTAATTTTCTTATGGAACTCAGTTGATGAAGATTACTTTATTCCTGTAAGAGGTACGGACACAGGGACCCGTATTGAGACTTTGGCAGGCGGTCAAAATACCGCAGCTGTTGAAGACGTTGCATATATTCAAAAGAAATTATTTGCTGCCTTGAAAATTCCTAGAGCGTATTTGGGATATGATGAGACTTTATCCTCAAAAGCGACTCTTGCCCAAGAAGATATCAGATTCTCAAGAACTATCAATGTAATTCAAAGGGTTATGCTCTCTGAGCTTAACAAGCTTGCCATTATTCATTTATACGCCCATGGATTCGACGGAGAAGATTTACAGAATTTTATTCTAAGACTTTCTAATCCCTCTACAATTGCTCAACAACAGAAATTAGAGCTTTGGAGAGCCAAATTTGAAATTGGTGGAGCTGCTCCTGAAGGTTTTGTTAATAAGAACTTTATTAGAAAAGAGATCTGGGGCCTTAATGATGAAGAGTGTCAGAAGATTGATGATGGAAGAATAAAAGATAAAATTGTCGATCAGACCATTGAGTCTTCTTCTGCAGGTGGAGACGACGGAGGGGGAGGCGACGCAGGCGGAGGAGATGATCCTTTCGGCGGTGGTGGAGATGATGCGGGCGGCGGCGATGATCTCTTTGGTGGGGGAGGAGATGAGGGAGGCGGAGACGAGCTTAATGCAGACAACGAGGATGATTCTGGAAAGGATCTCTTGCTTTCATCGAACCCTCATGACGGAGAGTCTTTCTCTATTCCGAGGTTTGATTTTGGAAGAATGGCAATTCAACCAAACTCAAGAATAGGGATGAGAAAAGAATCAAAAAAAGAAACAAGAAGCGTGTCGAACAAAAGATACGAAAGGCGCGGTGGAAAAATTAAGCTTCATGAACCCGGCTTATCATCAATGGTAAGTCCGTCGGAAGACATTTATGACTCTTCATTTTTCAAAAACCCATTTGATGATATTGGAAAAAACCCAATAAGTGAGAGAACTAGAATCTCTCTTCCGCCTGATGTTGTTTCAAGCCTTTCAAATTGGGAAAAAAGATTTGGAAAAAGAAATTCAAGAGGATTATTAAGAGAGACAAACAATATTGACAACGAAGACTTATTTATTGATGAGGAAGTTTAATATGCCAAGAGCACATAACAAAAGAAGAAATTCTGGGCTTCTATATGAATTTTTAGTGAGGACGATTTCAAGTGCTCTTGTTGAGGGAGACAAGAAGAAATCATCTTCAGCATTAAAAATTTTAAAAAAATATTACAAACCAGGGACTGAACTTTACAGAGAGTTTCGATTAATTAATGCACTTGTTCGAACAACTGTCAGCTCTGAGTCTGTTGCATCAAATATCCTAAACGAGGCTAGAAACGCCTCCAAAGAATATTCTTCATCGTCCCTTGATAAAGAAAAGTCTCACTTAATAAAGAGCATTAATTATACTTTTAACAATCCTGACTTTTACAATCAATTTGTAAATGAATACAAAGCCTATGCAACCGCTCAAACTCTAATAAATGAATGGAGAATGACTGCTCAAGAAAGAAATTTAGGTGAGACTGCCCTTTTCGAAGACCAGATGATAAGATGGCTTCTATCTGAAAAGGACCAACCTCAGGATTCAATTCTGACTGAAGACTCATCAGGGTCTTCAAAAGTGCTTGTAAGTGTTATGACAAAGAAACTGAACGAGAAATACGATGGTGTTCTTACAGAGTCTCAAAAAGATCTAATCAGGGCATATAGTCTTTCTAAAACGAATGAAAATCCCGGGCTCCTAAAAGCTAAACTTCTTGAAATTAAAACAAATTTAATTTTTGATACTGAAAAATATTCTCAAAAATTAGACAGTTATACGACGTCAAAAATTAATGAAGTCAAAGAGATTGTTAAGGCTGAAAAGCTTGACGAGATAAATGACGACACTGTTACACGTTTTATGCTCTATACAAAATTATTAAGCGAAATTAACTCAGAGGAGTAACTAGACATGTTAAATGAACAAAGACTGTTAGGAACATATGACGTTTTTGATTACGAAGTTGTAACAGAAGTCGTTAAGCCCTCAACCATTGTTGAAGACTCTTCAGGCAGAAAAATAGAGACGCCTGCTGTAAAGAAAGTGACGATGAAAGGAATTCTTCAAAAGTGCGATACTGTAAACCAGAATGGAAGAATTTATCCTGCAAAACTTCTTGAAAGAGAGGTTAAAAATTATCAGAAGTTTATTGTTGAAAATAGATCTTTAGGGGAATTAGATCATCCTGATTCTTCCGTTGTTAATTTAAAAAACGTCTCTCATATTATTCGAGAGGCTTATATGGATAAAGGTATTGTTTATGGTGTTGCAGAAGTTCTTGACACGCCTTCGGGAAAGATTCTTCAGTCACTTATTGAAACAGGCGTAAAATTAGGAATCTCTTCACGTGGGGTTGGTTCAACAAAGAAGCAAGGTGAATTTCATATTGTTCAAGATGATTTTCAGCTAATTTGCTGGGATTATGTTTCGGAACCGTCGACTCCTGGTGCTTTCATGTTCGCCGAAGGAAAAAGAATTGCCGAAGGAGAACTAAAAAAGATTTTTAACAAGAGCGACAGGATTGATCGAATTGTTAATGACATCTTGACTTATAAGAAGGGTGGTTAATATATGAATCAACAGAATACAAAAATTACAAGACAGTCGCTGAAAAAGATTGTAAAAGAATGCCTAATTGAAATTCTTTCTGAGGGAATATCCTCAAATAATTTTTCAAGCTCTGATATTACGGTACCAAGAAACACTGAAAGAAAGCCTTCTCCTGCAATTGCACAGGCAATTAGAGCAGAAGCAAAAAGAAACCCAATAATGGCAGATATTTTTGCTGATACTGCAAGAACAACTCTTCCTCAAATGCTGTCGGAGAGAAACGAACCTAGAGAGCAAGTGTCAGGGAGACTTGAGGATGTTTTTGGGGCTGAAACATCGTCAAAATGGGCTGAATTAGCATTTTTAGATTCAAATACAAAAAAGAGATAATATTTAGTCAAAGGTTGGAACATATTTAATACATCAACGAGGTTGAAATGAAACTGACACCAGAATTTATTAAGAGGCTTGTAAGAGAGGAGTTTGAAAAATCTTTTGATGTAGACACTGAAGAGACTGGTGCAGACGAATATGCTGATGCTCTTGTCAAAAAGATTGATTTTGTTAAAGCTCTTAAGATTGAAGAGGCAAGACTGAACAAGAGGCTAGTAAAGATTAGAGAACAAAAAGAAAAAACGATTAAGTCTATTAATAGATCTATCTGACAAGAATAATTTATTTACAGGAGAACAATATGCCCGGAAAAGGAAAATATACAGTTTTAAAAATGAATGCGAGACTGGCTCGTCTCTTTCCTGGAAATCCGGCGACAATTACTCCGCCTTTCTTGAAAGATAATGGGACACCAATGACCCCTCAGGAAGCTTTAGAAGAGCTTGTCGCAAAAGGAAATGCAATTCTAAGAGCAGAAGCCACTGATGATCCGCAGGGACTTGGGCAGAAGAACGGGTTTATTTATACGGGAGATCCTTCATGGCCAGATGACGGCGGAAGAGTGGATATAACTTACAGAAACAGAGAGGGATTAATTACTCCACCAAACGGACAGTTGACTCCTATGTTCGCAGGAGATCCAATGAACGCCTTCGTGCCTGATATTTCTTCACCAGGTCCTGGTCCTTCAGGAGAAAGTGCATCAGAGCTTGGAACACTAAGGGCTGATGGAAAAGACAAGACTCTTGATGGTAATCCAAAACTCTCGCCTGAAGAATACATGAGATCCAGAGGAAGAGACTTGAATCCTTCGCCTGGAACGAGAAGAACACCTGCAAGAACAGGATCAAAAGTGTATGCATCAAATACACTTGGAGGAAACCAGCTTAACACTTCTGACCCTGAACAGTATCCGGAATAAAATAGGAATAATACATGTCAAAACAACTTTATGAAGAAGCACTTGCTGATGTCAAGAGTTTAAAGGCGGTTGCAGAAGACAATGCCAAGAAAGCATTGGTTGAGGCTGTAACTCCTCGAATCAGAGATTTGATTGAAAAACAACTCTTGAAAGAGTTTTACGAGGATGAACTAGGAGACGACGAAGACCTAATGGGTGTTTCGTCTATCGACACCAACCCAGGGGGAGATGAGAAGGTATTTGACTATAATGATTCGTTACCGCCCTCAATCCCAGCTCCTGGTTCAGTCCCCAAAGGTAATCCAAGAGCCCCTCTCCTAACTGACAACCAAGAATCAGGTCAAAAAGAGATCGTAATTGATCTTGGTAATCTTTCAAGCCTTGCAAGTCTTGCTCAAGGAATTGGCGACGACTGTGATGAAACGGGGCTTGATTATCCAAAGTCACCTCCACCTACAACAGGTGATATTCTTGGGTTTAACAAACTTGTGTCAGGAGTGTCTGAGAGCACAAAGAGGCTTGTATCGGACAAAACACTTGCTCGTTCAGGCAAGGGAAAGGTTATGATACAAGAGCTTCTTACTAGAGTTGAGAATATGTACGAGTATGTGCAGGAGACCGCAATGGATCCCGCAAAGAAACAGAGGCTTGAGAACAGTCTTGAGTCTCATTATTCACTATTAAATAAACTGCAGGAGCAAAACAATATGAGAACAAGAAATAGACGGTCTCTTAATGAAGAGAAACTTACCTTTGAGCTTGATGGAGTCAACCTTCCCGAAGACGCTGACATGGAGTCAATCTTTGGTAGTGCCACTGTAAAGATCACTCCCGTCGGCGGCGGAGATGATGATACGGATGACGAAGACGACATGGATGACCTGGGCGACGACGAGGGTGGAGACGATGAGCTCGACCTCGAAGGCGGAGATGACGAGGGCGGAGATGACGAGGGCGGAGACGATGAGCTCGACCTCGAAGGCGGAGATGACGAGGGCGGAGACGATGAGCTCGACCTCGAAGGCGGAGACGAGAAAGAGGCTCAAAACGCTGGAAGAATGTATGGTGAGTCTCGCCGCCGCGACCGTCATGGAGACAATGTTATCGTTGAGATCGACGAGGGCATGCTTCGCCGTGAAATTGGAAAGATGAAGATGTTGAGAGAGGCTCGTGCTCGCCGAGCAAGAATCATCTCGGAGAAGAAGAATGCATCCTTTAAGGCACCTTCGAATAAGGGCCATGGTGCAGGAAAGCTTCGCGATCATGATGACCTTGGTGATCCAATCCTCGACATTGACTTGAATGACCTGAAAGAGGCTCTTTCAAGAGAGACGAGAGCTCTATCTCGCAGAGATGCTCACCGAAATGGTGCATCAAATCGGGTCGCGGAGGAAACCAATAACAAACTCCGTAATAAGTTGGCGGAAACGAATCTGTTCAACGCAAAGCTGGTCTATTCGAATAAGCTCCTTCAGAATGAGTCACTTTCGAAGAGACAGAAGGCTGAGATCATCGAGCGTCTTGATGAGGCAACAAATCTTCGCGAGGTGAAGCTCGTGTATGAAAGCCTCGTAAAGACAATGGCAGGCACTTCACGTCCTCTGCGTGAGTCGAACGAAAGAAGAGTTCTTGGATCGTCCTCACGTGCAACACGCCCAGCCTCAACAACCCTGACCGAGGGATTTGAGACTGACAGATGGGCACGCCTTGCCGGTATCATCAAGTAATTTGTCATTGAACTAAATTTAACCCCAAACTATAACGGAGAATATAAAATGAAAGTTTTTTCTTTAGATCAGTTAGCACAAGGAATCCGTGAGAAGCACATCGGTGCTGAGCGCTCACGCCTTGTAGAGAAGTGGAGCCGCACAGGTCTCCTTCGCGGATTGGATGGAAATCGTCGTGAGACCATGTCGCAGCTCCTGGAGAACCAGGCTGCCCAGGTCCTGAAGGAGAGCGGTTCGTTGTCACAGGGCGGCGCCGGGATGACCTCATCGGGTCAGATTCAGGGCTTCTCGAACATCGCATTCCCAATCGTTCGTCGTGT
>Ga0194132_10009814_pt1 | contig 13001 bp, 10 predicted proteins | sample TA2KigOf80mmetaG_FD_148612 | JGI IMG/M metagenome (GOLD analysis project Ga0194132, IMG submission 148612) | Freshwater microbial communities from Lake Tanganyika, Tanzania - TA2015054 Kigoma Offshore 80m | ecosystem: Environmental > Aquatic > Freshwater > Lake | place: Tanzania: Lake... | reverse complement strand
GGGCTCAGCGCAGCTGATCGACGGGGGCTGGACGGCCCGCTGACGACACGGGCCCGGCCGCGTCGGCGCGCCACCGGCGCCACGCTCGACCGTCGGGCGGTCTACGCTGTCCCTCGACCGGAGGCCGGAGGACCCGACGGCCCGGGACCGACGACGCGCGCGCTCACCACGCGCCGGCTTGCCGCCGACTGACCGTCCGGGGAGCCATCGGCCGGCGGCGTGCACGGATCCGCACGAGGGAGCAGATCGCGGTGGAGGGCGAGCGCGCGTTGAATGGCTGGCAGGCGGGCACTCGTCCCGATCCGGACGCCGGTGCCGATCCTGACTACGGCATCGTCGACGTCAACACCCAGATCGGATCGCACCACGGCCGCGCTGCGGGGGCACCGCCGGAGGATCTCGCGCGCGAGCGCCGCGAGCACGGCGTCCGCCTGACGCTGGCTCGCCACCGGACCGCGGCCCTGGGCGAGGCGACGTTCGGCAATAGCCTCCTGCTCGAGGCCGCCCAGGCGGACCCCGCGATCGTGCCGGTCGCCACGCTCACCGTCGATCGCTCCGACGAGTACCTGCGCCGGATCGGCGCCATCGCGTCGAAGGTCGCCGCCTTCTGGCTGGAGGGCCGCGCCGTCCCGATCGACTCGGTGGCCTCCGAGAACCTCGCGCGGACCGCCGCCTCCACGGGCAGGCCGCTGTTCATCGTCCTGGGCGAATGGGCTGACGCATCGCGGATCGGGCGGGCAACAGCGGATCTCGGCGTTCCCGTGATCCTCGTCGGCCACCACTACGACCATTCCGTTGACAACCTGGCCGCGGCGCGGCGGTATCCGCACCTGCACCTCGAGACCAGCCGCATGGCGCACCTGGGCGCGATCGAGGTGGCCGTCCGCGAGATCGGTGCCGAGCGTGTCCTGTACGGCAGCGGGGCGCCGTTCCGCGCGATGCAGTCGGGCATCAATGCGATCGTCGCGGCGCCGATCAGCGACGACGAGAAGCGACTGATCCTCGGCGACAACGCCCGGCGCCTGTTTGGCCTGCCCTCTTCGGCGACCGCGACCACGCTCCCCGCCGTCGTCCGCCCGCGCCGCGTGATCGACGCCCACACCCACCTGGGGCCCCTGCCGTGGGATGCGCCCTACGTGGACGATCGCGACCTGATGCCGCTGCTGGCTGCCCAGAACAACGCGGTCGCCGCCGTCGCCTCGTCGGTCCACGCGCTGGGGGCCGACACCGATGCTGGCAACGCCCGCACCGTCGAGGTCTGCGGCGCGGGGACGGGCCAGCTCGGCTACATCGCCGGGGACCCCAACGATGTCGAGGCAACCCGCGACCAGATCCGCCGGTTCGGGGACAAGCCCGGCATCGTGGGCACAAAGGTGCACTGCCAGTGGTCGGGCCGGCCGACGGGCAGCCGTGAGATCGCGGCCCTGTTCGAGGTCTTCGCCGACTACGGCAGACCCGTGAAGATCCACAACGACGGGCCCGACTGGGACGCGCGCCTGCTGGACCTCGCGCGCCGCCACCCGCGCCTGCCGATCATCATCGCCCACGGCGGCCTGGGCTACCCGATGCTGGAGGGCGCCGCGCTGACCGCGGCGGCGGACAACATCTACCTCGAGATGTGCAGCAGCTTCGCGCAGATCCCCACGGTGCGCCAGATGCTCCACATCATGCCCCCGCACAAGTTCCTCTACGGCACCGACGCGCCGCTGCTGGACCCGAGCTTCGTGCTGGGCACCTACCAGGATGCGCACATCCCGGCCGACCGCCAGGACGCCACGTACCACGACAACGCGGCGCGCCTCTTCGGCCTCGCCTGAGCCTCGCCCGAGCCCGCCGCCCACCTGAGGGGGACGCACCACCACGTGACTGACCACGGCTTCATCGACGTCAACAGCCAGATCGGACCGGCCCACGGCAACGCCGCCGGCGCGACCGCAGAGACCCTCGCCGCAGAGCGGCGCGCCCACGGAATCCGCCACTCCCTCGTCCGCCACCGCAACGCCCTGTACGGGGAGAGCCGCCTGGGCAACCGGGCCGTCCTCGAGGCCTGTGAGCGCGACCCGGGCCTCCACCCGGTCGCCGTACTGGCTCCGGAGCGGAGCGACACGCTGGACCAGGCGTCGGGCCTGGGCTCACGCGTGGCCGGCTTCTGGCTGGAGGGCGAGGCCCTGCCCGGCAAGGGTGGTGCGGCGACTGATCGGCTCGTGCGAGCCGCAGCCGCCACCGGCAAGCCGCTGATCGCCGCGATCCGGGCCTACGGCGACGCGTCCGCGGTCGGCGCCGCCACGGCCGGGCTCGGCGTGCCCGTGGTCCTGTCGGGCTGGCACTACATCAACTCCGTGGACGTGCTCGCGGCCGCCCGCCACTGGGAGCACCTGTTCGTGGAGTCGTCCCGGGCGGCGCACCTGGGCGCAATCGGGATCGCCGTCCGCGAGATCGGCGCCGAACGTGTCCTGCTCGGTACCGAAGCTCCCATTCGCGCGATGCGGTCCTCCCTCAACGCGATCCTCACGGCGCCGATCCCCGACGACGCGAAGCGCGCGATTCTCGGCGGCAACGCGGCGCGCATCTTCGGGCTGCCGGCCGGGCCCATCGAGCTGCCGGAGGTCCGCCGGCTGGCCCGTGCCGTCGACGTGCACACCCACAGCGGTCCGTTGCGGTGGGATGTCACCGACCTCGACTTCCCGGATCTCGTCCCGGAACTTGCCCGTCTGACCGGCACCACGCATGCCGTCTCGTCGAGCATCCTTGCGATCAATTCCGACACCGAGGCCGGCAATCTCGAGGTCGTGGAGGGCTGCGCCCGGCTGCCGGGCCAGGTCGGCTACCTCGTGGCGGACCCCAACGACCTCGACGCGACCCGCGACCAGATCCGGCGCTGGGGCGACGCGCCCGGAATCGTCGGGATCAAGGTGCACTGCGAGGGCTCGAGCCGCCACACGGGGACCAGCCAGATCCGCGACGTCTTCCGCATCCTCGCCGACTACGGGCGGCCGGTGAAGATCCACAACGACGGCCCTGAGTGGGAGCAGCACCTGGTCCGGATCGCGCGCGACCACCCGCGGCTGCCGATCGTGATCGCCCACGGCGGCCTGGGCTTCCCCGACCGGCCGGGGGCATGGGCCACCGTCCAGGCCGACAACATCCACCTGGAGATGTCCAGCAGCTTCGCCACGCTCGAGCGGGTGCGGGAGGTCGCGCGGACGGTGCCCCGCCACAAGTTCCTCTACGGCACAGACGCGCCGCTCCTGGATCCGGCCTACGTGCTGGGCACGTACCAGGACGCCCAGATCCCGGAGGACCAGCAGGACGACGTCTATTTCGGCAACGCGGCCCGGCTCTACGGGCTGACCTGATTTTCCGTCACCGGAGCGGGCGCCGTCGTCGGCCCCGCCGGACCAGGACCCCCAGGAGGTTCACCCTTGACCACGTACCGCACCGCCATCATCGGCCTGTCCTGGATCGCCACCGATCCACCGCCGCCGGCATCGGATCCTGTGCTCGGGACGTCCATCCCGTACAGCCACGCAGCGGCCCTCGCCGCAGTGCCGAACGTGGAGGTCGTCGCCGGCTGCGACATCAACCCGGCCATGCGCGACCAGTTCCTGGAGCGCTGGAGCGGTCGCTGGCCGGGCGCGAAGACCTACGAGAACTACCGCGAGATGCTCGCGCGGGAGAAGCCGGACCTCGTCTCGATCGTGACGCCGGACTTCCTCCACGCCGACCCGTTCCTCGCCGCCGTCGAGCACGGCGCGAAGGGCATCTTCTGCGACAAGCCGCTGGCCACCAACCTCGCGGACGCGGACCGGATGGTCGCCGCCGCGAAGGCCGCCGGCACGGTCGTCAACATCAACTTCACGCGCCGCTGGATCCCCCAGTACGTCAACGCGCGGGCGATCCTCCGGTCGGGCCGCCTGGGCGATCTGTCGCAGATCATCGCGGAGTCCGGCGGCCCGCGGGCGATGCTCTTCCGCAACCACACCCACCTGGTCGACCTGCTCTGCTACTACGCCGACGGCGATCCCATCTGGGTCGTCAGCGAACTGGAGCCCGGGTTCGAGGACTACGGCACCGAGTACAAGGGCGACGGCGGCAAGACCGAGAGCAGCGAGCCGGCGGCGAACTACTACGTCGCCTTCGCCAACGGCGTGCGCGCCTACCTCACGGGCATGAAGAACACCCAGCCCGACACGATCGTGAGCCTCCGGGCCGCGAAGGGCCGGATCACGGTCGATGAGTTCGGCTCGGAGCTGCGCGCGATCGCGGGCGGCGGCACGATGATGCCCAGCGGCGCACCCACCCGCCAGACCGAGTTCCTGGCCCCGGCCTATTCCATTTCGGGCATGCACGCCGCGGTCGTGGACCTCATCACGGGCCTCGAGACCGGCCGTCCCACCGCGAGTCCGGTTGAGCACGCGCGGCGCACGACCGCCATCATTGAGGCCGTGCTCCAGTCGCAGGCGCAGGGGAACGTGCGCGTGCCCGTCGCGCCGCCGCAGCCGTAGCGAACCAGCCCCAGCAGGCAGAGATCAGGACAGGAGGGAACCACCCATGCGCCTCGCCTCGTACCAGGGCTCCAACGGAGCGGCCCGGTCGGCCGTCATCGTCAAGCAGGGCGGCGGTGACGTCGTCGTCGACCTCAACGAAGCGTCCGGCGGCCGCCTCTCGGCCAGCCTCTTCGACGTGATCAACGCCGGCGATTCGGCACTCGCCGAGGCCCGCCGCATCGCCGGGTCCGGCGCCCAGGGCAAGCCCCTCGGCTCGGTCAAGCTGCTGGCCCCGATCCAGCGGCCCGGCAAGCTGATCTGCATCGCCGGCAACTTCCAGAAGCACATCGAAGAGGGCGGCGGGCAGCGGGTCGACAAGAACGTCATCGTTCCCAAGCTGTTCATCAAGCCCAGCTCCTCGATCATCGGGCCGGGTGACGCGGTGACGCTGCCGCCCACGTCTGAGAACTCGACCGACTGGGAGCTGGAGCTCGCCGTCGTCATCGGCAAGCGCGGCCGCGACATCCCCTACGAGCGCGCGCTCGACTACGTCGTCGGCTACTCGGTGATCAACGACATCTCCGGCCGCTCGATGGACTGGAACGTCGCCGGGCGCAACCCGGGCGGCTTCGACTCCTTCTTCGACTGGCTCAACGGCAAGTGGATCGACGGCTTCGCCGCGTGGGGCCCGTGGATCACCACCACCGACGAGGTCCCGAACCCGAGCAACATGGACATGGAGCTCAAGGTCAACGACAAGGTGTGGCAGAAGGGCAACACCGGGGACATGATCTTCAACTTCGCGGAGATCATCTCCTTCGCGTCCCAGTTCATGACCTGGGAGCCGGGCGACGTGATCGCGTCGGGCACCCTCGACGGAACCGGCGACGCGGCCGGTGTCTACCTCAAGGCGGGCGACGTCCAGTACGGCACGATCGGCCACCTCGGCACGCTCGTGACGCCGGTCGCCGCGCGCACGTCGCCCATCGGCCTCAAGTGGCGGGCATAGGCAGCACGTCGCCCGCCTGACCAGTCTGCGAAGGGGCCGCGGACCTGCCTCGATGTTCGACCTGATCATCCGCGGGGGGAGCTTGATCGACGGATCGGGCTCCCCCCGCCGTCGTTCCGACGTCGGGGTCCGCGAGGGTCGCGTGGCGGCTCTCGGGGACCTGTCCGCCGCCGAAGCCGCTGACACGATCGACGCGGCCGGGCGGATCGTGGCGCCCGGATTCGTCGACATCCACACCCATTCCGATTTCACGATCCTCTCGGATCCCCGTGCGCGCAGCTCCGTGCGCCAGGGGGTCACGACCGAGGTCATCGGCAACTGCGGCATGAGCCCGGCGCCCCTCACCGACGCGCGGGCCGCCGAGATCCGCGACGCGCTCAAGGGCATCGACCCCGACCCGGCCGTGCGAGCGTCGTGGCGCTCGTTCGCCGAGTACGCCGCCGCCGTCGAGCGGGCCCGACCCGCGATCAACGTGGCGCCGCTCATCGGCCACATCACGCTCAAGGTTGCCGCCGGCGGCAACGAGGCCCGCCCGGCCACGACCGACGAACGGGCCACCATGGTTCGGCTGCTCGATGAGTCGTTCGAGGCCGGCGCCGTCGGCCTGTCGACCGGCCTCATGTTCCCGCCGGCGATGTCGGCGGACTTCGACGAGCTGGTTGCCCTGGGCCGGGCCGTCGCCCGCCATGGCCGGCTGTTCGCGGTCCACATGCGCAACTACAACGATCGCCTGCTGGGTGCCGTGGAGGAGGCGATCGCGGTGGCCCGGGCCACGGGCTGCCGGCTGCAGGTGTCGCACCTGGCCGTCGCCGGGCGTCGCAACTGGGGCAAGGTCCCGCAGGCCCTCGCCCTGATCGACCGCGCCCGCGGGGAGGGCCTCGACATCGGGACCGACATCTACCCCTATGTCGCGGGCTCCGCGAACACCTCGCAGATTCTGCCGGAGTGGGCGCAGGCGGGCGGGGCGCCGGCCATCGTCGAACGCCTCGGGGACGAAGCCGAACGGCGCCGGATCCTGGAGGACTGGCGATCCTCGCGCTTCATCGACTGGGACGAGGTGGAGATCGTCCTGGTCGACCCGGGCATGGAGGAGTTGCTCGGGCTCACGGTCGAGGAGATCGGCCGGCGCCGCGGAATCGACCCGTCGCTCGCGGTGCTCGATCTCATCCGCGACACGGAGAACCGGGCAATGAGCGTGGGCTACGGTCGCTCCGAGGACGACCTGCTGGCCGTGCTCTGCCACGAGGCGACCTCGATCGGCTCCGACGGCGTCGCGATGGACCCCGACGGTCCATCCGGGGTTGGCCGGCCGCACCCTCGCTCGTTCGGCTGCTACCCGCGCTTCCTCGGGCGCTACGTGCGGGACCAGGGCCTGGTCACACTCGAGGGCGCCATCGCCATGGCCACGTCGCGTCCCGCCGAGCGGATCGGCCTTGCGGATCGCGGGCTGGTCGCCGAGGGCCGCCGTGCCGACCTCGTGGTCGTTGACCCGGAGACGGTGCTCGACAACGCCACGTTCGCCGAGCCGCACCGGTTCCCGGCGGGGATCGAGGAGGTGATCGTGGCCGGGAGCCGCGTGATCGCAGCCGGCGAACAACGCGATGACGTGCGTCCCGGCGGGGTCGTGAGGCGCGCCGCGACCATCGCATGAACCGTCTTCGCGGGTCGGTCGCCTCGCCCGCGGCGCTGTCCCGGCGACGACCCGTCCGGACGCTGTTCCTCGGGATCACCCTGAGCCGGCTTGGCGAGTCGCTGACGGTCGTGTCGCTGATCTGGATCGTGTTCCAGGAGACGCAGTCCGCCCAGGGCGTGGCAGTTGCCCAGTTCGCCTACACGGCGCTGATCCCGGTCGGCGGGCTGTTCGTCGGGGCAGTGCTCGACCGCTATCGCGTGGTGCCGGTGATGGTGCTCGACGCGTTCCTCAAGGTCGGGGTCGTGCTGCTGGCCATCGCGGCCGCCCTGGCCGGGGTGGGCGTCGTGCCGGCGGCCCTGCTTGCCGCGCTGTACCTCGGTCTCGCCTGGATGGTGGGCGGGGCGGGCCTGCCGACCCTCATCGCGGGCACCGTCGCGCCGGACGGCCACCCGCGCGCGAACCTCGCCGATTCGCTGACCTGGTCCCTGACCGCCTTCGTGGGGCCGATCCTGGCCGGCATCCTGATCGAGACGATCGGTCCGATCGCCGGGCTGGCGGCCGGCGCGGCCTGTGCGCTCGGCTACGGCCTGCTCCTGTGGTCGATCCAGGCCAACCTGATGTCCCACCTGCCGCCGGCAACGATCGGTGCGCTGGGCATCAAGGGGATCACGAGCGGGTTCCGGCTGGTCTTCCGCAGCCCGTTGCTGCTCAGCCTGACCGGGATGTTCACCTCGCTCAACGCGATCCAGACCGTGTACACCGTTGCCCTGCCGATCTACGCGACGCAGGTCCTGGGCGGCGGCGCGGCGGAGTACACCCTGCTGCTCTCGATCCGCTCGGTCGGCGAGATGGCCGGCACGATCCTCGGACGCTGGACCGCGCCGCGAATCGGCGTCGGTCGGGCGATCGTCCTTGCCGTCCTGTCCGGCGGGGCCCTGATCCTGCCGCTGGTCGCGATCACGTCCGTGCCGGTCGCGGTGGTCGCAATTCTCGTGGCCGGCCTGGTCGGCAACTCGCAGGGGCCATGGATCCAGGTCATTCGGATGCGCGTGATCCCGCCCGAGATGCGAAGCCGGGCGTTCGGCTCGATCCGGACCATGACCAACTCGCTGGCCCCGGTCGCCGCCCTCACGGCGGGCGTGATCGTGCCGCTGGTGGGGGTGCCGGCGATCTTCGGGATCGTCGCGGCGGGCTGGATCGCCACGGGCATCGGCCTCGCGAGCGTGCGCGAGTTGCGCGAGAGCGCTGCGTGACCGCCGTGGCGGACGCCGCGTTGGTGTCGGAAGCGGCCGTCGCACGAGCGCTGCGGCTGCTGTGGGCCAGCACTGCCGTCCGAGCCCTCGGCGACACGATGATCATGGTCGCGCTGGTCTGGGTGATCTTCGAGGCGACGGGGGACGCCGGCGGGCAGGCCCTGTTCCAATTCGCCTACACGTCGCTGATCGCGGTGGGCAGCCTGGTGGTCGGCGCGCTGCTCGACCGGTACCGCGTGGTGCCGGCGATGGTCGCCGACGGAGTCGGTCGAGCGATCGCGGGGGTCCTCGTCATCGCCGCCCTGGCGGCGGACGTCCTGGTGCTGCCGACGGCGCTGCTCGTCGCCTTCTACCTGGGCCTGACCCTCCAGTTCACGGGCAACGGCTTCCCGGCGATCGTTGCGGCCGCCCTTGAGCCGCGGCATCACCCGCGCGCGAACATGATCGAGGGCCTGGCCGGCGGGATCGCCGGCATCAGCGGGCCCGTTGTCGCGGGCTGGCTGATCGCCACGTCCGGGGTCTCGACGGCGCTCGCCGCCGGGGTCGTCGCGAGCCTCGTCGGTGCCGCGCTCCTCGCGATCGGGCGGCGCCCGCTGATGGACCGGCTGCCGCCGCGTTCGGTCGGGGTGGTGGGCCTGGCGGGCATCGTGGCCGGAATCCGGTACGTGGCGACGCGGCCGGTGCTGCTCGCCACGTCGGTGGCGTTCGCCGGCGGCGGCATCTTCGGGATCATGGCCAGCGTGGCCCTGCCCCTCTACGCCACCGAGGTGCTCAGCGGCGACGTGGGTGCCTATTCGCTGCTGGTGAGCGCGGCATCCATCGGGGCGATCCCCGGGATCCTCCTCGGTCGCGCCGTAGGCCGTCGTGTAGGGACCGGTCGCGCCCTGATCGGCGGCATGGTTCTCGCCGGGCTCCTCCAGGCCGGCCTCGCCTTCGTGGACGAGCTGCCCGCCGCCGTCACCCTGGTGGCGCTCGCCGGCTTCGTCAGCGGCTCGGCCGGGGCGTGGGCGAATACCCTCAGAATGGCCAGCATGGATGCCTCGATGCGCGGCCGGGCCTTCGGCGCGATGCGCGCGATCACGCACACGCCAGCGCCGTTCGCCGCCCTGGCGGCAGCGGCCGTGGTGCCGGTCGTCGGGATCCCCGGCACGTTCCTGCTGGCGGGTATCAACGCGGTGCTCATGGGCGTCGGGCTGGCGCTGGTGCGCAGCATCCGGGAGGGATAGCGATGGATCAGCGTGTGCTCGGACGGACTGGGCTCTCCGTGTCCGCGCTCGGCCTGGGCGGGGGCGCCGTCGGCGGGCTGATGGTGCGCGGGTCGGCCGCGGACCAGGAGCGGGCACTGGGCGTCGCGTTCGACGCGGGGATCACCTTCATCGACACCGCGCCGTCCTACGGTGACGGGGCGTCGGAGACGAACCTCGGCCGGGCGCTGGGCCGGGTGGCGGCGGGCCGCGCCAACGTGGTGCTGGCGACCAAGTTCACCATCCCGTCCGGCCCCGACCGCGATCTCGGGTCAGTGATCGAGGAGTCGCTCGACGCCAGCCTCCGGCGGCTGGGCCGAGAGCGGGTCGACCTCCTGCAATTGCACAACGCGATCGGCAGCGACGCCGCGGTGCCGGGTCGTTCCCTCGAGCCGGCCCGCGTCATCGAAGCGGTCGCTCCCGGGCTCGAGCGGCTCCGCACCGCGGGCAAGATCGGCTGCTACGGGATCACCGCGATCGGGGATCACGAAGCGCTGAACGCCGTGATCGATTCGGGCCGGTTCCAGACCGCCCAGGTGCCGTTCAACCTTCTTGCTCCGACGGCCGACGGCGTCCTGCCCCGGGCCGCGGCGAGCGGCATGGGCACGATCGGCATCCGGGTCCTGGCCGGGGGCGCCCTGTCGGGATCGGACTGGCGTCACCCGATCGGCATGGCGCAGGTGGCACCGATCGGCACGGGCGCCACCTACGCCGAAGATGTGGCTGCTGCCGGGCGCTTCCGGGGCCTGGTGGACGGTGGCTGGGCCCGGTCCCTTGCCGAAGCAGCGCTGCGGTTCGCGGCCTTCTCGCCGGACGCATCCACCGTGCTGGTCGGGGTATCCACCGTGGAACAGCTCCAGGATGCGATCGCCGCGACCGAGCGCGGCCCGCTGCCATCCGAGGCCATGGCGTTGATCGAGAACGTCTGGCGGGGCTGAAGCCGATCCGCTCGCCCACGGTCGTTCCTCCCGGATTACCGGCGGGGGCGGTCGTATGCGCCGGTCTTGTCCGCGGTACCCGTCCGGGCGGTACCGCGTGACGAATCGGGCCGTTTCGGAGCCGATCGAGGCCCTGGACCGCACATCCGACCGCCCGGATCGGTAGGACGGACAGACTTGCGGAGCGACGCAGCGCCGGGGCTCCGGGACCGCCCCGGCAGCGTCCGTCGTCGGTCACAATCCGGCCATCTGAAGGAGGGGTCGATGAAGATCACTGACGTCCGGACGATGCGCCTCACCGGTCCCGATCCGCACGGGATCGGCGGGATCGGGCGCGACGTGACCATCGAGCTGGTGCGCGTGGACACGGACGCCGGCCTCTACGGCATCGGCGAGGCGGGCAACTTCCTGGGCGACCGGCAGGGGATCGCCTACTGCCGGGAGTGGTTGATGGGCCGCGACCCGCTCGCCATCAACCCCTTCGTGCGGGCGATGATCACGGGCGGCCTGCCGCCGTACGACCCGCAGATGAGTGCCACGGCCACGGTGGACGGGCCGGTGGCCTGGTCGGTGAGCGGCGTGGAGACGGCGCTCTGCGACCTGGCCGGCAAGATCCTGGGCACGCCCGTGTACAACCTCCTGGGCGGCGCCTTTCGCGACCGGATCCGGGTCTACCTGGACCGGAGCGGCGTCACGGATCCCACGGACCTGGGCCAGTGGCGCGCCCTCGCCGAGCGCGTGACGGCCGAAGGGTTCGCGGACTTCAAGTTCGACGCCGAGTGGATCGCGCCCGAGCTGTCGCGCGACCCCTGGAACCGGCAGATGCGCAATGAGCAGGTGCGGGCCACCTTCGAACGCCTGGCCGTTGTGCGCGAGGTGGCGGGGCCCGACGCCGAGATCGCGCTCGATGGCCACATGAGCTTCGACGTGGAGACCGCGATCCGCCTGGCCCGGGCGCTGGAGCCCCTTCGCCTCAAGTGGTTCGAGGACCCGGTGCCGATCATCAACTTCGACGCCCAGAAGCGCGTCCGCGACGAATCGCCCATCCCGATCTGCGCCGGCGAGATGCTGGTGCCTGACCAGTTCCGGGAGATGATCGACCGGAACGCGGTGGACATCATCCACCCCGACCTGCTCTTCGTGGGCGGACTCCACGAGGGCAAGAAGGTGGCCGACTACGCCGACATGCACGCCATCCCGATGGCGATCCACAACAACGGCTCGGCCATGAACACCATTGCCGAGGCGCACCTGGGCGCGGCGTGCGCGAACTTCATCGGCGTCGAGTACCACTTCTGGGACGCGAAGTGGATCGCCCAGGTCGTGCGGCGCGAGGGCGTGGAGACGTTCGACTCCGAGGGGTTCGTTCCGCTGACCGACGCACCGGGCTACGGCGTGGAGATCGACCTCGACATTGCGCGGCGCTACCTGGCGCCGGGCGAGTCCCTGTTCTGAGCCATCTCAAGGAGGCGTCGTGAACGTTCCGCCGATCGAGCCGATCCCGGTCGACCAGCTCGAGGTGCTGCGGCGCGAGGACTGCACCGCGATCTACAACGTCATGAAGTTCGCCGGGTTGGCCGCGCCCGATGCCTACTCCGGGCCGGAGCTGCGCTGCCTGTTCCCGGATCTGCCGCTGCCGATCGTCGGGTACGCGATGACGTCGGAGTGGACGGCGGGCGAGACGGGCGGGGTGAACGTGGACTCACTCGCCTGGCTCGACCACATGGAGGCGTCGCCCGGGCCGAAGATCGCGGTGCTGGCAGACGTGGGGTCGTCACCGGGGCGTGGCGGGATCGTCGGCGACGGGATGATGGCCGAGTACCGCGCGTTCGGATGCGTGGGCTCGGTCGTCGGCGGGAGCGTGATGGACATTATCCCCATGACGAAGCTCCGCTTCCCGGTCTGGGCGACGGGGGTCGTGCCTGCCTACGACCAGCTGCGGTTCGCCGCCTTCGGGCGCCCGGTGGACATCGGGCCGCTCCGCGTGTCCAACGGCGACATCCTCATGGCCGACCAGGGCGGCGTGATCCGCATCCCGCGTGCAGACCTGCAGGCGGTGATCGACGGCATCCCCGCCTTCCGCGCGCTGGAGCGATCGGCGGCGGAGACGATCAATCGGCCGGGCCTCACGGCGGCGGAGCTGCGGGCCTGGTATGCGGCGAACGAGCCGGAGTTCCTCGGCGACGAGGAAGCGTAGGCGAGGCTCGCGTCGGCGCTCCGCAAGCCAACCGGCGGAACGCTCGCGCACGCCCGGCGTCGCGCCTGCGCCCGCCCGGCGTCGAGCGGCGCTGTGACTGCTGGCACAGGGCTTCCGGCACGTTGCAGAAACACGTTGCGCCCACGTCCGAGATTCCGTACGCTGCGGCCGTGCCCGAGGAGGGTCACATTTCCTGCGGTCACATCCTGCGGCCGTTCACAAGGAGGGGGGCTTTATATG
>Ga0194132_10009813_pt1 | contig 13001 bp, 4 predicted proteins | sample TA2KigOf80mmetaG_FD_148612 | JGI IMG/M metagenome (GOLD analysis project Ga0194132, IMG submission 148612) | Freshwater microbial communities from Lake Tanganyika, Tanzania - TA2015054 Kigoma Offshore 80m | ecosystem: Environmental > Aquatic > Freshwater > Lake | place: Tanzania: Lake Tanganyika... | reverse complement strand
GGCCACGACGCTGCTCGATGTGCTTCGGCGGAATCTCGCCATCAAGGTCGATGCGCTGGACAGCCTCAAACAGCGCGACCTCGTGGACCAGACGCAGCCGCGACTGCTCGAGGGCACGGTTTGGTACCTCGACGAACTGCGCGAGCTGGTCACGTCCGAAGTCGCCTACCCCAGACCTAGTCGCCAAGGCGACTCGTCTGGGCTGTTCATTTCGTCGTACGGTTCCTATGGGCGCTATCTGCGACGACGACTCCGCGAGTACGTCCCGCAGGGTGACACGTTTGGGCGCGCGGAAGTCGATGCCAGCATCGCCTTCCTTCTTCTCGCGCTCAAACGCTACGGCATCGTCGAGCAGGTCCGCGGCGGAGACGTGCCCGGCTACCAGATCAACCCAGACGCTTTGCGCTGGATTGCAGGTACAGGGCAAGAACGGCCGATGGATCGGACTCGTCTTCTCGACGCCGGCGAGATCCCGCCGCAAGTGAATGAGTACTTCGTCGAGTGCTATCGGCGCTTTGTGGATCTCAAGGCGGTCCTTGAGGCCCGAGAGCACACCGCCCAAGTGATGCCCGAGGACCGCCAGGAGCGCGAGGAGCGATTCCGCACGGCCGACCTGCCTCTTCTGTTCTGCTCACCGACGATGGAATTGGGCGTCGACATCGCGCAATTGAACGTCGTGAACCTCCGCAACGTGCCGCCGACGCCTGCGAACTACGCTCAGCGTAGCGGGCGAGCGGGACGCGGAGGTCAGCCGGCCCTGGTCTACACGTACTGCGCCGGCAGAAGTCCTCACGACCAGTACTACTTCCGTCAGCCCGAGGACATGGTTGCTGGCTCTGTGGCCGCGCCCAGGATAGACCTGCGCAACAGCGATCTGGTGCGGTCGCATTTGCATGCCCTGTGGATGGAGGCGGCGAAGCCAGACTTGGGCAAGACGCTGACGGCCGTGCTCGACATCACCAGCGAGAACGGTCGCATCGATCTGGCGTTGAAGGACGCGATTAGAACCGAACTCCACAACCCGGTTCATCGAGCGACCGCCCTGGCCCGCGCCAACGACCTGGTGATGAGCATTCGGCCGCATCTGGCCGGCGCCTCGTGGTTTCACGACAGCTGGGCGAAAGACGCGCTCGACCAGCTCGAATTGAGTTTCGAGAACGCCTGCGAACGCTGGCGAAGCCTTTACAGGTCAGCCGTTCGGCAACGCGAACTGCACCACAAGATCATCGTCGACCACTCGAGGCCAGACGCAGAGCGGAATCACTCCAAGCGGCTTCGGGCCCAGGCGGAGAGTCAGATTCGGTTGCTCACTGAGGCGGAAGGGGTCTACGAGGGCGACTTCTACTCGTATCGCTACTTCGCGGCCGAGGGATTCCTCCCCGGTTACAACTTCCCACGGCTCCCGCTCTCTGCCTACGTGCCCGGTCGCGGCGTCAATCGAGGCCGCGACGAATTCGTGTCTCGCCCGAGATTCCTGGCCATCTCGGAGTTCGGGCCGCGCGCCCTCGTGTACCACGAGGGAGCACGCTACCGGGTTTACAAGGTCAACCTGGACTTCGGTTCTGACGTCATCGAGGACACGCACTCACTTGCCACGGCAGTCATGAAGCGCTGTCCCCGCTGCGGGTACGCGCACCTGGAGCATGGCGTCAACATGACGGAAGTGTGCGACCGGTGTGGGGCCGCACTCGAGGGTTCCGCAGTCATTCCGGATCTCGTTCAGCTTCAGAACGTCAGCCTGAAGCTGGCTCAACGCATCACCTGCGACGAAGAGGAGCGACAGCGATTCGGCTACCGCCTGGTGTCTGCGTACCGCTTCCCAGAAGTTGGTGGCCGGCTGGATCGCCGGGACGCCGACGTCCTGGTCGACGGCGCCCCCGTGATGCGTCTCAGCTACGGTGATGCGACGACGCTCTATCGGGTGAACATGGGCTGGCGCCATCAACGGAACAACCAGCCGCCGGGATTCCTCTTGGATCTCGAACGCGGCTACTGGGCGACCAACAAGGTCGACCCAGACGATGCTGAGGATGGTTCGGCAGGTCGGCAGAAGCGTGTCGTCCCGTATGTCATGGACACGAAGAACGCGCTGGTCGTTCAGCTCGAGCCAGCCAGATCCGTCGCGGAAATGGCCAGCTTGCAGGCAGCACTCAAGGAGGCCATTCAGCAGCACTTTCAGCTCGAGCCGCGTGAGCTGGCGTGCGAATCGATGCCTGGTCCGTCCGACCGAACCGAGTTGTTGTTCTATGAAGCCTCTGAAGGAGGCGCCGGCGTCCTGCGTCAGCTCGTGGACGATCCGCAGGTCCTGGGCCGGCTCGCTCGGCGAGCGCTTGATATCTGCCATTTTGACCCGGACACGCTGGAGGACGAGCGGCCGGATACGTGTGGAAAGGCCTGCTATCGCTGCCTGCTCGACTACGGCAATCAGCCCGACCACCTGCTGCTCGATCGATTCCTGATCCGAGATCTCCTGGCCCAATTGGCCACATCGGAGACGCAGACGGCCGGAGGCGCGGGCACTCGAGAGGATCGCCTCATCGCGTTACGCCGAAAATGCGACAGCAAGCTGGAACAGCGCTGGCTCGATCGGCTGGACGCGCTGGGCCTTCGTCCGCCCAGCGATGCGCAGTACTTGATCGAAGCATGCTCGACACGTCCGGACTTCTTCTATCGCGAGTTCGGCGCCGCGGTATACGTGGACGGTCCCCCGCACGACACGCCAGAACAGGTGCGCCTGGACGATCAGGTAACGCAGAAGCTTCAGGAGGCCGGCTACATCGTCATTCGCTTCCATCACAAGGCTGACTGGATCGAAGTGTTCCGTCGCCATCCGGATGTGTTCGGAGAGGCGCAGTCATGAACGGGACCGCCCTGTCGACGCCGGGAACCCTCGTGCAGGCCCGCGGTCGCGAGTGGGTCGTCTTGCCGGACAGCACCGACGAGCTGCTGATGGTCCGTCCTGTTGGAGGGCTCGACGAGGAGATCGTCGGAATCCTGCCTGCAGTGGAGCCGGTTGCCTCTGCGACGTTTTCGCTGCCGACAGCGGCCGACATTGGCGATTTCTCCTCTGGCCGGCTGCTGCGCGACGCAGCTCGACTCTCGACGAGGGCCGCTGCTGGTCCCTTCCGGAGCTTTGGCCGGATTGCCGTAGAGCCGCGACCCTACCAGCTCGTGCCGCTGATGATGGCGCTCAAGATGGATCCGATCCGACTGCTGATCGCAGACGACGTCGGTATCGGCAAGACCATCGAGGCCGCCGTCATCGCGAGAGAGTTGCTGGACCGCGGGGAGATTCGGCGTCTCACCGTGCTGTGTCCGCCGCACCTTGCCGAGCAGTGGCAGAGCGAGTTGGCTGAGAAGTTTCATATCGAAGCCGAACTCGTATTGAGCAGCACCATTCAACGCCTCGAACGCGACCTGCACATCGGGGTGTCCGTGTTCGATCGCTACCCATTCACGATCGTCTCCACCGATTTCATCAAGACAGCCAGGCGCGCCGAAGACTTCATCCACAGGTGTCCGGAGTTCGTCATCGTTGACGAGGCCCACGGCTGCACGCTGGCGGGGGGCGTGGGGCGCGGGAGGCAGCAGCGGTTTGAGCTTTTGCGACGCACCGCCGAGGATGCGTCGCGGCATGTCGTCCTTGTCACTGCGACTCCTCATAGCGGCAACGAGGAAGCCTTCCGGTCGCTCCTGAGTCTGCTTGACGAGGAGTTCGCCAACCTGCCGACCGATCTGGACCAGGCGGAGCGACTTGGGGTCCGTCGAAAGCTGGCCCGGCACCTGGTGCAGCGGCGCCGCGCCGACATTCGCCATTACCTCGAAGCAGACACCGCATTCCCGGACCGCAAAGACAAAGAGGCGACCTACACGTTCGGGAAGGAGTATCGCTCGCTCTTCGACGACATCCTGGCCTTCGCGCGGGAGTACGTCTCGAGCGGAGACGACGGCCAGCGGCGCCGGCGTGTTCGGTACTGGTCAGCACTGGCCCTGCTCCGGTGCGTGTCGTCGAGCCCGGCCGCTGCCGCAGCGACCCTGCGGAGCCGAGCCGCGGTCGATCAGGCACCGGACGAGGAAGTGGAGGACGTAGGACGCCGCACCGTTCTGGACCAGGATGACGTCGACGATGCGCTTCCGCTGGACTTCAACCCTGGATCTGACGTCGAGGGCAGTGCGGAGTCGACCCACCGGAAGCTGCTCGACTTTGCCAGACGCGCCGAGGGCATCAGCGCAGAAGCTGACCGGAAGCTGCAGGGGGCTGTCAGCGAACTCAAGGGGCTACTGAGAGACGGGTTGCGCCCGGTCGTGTTTTGCCGTTTCGTAGACACGGCCGACTACGTGGCTCGGCAGCTTCGCGAGGCGCTGCCTGACCGAGTGCGGGTGGAGTCTGTCACGGGCCTCCTGCCGCCGTCCGAGCGTGAAGATCGAATCGCCTCGCTCGTGGCCGAGCCTGGCGAGTATGTCCTCGTCTGCACGGACTGCCTGTCCGAGGGCATCAATCTGCAACAGCACTTCAGTGCGGTGTTGCACTACGACCTGGCGTGGAATCCGACGCGGCACGAACAAAGAGAAGGACGCGTCGACCGCTTCGGTCAGGAGAAGCCTGAGGTACGGGTCGTCACCTACTACGGCAGCGACAATCCAATTGACGGCGTGATCCTGGACGTGCTGATTCGCAAGCACAAGAGCATCAAGAGCGATCTGGGTGTCACCGTTGCCGTCCCGGGATCGAGCGAGCAGATTGCCGAGGCGCTCTTCGAAGGTGCACTGTTCCGCGAAGCCACCAGGCCCGGCGGTCGTCAGATGGTGCTCGACTTCATCGAGGAGCTTGGTCCTAAGAAACTTCACATCCACGCGGAATGGGATCAGGCCCGTGACAGGGAGAAGGCCAGCCGATCGCGGTTCGCGCAGCACACGCTGAGTCCAGATGTTGTGGCCACTGAGCTACGAGAAGTTCGTTCAGCGATTGGTGGCGCCGAAGACGTGTCCCGGTTCCTGACGAACGTGCTCCAGGCGGCAAACGTGCCGGTGCAGGCAACCGGCAAGGCCATCACGGTTCAGCTGAGTCCAGAGACGCCGCGCGCACTTCGCCAGGCCATCGGCTTGGACGAGCCTTTTACCGGGCGGTATGAATTGCCCCTCGAAGAAGGCGAGGTGTATCTGGGTCGCACCAGCCCAATCGTCGAGGGCCTGGCCGGATGGGCCATCGATCAAGCCCTCGACCCCGTCGCGAGAGATGCGCGGGCCGTGGCCGCAAGATGCGGCGTGGTGTCATCGTCGGCTGTGACCGTTCGAACGGTACTTCTGGTGGCGCGATTCCGGTACCAGCTGCGCGCCTCTACGTCGGACACAGACACGATCCTGTGCGAGGAAATCGTGCCCCTTGCGTGCACCGGCTCCGGCGGTTCGCCCCAATGGCTGTCAGTCGAGGATGGCGAGCGCCTTCTGGCGGCGCGGCCCGATCGGAACCTGCTGCAGTCGGCCATCGAGCAGCAATTGAACTGGCTACTGCCATTCCTACCGTCGCTGCAGCAACAGCTGTCGGCCATTGCCGACCAGCGCGCCGACGCCCAGCGTGCCGCGCATGAGCGCGTCCGCGAGGCCTCGAAAGTGAGAGGTCGTGTCAGCGTGACGCCGCTCGCCCCCGTCGATGTCTTGGGCGCTTATGTGCTTCTGCCGAGGCTTGGGTAGGCGATGGCTCGTCGCGACCGGGACTTCCAGACCGTTCGTTCAGAAGGCGGACTGCTCCCGGCAGATCTGCTTCGGCGCGTGCTCGACCCGAAGTCCAAGCTCGCAGGAGCGCGACCCGAGGACTACGGCCTCCCGCAAAGTGAGCGGCTGAACGAGGTCATCACCCAGTCGTGGAACCGGCTCCGCAAGCATTGGGCCGAGTTTCAGACCGCAGCGGCGAACCTGCCTGAGGGCGAGGCCGGGACCGGGCTCACGAACGACAAGTGGACCCTGCCGCTGCTTCGGGAGCTTGGATTCGGACTCCTCCCGACAAGTGCCGGCCCTGAAGTCAACGGGCGCGCCTACGCCATCAGCCGATTCTTTGGCCCTGTGGCCGTGCATCTCGTCGGCTGTGGGCTGTCACTCGACCGGCGGGCGGCCGGACAGCGAGGCGCGGCTGCTGCGAATCCCCATGGCTTGGTCCAGGAGTTTCTCAACCGCAGCGCGGGCCATCTTTGGGCCATCGTGTCGAACGGCCTGAGGCTGCGGGTGCTTCGAGACAACCAGGCATTGTCGCGCCAGTCGTTCCTCGAATTCGATCTCGAGGCGATGTTTCAGGGGGAGGTCTACTCCGACTTTGTCTTGCTGTGGCTGATGACGCACGCGACGCGGTTCGCGCCACGCGAGGGCGCGCGGCCGGAGACGTGCTGGCTGGAACAATGGACGAAAGAAGCTGAGGAGCAGGGGACGCGGGCTCTGGAAGGGCTTCGCGGAGGGGTCGAGAAGGCCCTGGAGATCATCGGCGGCGGATTCACGGCTCATCCGAAGAACGCTGCCCTCAGCAATGCGCTACGGTCCGGAACCGTCACGCTCACGGACTTCCACGGGAAGCTTCTGCGCATCGTCTACCGGCTGATCTTTCTGTTCGTCGCGGAGGATCGCACTCTCGAAGGCTTGCCGCTGCTGCACCCACGAGATGACACGGACGAAGGCAGGATCGCTCGAGAGCGATACGGAGCACACTACAGTACGCGGCGGTTGCGCGAGCTAGCCGGAAGCATCAAGGGCAGCCGTCACACGGACCTGTGGCGACAATTACAAATCACAGTTCGGGCTCTCTCGGGAGACGCGAGCGCGGCCGGAACACGTGAACGTCTTGCGCTACCAGTTCTTGGAAGCCTCTTGTGGGACCCGAACTCGACGGCCGGGTTGAACGACGCGGAGCTGACCAACTACGACCTGCTCGAGGCGCTGCGTCACCTAGCGTTCACTCGACAGGAAAAGGCCCTGCGTCCCGTTGACTATCGGAACCTCGGCGCCGAAGAGCTCGGCGGTGTCTACGAAAGCCTGCTCGCACTCACACCCCAGATCAGCGGCGACGGCGCACGGTTCACCTTTGCAGAATTCGCCGGCAACGAACGCAAGACGTCCGGCTCGTACTACACGCCCGATTCGCTGGTGCAGTGTCTCCTCGACTCGGCGCTCGACCCGGTGGTCGAAGAGGCGATCAGAGGCAAGACCGGCGTCGACACCGAGAGAGCCATTCTCGGCCTGAAAGTCTGCGATCCGGCGGTCGGTTCTGGCCACTTTCTCGTTGGCGCGGCGCACCGCTTAGCCCGTCACCTGTCACGCGTGCGGGCTCAGGCGCAAGGGGAGAGCGAGCCATCGCCTCTGCTCTACCAGCATGCGCTGCGCGACGTCATCGGCCGCTGCCTCTATGGAGTGGACGTGAACCCCATGGCGGCGGAGCTTTGCCGGGTGAGCCTGTGGCTGGAGGCGCTAGAGCCTGGCAAGCCGCTGTCGTTTCTTGACCATCACATCCGGGTCGGCAACAGCTTGCTCGGCACGACACCGGAGCTGATTGCGAGTGGATTGCCCGACGAGGCATTCAGCCCGATCGAGGGCGACGACAAGAAGGCCTGCACGGAACTGAAGAAGCGCAACCGCGCAGAGAGCAAGGGGCTCGGTAGTCTGTTCGTGGTGGAAGACGCCGAGCGTGCGGAGGCCCTGCGCTCGGCTGCGAGGGCCGTAGACGAGATGGACGACGACACGCCCGAGCGCCTGGCGCGTAAGGCGGAATCCTTCGCCAAGGCACAAAAGCGCTACGACTATGTCGCCGCGAAGCGCTTAGCTGATGCCTGGTGTGCGGCCTTCGTCATCCGCAAGCACTTTCCCCCGCTGGCTCACAACCCGCAGTTCACGGACACAAAGCCGTTTGGCATCAGCCAGGCACACCTCGGAGATTTGGCGCAAGGGCGCGCCCTGGCGAGCGAACTGGCTGCCGAGGTGGAGCGCCTAGCACATCATTACCAGTTCTTTCACTGGCAACTCGCCTTTCCAGAGGTATTCGGGCAAGGCGGCTTCGACTGCGTGTTAGGTAATCCACCGTGGGATCAAATCCAGTTGGACCCAAGAGAGTACTTCGCTGCGTCAGCGCCTGAAATCGCCCAACAACAAAAGACACACGACCGAGATGCGCTGATCAAGACACTCCAGGAGGATCGGCCGAGCCTGTATATTCGGTACATTTCCGACCAGCGAACGAACGACGGCACTAAGAGCCTAATCCATGGCTCAACGTCGTTTCCTCTCACGAGCAAGGGACGACTGAACAGCGGCCCTCTCTTTGCTGAACTCGCAGCCAACATCATAAAGACCGTTGGAAGACTTGGAATGCTACTTCCATCTGGGATTGCAACAGACTCTTTCACGCAGGCCTTCTTCAGTTCGCTAGTTAGTGCTCGCCGTTTGATCAGCTTCTACGAGTTTGAGAACGTCGGATTCTTTGAAGGAGCAGGAAGCGGGCATATGGTGCGATTCGCACTGACCACCGTTTCAGGACCTGACTCAAAGGTTCCTGGCGCTCGGTTCATGTTCCATGGAACCGACCTAAGTGAGCTTTCATCGGATACGCGAGTCTTTAGCCTAAGCGACGACGACGTGCTTCTGTTGAATCCCAACACTGGCACTTGCCCAATATTCTGGACTAAGGGGGACGCAGAACTCACGAAGGGACTATACAGGAGGCATTCGATACTTGCCCGCGCGGCTGCCGGCAAAGGCGCGAGTGCTTGGGGTTTCGAATCTCAGTTGATGTTTATGACCAATACCTCAAGTCGGCTCCTTCATTCAGCCGGCGAATTGGCAGGCCTCGGCGCGACCAAGACCGAGTACGGATGCTATGAGCTCGGCTCTGACGTGTACCTGCGCTACTTTCAAGCGAAGATGGTGCATCAATTCAACCACAGGCATGGCGATTTCGGATTGTTGGGAGCCGATGAGAAGGGACATGTACTTCCGCGACCATCAGATGCCTCGCTACTCGATCCACAGTACACGTGCAGTTCGAAATACTACGTGAGAAAGACCGAAGTCCTTGAAAGGCTCGATGGCAAATGGGCTCAGGACTGGTTGATTGGGTGGCGCGACATCACTGATGCTCGCGCCAGTGCGCGGACCGTGATATCCGCGGCAATCCCATTGTCGGCAGTAGACAGCCAGTTCATTCTGGCCTTTGTAGCCCCTGCACTCGTGCCGGTGAGCACCACTCTGCCGGCTATTTTCAACAGCTACGCATTTGATTACCTAGCCAGGCAGAAGATTGGTGGTACGCACCTTCGCGACTTCATTATGAAGCAGCTCCCGGTGCTAGGTCCTGAAAGACTGTCGGAGGACACGGCAGTGTGGTCGCATGGTGTACTCAGATTCTTGCTGATTCGTACGCTGGAACTGACCTACACCGCCTGGGACCTCGAACCCTTCGCCAACGACTGCGGTTGGGACGGGCCGCCATTCCGTTGGGATGAGGAGCGCCGCTTCTTCATCAGGTGCGAGCTGGACGCCGCTTTCTTCCATCTCTATCTTCCCACCGAGGCTGACGGCCATTGGCGTATCGCACGAAAGGAGGACGGCTGCCCGCACGACGAGACGCCAGAAGAGCTTGCCGCGCTCAACCGCCATTTCCCGACGCCGCGCGACGCAGTCGCCTACATCCTGGATACCTTCCCCATTGTCCGGCGCAAGGACGAAGGAAAGTACAACGGCGACTACCGCACCAAACGCGTGATCCTGGAAATCTATGACGCTATGCAGGAGGCCATCCGTACGCGACAGCCGTACCAGACCCGCCTCGACCCGCCGCCGGGGTCGTCGGTATGGCCCCTTCCGGACTGGCCCCTAGGCACTCCTCGTCCCGCCAACTGGCCCCCACACATTCACTCACCGCACAGAACCGTCAAGCTGACGTCAGCCGGCGCGTCCGAGTCGGATCTCCGGGCCATCGAACAGGAACTGCAGATGCTTCTGGACGATGAATCTGTCAGATTGCTAGAACAGATCCGTGCCCACGGCCTGCTCACCGGCGAAGAGTGGGATCGGGTAAAGGGGTACCTTCGGAATGCTCTGCATTTCTTGAGCAACCCGAACCAGACGGTTACGAGACACGGTGACGGCAAGCTCCAGATCGACCCGGATGCCGACCCCAGGAATGCCGACTGGCTTCGAGTTGCCGCGGCCAACCGGCTTGCTGGCCACATTCTCCCAGCATGGGCCGCACTCTGGCTCTGGTGGCTAAGAACTGATTCGTCAGCTGCCTTCTGGCGACGGGTAGGCGAAATTGCAGATGAACTAGGATTTCAGACGTACGAGGCCGGAGACTGACGTTGAGCCTGAATACCTCCGCCCGCCGCGCGCTCATTCCGTGCTGCTGCCCGCCGTCGAGAAAGATGGAGCGCAAGGAGATATAGCCGCATGGCTGCGCCAATATCAAGTCTCCGACTACTGGATCACTCGGCGGCAGCAAAGGAGCTGGACCTAGCCTCCGAGCTGTTCCATCGGATCAACCGGATCATTCCTCAGAACCAGGTCTTGCTGACTGTGCCGCCGAGCTGTCGGGCGCGCGATGCCGTGGCGCTCATGCAACAGCACGGATACTCGCAGGTTCCGGTGGTGGACAACGGCGAGGTGCTGGGAGTGTTTTCATTCCGATCGTTTGCGGGCCATGCGGCAGGCGCAACTCTGGACGAGTGGTCGAGGCAGAAGTGTGCGCCTGGCGATCTCCGGGTTGATGACTGCCTGGAGCAGTTTCAGTTTGCCCGTGTCACCGAGGAGATGATCAGCGTCTTTGACGCGATGGACCGTGACAACGGCGTCCTCATCGGAACGCCTGAACGTCTCGTTGGAGTCCTCACCCCGATGGACTTCCTTCGCTATCTGTACCAGGTGGCAAGTCCTTTCGTGATGGTCTCAGAAATCGAGCTGGCGCTCCGGGCTCTGATCCGGAGTGCCATGTCCCAGGAGGACATTCTGGCCGCAGCGAAGCGTTGTCTGTCGAGCGTTTACGGCGGCGAGGACAGGGTGCCGACGTTGCTTGAAGACATGAGCTTCGACAACTACCAATCCTTGATCTCTCACGGTGAGAACTGGACGCACTTCGAGCCCGTCCTGGGCAGCACTCGGACTCGGGCGAGTGCAAAGCTGAAAGAGATCAACGCTATTCGAAACGATCTCTTTCATTTCAGGCGCGAGATCACTCTCAAGGACCATCAAACCCTCGCGGACCACCGCAACTGGCTGCTGAACAAGATCAAACAGGTCGAAGGCCACCGCAAGGGGGAGGTAAGGCCGTGAGCCCGCTGGAGAACGCACTCGTAGACGGTGCCCCATTTACGTTGCTGCCTCATCAGGCTGCGTTTGTGGAGTCCGTTCTTGCTGCCACAGGCAAGCCGGTTACCTTCCTGCGCGGGGACGTGGGGCTTGGTAAGAGCACGACCTTGGTCGCGATCGCCAGTCGCCTGCTGCACGAGCAGCCAACGGCGCGTTCTCTCTTCCTGGTGCCCGCCGCCCTGCGCCTGCAGTTCGTTGACATGCTGCGGAAAGCGGGTACGCCCGCCCTGCTTGTTGATCGATACCAGTTCCGCGAAATGATCGATTCGGGCAGTGATGGAGAATTCTGGCCTCACGGTGCAGTCGCGGTATTGAGCGGAGAGTTTGCCAGACAGATCGACATCCTAGAGAGCCTGGTGTCAGTCCAATGGGAGCTTGTTGTGGCCGACGAGGCGCATTCGTTTAGGGGCGCTCGTACTGATCTTCTAAGGCGTGTGGGAGCGGTTGCGAAGCGGCTCGTTCTGGCGAGTGCGTCGAATATCTCCTTGCCTGATGGGATTTTGACAGAGGACGCTGCGGAGATCCGGTGGCGGCGGGACCAGCTCGTCGATCGCGACGGAAAGCCACTCGACGTCGTGCCGCGGCCTGTGCTGCACGAAGTCGGCTTCAATCTCAGCCAGGCTGAGGGAAGCCTCATGGATGCAGTCAGTGGATTGTGCCCAATCCTGGAGGCCGGCACGCCGCAACAAGCGGGGCTCGCGAAGTTACTTCTTCGGAGTCTTCGATCAAGCCCCGCAGCACTTGAAGCGATGCTCCACAGGCTGGCAGCCACTTCGGACGTACAAGACGATACCGGCGAGGTGCTCAGTGCCGCTGATGAGGAAGAGGAAGGGGCAGGGGAAGGGCCGGCTTGGAGTTTCGACCGCCCAACGGCTGAGAAGGTGGGCGGACTCGCTGGTCGAGCACTTCAAGAAATCGGCGCTATCCAGGTTGACTCGAAGGCCGTTGCTTTGGGCGCGTTGCTGGCCCAGCTGCTCGAGGCGATAAAGCCGGCTACACGAATCTGTGTGCTCAGTGAGTTCCTGGCGACTTGCTACTACCTTGTCGCCGAGATCGAAGGCCGCGGCCTAGCCTGTCAGCTCCTGCATGGCGGGATGGGTTCCGACGACCGCCTTCGGTCTCTAACGACATTCTCGGCAACAGGACAGATCTTGATAGCAACGAGGGCGGTAATGGCCGAAGGCATCAACCTGTCGCATGTGACGGACCTTGTCCTGTACGACATTCCGAGCACCAAAGATGCGCTACGGCAAATCCTTGGGCGTGTCGACCGTTTTGCTCGGCAGAGTCAGCTGCACGTCCACGCCTTAGCGGTGCTGAACGGCGCCGACGCGCTGGGATCCGAGCCTGTTCAACTTCTACGCGAAGAGGTCGGCGTTCGCACTGGCCCGGCATGACGCCGTCGCTTCCTTTCCTGACGGCCTACGATCCGCATGGAACGGCCGAGGGAACGCTCGATCCTCTTGGTCTGTACCAGATCGCCGATCAGCTTGCTGTTCAGCTCGTGCCAGCGGTTCGCGAGCGGATGCAGCGAATCCGATTCCTGACTGCGATCGCCGTTGGCTCCCTAGTCTCCGAAGGACTGGACGACGAACCGGAGTATCGCGATGCCTCGCCCTACCTGGTGTGGGAATGGCTCGTGGTCGAGGCTATCGTCCGGAAGATGA
>Ga0194132_10009812_pt1 | contig 13001 bp, 8 predicted proteins | sample TA2KigOf80mmetaG_FD_148612 | JGI IMG/M metagenome (GOLD analysis project Ga0194132, IMG submission 148612) | Freshwater microbial communities from Lake Tanganyika, Tanzania - TA2015054 Kigoma Offshore 80m | ecosystem: Environmental > Aquatic > Freshwater > Lake | place: Tanzania: Lake Tanganyika... | reverse complement strand
GCCCGGCCGATTTTCATGGAGAATGGAACTACACGATCACACCCAGAAATCGCGCCCTTCCCAACCCAAACGGGTAACGGATGCAAATTTATTTGTATTAGGTTATTTCTGAATGACTCCTAAGCAGGCAGGACTGGCCAGGGAGGTCCGGAACAAGGGTTGGATCGTGTTCAGCGCCCAGAAGGCACAAGGAGATTGGGATTTGTTTCTAATGCGGCCCGATGGGTTACAGCGGAGAAACATCACCAATACTGCAGAATTCCATGAGGCTGCAGCGCGCTTTAGTCCTGACGGACAGAGAATCCTTTACTATCGGATTCCCAGAGCGTCCAAGCTCGATAACAACACTTACCGCACATTTGAGCTCATCATTGATAGCTCAGACGGTAGCAATCCCACAGTCTATGGAAAGGAGTATTCATGGGCATCCTGGGGTCCAAAGGGCGAGACGCTTTCTTGCCTCTCCAAGAGTGGAATTCAAATTGTCGACGTCTCTACAAAGAAAATCGTTCGCGCACTGGATCGGAAAGGAATCTTCGAGCAGATCTTATCGTCGCCCGACGGAAAATGGCTCTGTGGGACTGCCAACGGCTTGGGCCAGCATTGGACGATCGCTCGCATGGAAACGACGAGCGGCGAGCTGAACCCCGTGAGTGACGGCAAGTGTTACAACTGCACCCCGGACTGGTTTCCGGACTCTACCCGCATCGTGTTCTCCAAAGGAATTCCCTGCACCTTAGGTTATGCTCAATTGTGGATGGCGAACGGCGACGGGAGCGGAAGGAGCCTGATCTATGCGGAGACCGGCCGCCATATTTACGGTGGCAGTCCAGAGCTTCGCAAACTCCATCCCGGAAGCAAGGATGGACCCGTGCTCGACCTCTCCTTTGGCTGGGAACCGCACTGGACCTATGCCTAGATAGGGGGAAAGGTAACGGGGAACGGGGAACCCGACAAAAGGTCAACACGCGGCATCGACGGAACAAGAAAAGGGGGGAGATAAGACCGGTTAATGGTCGCCCCCAATCTTTCCTAAGCTAGCTGCAGGAAAATCAACTTGGTTTTCACGACCCACATTTTTCTTTTCTATTTCCTTCCCTTTGTCCTCCTCTGTTATTACTTGCTCCCCTCTGGATGGCGAAACCTGTTTCTGACTCTCACAAGCTACGTGTTCTACGGTTGGTGGAAGCCATGGTTCGTCCTTCTCATGATGTACTCCACTGCGCAGGACTACATCTGTGGCAAGATTATTTCTATGCCAGGAGCCAGCCGGAAGCAGCGCATCGGGGCACTGGCGACGGCCATGGTGGGAAACCTGGCGTTGCTGGGGTTCTTCAAATACTGCATGTTCACAACCGAGAACCTCAACCGATTGCTCGAGCTGTTTGGAGCTGGCGCCCTGCCAGTTCTTCAGATTACTCTTCCTGTAGGAATATCCTTCTACACATTTCAGACCATGAGTTACACGATCGACGTCTATCGTGGCCATGCCAGTCCGGCAAGATCTTTCTCCGATTTCTCATGTTTTGTCAGTCTCTTTCCCCAACTTGTCGCCGGCCCGATCGTTCGCTACAGTACAATCGCTGATCAACTGGTGAAGCGTGATCATAGTTGTGAGAAGTTCGCTTCTGGTACTGCCCTGTTTATTCTTGGCTTCGCCAAGAAGATTCTGCTGGCCAATCCCATGGGCACCGTCGCAGACGCGGTCTTTGCAGCCGAATCGCCTGCGACGTTGGATGCATGGTTTGGTGTTACTGCTTACGCTTTCCAGATTTATTTTGATTTCTCTGGCTACTCAGACATGGCAGTTGGGTTGGGGCGTCTCCTGGGTTTCGAATTTCCCAAGAACTTCGCATCGCCCTACAGGGCCGAGAGCATCACGGATTTCTGGCGGCGTTGGCACATTTCTCTGTCTACGTTTCTCCGGGACTATCTCTATGTGCCTCTAGGCGGCAGCCGAAACGGCCAGCGTCGTACCTACATCAACCTGACGATTGTCATGCTGCTGGGTGGGCTTTGGCATGGTGCCAATTGGACCTTTGTGGTTTGGGGCATGTATCACGGTGTGCTTTTGGCACTGGAACGAATGCAGGGGGAAAAGACAATTTGGACGGGTTTGCCCAGGTGGTTCCGGGTGGTGCTCACATTCGTGCTCGTGCTTTTCTCCTGGGTTCTGTTTCGCTCCCCAAGTTTGGATCATGCGTTTCAGTATTTGGGCGCTATGCTGGCAGTCTCGCCAGTCGGGAGTGCTTCTGTTCTCTTGGCGGCGCAGATCTATACGCCGATCTCACTCACAATGATGGCGCTCTGTGCCCTACTGGCGTTTCATCCATTGGAGGCTCATGATTGGGTAGACAGCCTCTCATGGCCCCGAGCAGTAGTTCTGGTCCCTGTCTTTGTGTTGGCCATCGTTAGCATGTTTACGCAGGCTTTCAACCCGTTCCTGTACTTTCAGTTTTGATGCCGAACTCGGTCAGCCTGACCCCTATCGAGAAGGGACAGCGAATCACTTACCCTTAAGGAGGCTCTCGTTTGTCAGAAGCAGTGCCGACATCGCTGATCGCAACCCGAGTGATCCGGATTTTTCGGCGCAGCTGACTGCTGGCGAAATGTGCGGAGTCCAGCAGATGCATCGTACCCGACGTCACCTTCGATACTAATGCAACGACGTGGTCATTGCACTTTTTTAAGTGCCTGTTTCTTGGCCGTTATTTCTGGATTACCGCTGGCAGATTTGGTAATCCAAGCATCTCTACAGCGTCGCCAGGCTGCAATCACGGAATTGTTTTCCCAGCTGCCCACTGAAGGCCACCTCAGAGCCGTGGAGAACAACGTCGAGAGCTTCTCCTGGTTTCCCCAGGCGTTGCGGCCATGGTTGCAGGGCCTGCGGTTCACGCTCTTAAACGATCTTGGAGAAAAGGCCCTCCTGGGGCGTGACGGATGGCTTTTCTACACCCCCGATGTTCGTTACCTCGTGGAACCCTTTCCAGGTGTCAACGCCCGCACAGGGAATGCTGATCCGTTTTCAGTGATTCTTGCGTTTCGAGATCAACTCGCTCGCAGGGGAATCCGCTTACTGGTGGTCCCGATGCCTGGAAAGCCAAGCATTTATCCTGAGAAGCTCACCCAGCGCGCAGAGTCCGGCGTCGAGCCGTTCTCCTCGCGAACCATCGGCTTGATATCTAGGCTCAGAGAGGCCGGCGTGGAAGTCTCAAACCTCTTTCAGACTTTTGAGGGACTTCGAGAAGGTAATTCCTCGTCTGAAAGTGAGCCATACTACCTTGTTCGAGACACCCACTGGTCCGGTAAGGCTGTCACCATCGCTGCCGAGGAGGTGGCCGAACAAATCCGTCGTTTGGGCTGGGTCAATGATGGCTCAACAGAATACGATCTCAAGACTCTGATGGTCAAACGGCGTAGCGACATTGCCCAAATGGTCAAGGTGCCTGGGATTGAGGACAAGTTCCCTCCGGAGGATGTACTGTGCCACCAAGTCGTCCAAAAGAATGGCGGCAAACCTTATCAAGACGATCCGCACTCACCGGTGCTTGTGCTTGGAGACAGCTTCCTCAGAATCTATCAGACTGACGAACCTACTTCTGCTGGCTTCGTCGCGCATCTCGCAATGAAGCTCCGGCGTCCACTGGCCTCCATCGTCAATGACGGCGGAGCTTCTACGCTAGTTCGCCAGGAACTCGCTAGACGGACAGGACTTCTAAGAGACAAGCGCCTAGTGATTTGGGAGTTTGTGGAGCGGGACATCCGGTTCGGCATTGAGGGCTGGCAACATGTTTCCCTCCCCTGAGATGTGGGTGCATCACATGACGGAGCTCTCCGATGACCCTGAGAACGCTATGTCGGGGGGCGACCAATCATCGGGTCGATACTTCCAGGTCCCATCAGCACCAGCCAGGTGCGAAGTCCGGACTGGCTTACCCCCTGAACGACACGAATTCACGTTCACCCCGGAAGAGCGGCCGTGCCCAGAATAATGGACAACTCCATTCTCGCTGGTTGCATGGACACAAACTTCTAAATTGAGCTGTGATGCATCGGCACTGACTCACCGATGAATCGGATGATCTGAAGAGCGGGTCAGCAACGGATTAGGATCCGTTTCGATCATCAATACTCATTTGGGTCATCGTCGGGACACTTCATTTAGAAATTGGTGACCGTGTGTCTAGCAACCTTAGCCTCGCGAATCTGCAAAAATAAGTTCAGCATTAGGGACGATATGAAACGATATGAACAAAGCTCTTGACTTTTCCATTTCCGTACGCAAGAATCCACACCGAATCCTTTAAAAGCGTAACAGAATGTGAAATGGAGGGGGAAATGCCTAGAATTTTCTTCTTTTGTTTTCTGACCTTAATTTCAGCTTGGGTTCATCTCCAAGCTCAAGTTGGCTCCGATGGAGCGATTTTGGGGGTCGTAACAGATTCGTCCGGGGCTGTCCTTGCAGGAGCTGACGTAACGGTAACGAATTTGGAAACCGGCCTCGGCAAGAAAGTGATTGCTGGACCCACCGGCAACTTCGAGGTCTTGGCGCTGCCGAGGGGTTTCTACAAAATCGTTGTATCATTTGCGGGTTTCAAGACGTGGGAACTGCAACGAGCCGAGCTTACCGTTGGAGAACGAAAAAGGGTATCCCCGGCGTTGGAAGTGGGAGAAATGTCAGAGAAAGTGACTGTTGAAGCTCAGGCAGAGCTCTTGCAAACCGAGAAAGGATCTGTTGAGACAATTCTCGAAGAGAAAGTCATTCGTGAATTGCCTTTGAACGGTCGAAACCCCACTCAGTTAGTGTCTTTAGTCCCCGGCATGCGAGTCACTGGCATTAAGACAGGTCTGTGGAATTCGAACAAAGTTCAAGGTCTTGGACAAAGAGATGACCAAGTTGAATTCCAGATGGATGGCGTGAGTTCACTTGAACACAATGATAAATCGGGAATCGGGTTTCCCAGTGTCGAGACCATCGCGGAGTTTAACGTCGAAACCAGCAACTTTACTGCAGAACACGGAGGGCAGCCTCTTCAAGTGCTAATGGCAACCAAGTCGGGCACTAACTCGTTTCATGGATCTGCATGGGAGTTCATCCGAAATGACGCGTTGGACGCCAGAAACACCTTTGCTTCCACCAAGCCGAAACTGAGGCGAAATCAGTTCGGAGCCACTCTAGGGGGACCGATCTACCGGGACAAGACCTTCTTCTTCGGAAGCTATGAGGGGACGAGAATTCGTCAAGAGCGCGTTTACAATTCCTTCACGGTAGCTCCTGAAATGCTTCGGGGTGATTTTTCGTCTCTTTCGAGGACTGTGCTCGATCCGCTCACTGGGCAACCTTTCCCTGGCAACATTATCCCTGAGAACAGAATTTCTTCCGCGTCCAAATTCTTTTTTCCCTACATCTTGGTACCCAATGCGCCTAACCAGCGATTCAGAGCACTTGGATCTCAGCCTGATGACCTCGACAACTACAGTGCCCGGGTTGACCACCACCTGACTAATAGTCAACAGCTGTTTGTTCGACTGGTGATCAACGATAATGATTATTCTCTTCCCAATTATCGACCCGATATAACCGAGGACCGAACGGTCTTGCAGCATAACGTTGCCGCAAATTACAATTGGAGCGCCTCTCCCACGACGCTGTTCACTTTGAGTGCCAGTTATCTAAGGTCCAGGACCGACTTCACATCGGCCGTAGTGGGTTCGAAAAATTTGACTAAGGATGCGGGCATTGAGGGATTCCCGACCGAAGGCAGGGAGCATGCAATTGGCTTGCCTACGGTCAATTTTGCTGGTTATACAGGATTCACAAGTCCTTGGGGTACTCCGGGTGTTTTCAAAATATGGTCCGAAAATTATAAGGCCAACGTCAGCCTCATCCGGCGAGAGCACTCCATCAGCTTGGGATATCAATTTGCAGATGGTCATACCTCAGCTCCTCATGCCTCATGCTGTTCAAGAGGTGATTTCGCCTTTAATGGGCAAGCAACTGGTGATGGATTTGCGGACTATCTACTCGGCCTAGTTTCGAGTAGCTCGAGGAACTACCCGCTTGACGTGAGAGGAACGGCCAACTCCCCTTATTCCGCTCTTTACGTCCAAGATTTCTGGAAGGTAAACCCGAAGCTGACGATCAATCTGGGTTTGCGGTACGACTATTGGCACGAAAGGGCTCTGGTTCGGGGGGCGGGCTCAACCTTCTTGCCTAAGCTCGGAAAGGCGGTAGCTGGAGAAAACAAGGAGGGCAAAGTTGATCTGACTTCACAGTTCGTATCTCCGTTTCTTGCGAGGGCGACTGAAGGGTTGTGGATTTCAGCCTCAGAAGCAAAGGTTCCACCGGGACTCGTGGTCGCACAGGGGACTGTTTCGCCAAGGCTGGGTGTGGCGTGGCGCCCTTCGGGCGCACGCGATCTGGTGGTACGTGTTGGTTATGGAATCTTTCCGAGCACCTACAGGACGAATGTAACGGGCTCATCGATTGTTGGAATTCCGTACTGGACTACCGAGGCCCAGACTTGGGGACGAAGCCAGTTGCAGCGTTGGGAATCTGCGTGGCCGGAAAACCCTCGGGCTTTTGTGGCACCGTCAGTTACCTCAGCGTTGCCCGACTTGCCCAATATGAGATCCCACCAATGGAACGTGTCCGTTCAAAAGTCGGTAGATGCTCTTTCGTCCGCTGTCACATTGTCTTACGTTGGAAACCGTGGACTCGATCTTGTCACTCTGTTCCAATACAACACGGCACCTCCAGGACGATACACCAACCTGCAAGCTGCGCGACCGTGGCCGGCCTTCGGAAACTTGGGGTTGTATGGCTCCATAGGAAAATCTTGGTACGATGCACTGCAAGTGAAGTGGGAACGCCGCTTTGCGAAAGGACTTTCGTATCAACTCTCATATTCCTTCTCGAAGAACATTGACGTGGGTGGAGGCAGCTACACGGAGGGCATTATCCCTTTCGCGCCGGATGGATATAACAAGGGCCGTTCTCTGAATGATCATACACATCTTTTGGCCGTCAATAGCGTTTACGAGATTCCTGTGGGGAAAGGAAGGAGGTATTTATCAGGCCTTCATCCTGCCGCTAACGCTGTTCTGGGCGGGTGGCAGGTTTCTACGATCTACACCTTCCTCTCTGGTGACGCGCTCAGTTTCGGCGTTCCGGGAGCGACCCTAGGAAACGGATTCGGGACACGGCCCAATTTGAGCGGTGATATCCGGGTTTCTAATCCTACCCTTGACCAGTGGTTCAATGCTCAAGCTCTGAGTGTCCCTCCAGTCACAGTTTTTGGGAATTCAGGCAAGGGAATTTTAGACGGACCCGGCGCTCACTTTTGGGACACCGCCCTTTCAAAGAACTTTAGTTTTGGCGAAAAGAAGTTCTTTCAGTTTCGGTGGGAGATGTTCAACATGCCAAACCATGTAAATCTCAGCAATCCAAACACCAACCTTGGTCAGGGCACAACTGGTAAGATACTGTCTGCCAGGGACGCAAGACAGATGCAGTTCGGTCTCAAGTTGGTCTTTTGAATCGGCTGTTGACTCCTTTCGTTTTTGCCTGAGAAAGGTACTACCTTTGCCTCGCTTACGCACGAGTGCCTTCTCTCACGGCGGTTGACCCATCGACTCAACCAGTTCTTCCCCAGAGAGGAGATCTCAATTGACATCAACCCATCGATTTGGTCTGAGAATATACAGCTGTCGTATTGCCTGCTTGTTCTGGTGTTGGACTCCAATAGCCGCCTACGGAGCGGCTGAGGTTGACGTCGTCACCAAGCGCCCGGTAATCCATGGGAAACAGTATGCGGTTTCATCGATGAAACCATTGGCAAGCTTGGTAGCAGAACGCATTCTGCACTCCGGCGGCAATGCCTTTGATGCAGCGGTCGCGGGTCAAGCGGTACTTTCTCTAGTGGATGCGGGCAACAACGGCATCGGAAGCGATGCGGTGCTGCTGGTATACGACTCTCGATCACGGAAAGTGTTCTCGGTCAATGCGGAAGGAACCGCTCCACGACTTGCTACCATCGAATGGTATCAAGCCAACCAAGATGGCAAGCTCCCAAACAGCGAAGGACTGCTCTCCGGAACGGTCCCAGGAGTCGTCGATGCATGGTACATCCTATTGGACCGCTGGGGTAAATTGAGTTTTGGCGAAGTGCTGGCTCCGGCGATTGGAATTGCTGAAAGGGGATTCCCTTTAGGCGAAAACCTCGCCAAGGACATTTCTTCTTCAAAGAAACTTCGAAAGTATCCGTCATCGGCAAAGGTCTACTTTGATCAAGGCGACGTAAAGTCAGGGTCAATCTTTAAGAATCCGGCCTTGGCGCAGACGCTGAGAAAGCTGGTTGACGCAGAGAGTGCTAATGCAAATAAAGGTCGCCATGAGGCTCTCCGGGCGGCTCGGGACCGCTTCTACAAAGGAGACATAGCTCGCGAAATGGCGCAGTTTTCTCAAGAGAACGGGGGCCTCTTCAGATACGAAGATTTCGCGGAGTACACCGCGAAGGTGGAGATGCCGGTGTCCATCAACTACCGAGGATACGAGGTCTTCAAAAACCCTTCTGCAACCCAAGGCCCCACCGAACTGTTCGCTCTGAATCTGCTGGAAGGCTACGATCTAAGAGCGCTGGGTCACAACAGTGCTGAGTTCATTCACGTTTGTATTGAAGCGGTGAAACTCGCCTTTGCGGACCGCGAGAAGTACCTGGGAGACATGGATTTCATCAAGATCCCCTACGAGGGTTTGCTCTCGAAGGACTACGCTCGGGATCGTCGAAAGCTGATCGATCCGCTGAAGGCTTCGCTGGAATTTCGTCCCGGCACTGCCGAAGCCTATGGGTCGGGAGGAACATCGGCACCGCGAAAAGTCGACGTCAACACGACTGGAAACTCCGACCATGAAGGGGATACCAGCTACATCGCAGTTATTGACGGCGATCGAAACATGATCAGCTTCACTCCAAGCTTACATAGTGGTTTTGGAACGGGTGTGGTGATGGGAGATCTGGGGTTCACTTTGAACTGCAGGGGCGACTATTTCTCGCTGAAGCCCGCGCACGCCAATGCCTTGGTCCCTGGAAAACGCCCACGCAGCACCTTGCAGGGTACCCTGGTCATGAAGGACAAGCAGCCCCACATGGTGCTGGGAAGCCCAGGTGGAGATGACCAATGTCTGCGAACCATGCAGACGTTTCTTAATATCGTCGAGTTCAGCATGAACGTTCAGCAAGCGATTGAGTCTCCCCGCTGGTCAACTCGTAGTTTTCCTGCCTCGCAATTTCCCCACACGATGTACCCGGGTGAAATCAGCGTGGAGGATAGAATCCCGAATTCAGTTCAAGCGGCCCTGCAAAAAAGGAAGCATAAGCTGAAGGTCGTCGGCGGGTGGTCACTTGGTTCAAATGCAGCCATCGTCGTCGATTTGAAGACGGGTGTCCTGCACGCAGGAGCAGATCCCCGAGTCGAGGCTTATGCGTCGGCTTGGTAACGAAATCGCAGAAAGCAGCTGTCTGAGTCCGGTCCCACCTACGCTGAAGTGTCCTCAGACTCTCATAACTGGGTGCTGACTGGTGCTGGTTGTGAAGACCGTCAAAGTGAGTTCCGGAAGTGTGTGCTTTGGCCAGCCGGGGTCGCCGCGGGAGAGTGCTTTGCGATCCCTCAACTTCGAGAGCGTAAAGCGCCATCAAGAGTAGTGGCTCATTCCGCAGCAGCTGTCGAACTACCCCAAAACCAGAACAGAAAGTACCGTAAGATCCTACCTTAAGTCTTTGAAACCAATGCAAGGAGGCTCGTCAAAGGAAATGGCCCGAATACCAAGTTCAGCAAGACTCGTTTCGTTCCTTTTTGTGTCAAGTATGATGGCTTCAATCAAGGCCGGTTCAGTTGGCGCAAAGGAAGCGCAGCTGGTCGCCGAAGTCCGCAGCAAGGGCTGGATCGTTTTCAGCGCGCGAACCGAGAACAGCGATTGGGACCTGTTCCTGATGAGGCCCGATGGCTCGCGTTTGAGCAACATTACCAAAACTCCGAAACTAAATGAAATGGGGGGCCGATTTTCTCCGAATGGCGAGAAGATTCTCTTTCGCCAAATGCCCATGGAAAAGGAGTTCGCTCATGATCAATGGGGTGCCCAAGGGCAGCTTGTCATCGCTCATTCGAACGGTGCGAGCCCAGTCAGTATGGGAGCGCCGGGCGAGTACCCGTGGGCTTCGTGGGGACCGGATGGGAAGCAGGTTGCCTGCCTAGCGAAGCAGGGAATACAGATCTATGATCTAGCATCTAAGAAACTAATTCGTAGTATGTCTCGCAAAGGCATCTATCAGCAGTTCTTTTGGTCACCTGACGGGAAGTGGTTTTGCGGTCCGGCAAATCATTCTGGCGAGAAGTGGACTGTCGTCAGAATGGACGCGCTCACAGGAGAAGTCAACCCCGTGAGCAGCTTTCAGAACTGTACACCGGACTGGTTTCCGGATTCTAGTCAGCTAATCTTCTCCTACCGACCCGCTAATCAAGAAATCGTGGACGGTGGGAAGATGGCTGCCAGCGTTGGAGAGAAGCCCGATGCAGGATGGACTCAGTTGTGGAGGGCAGATGGAGCCGGAAAGAAGAGAACACTCGTCTATGGAGAGGACGGTCGGCACATCTACTGTGGAGCAATCTCGTCAGATGGAAAATATGTGCTTTTCACACGGTCGCCAAAGGACGGGATAGGCCTCAAAAACGATGGAGCACCCATTGGACTCATGCGCCTATCTGACGCTCCCGTCATACGGGGAGACAGCATTGCATTGCGTCGACTTACTCCCCGTTCCAACGAGGGCCCGGTGCTGGAGCTACCTACGGGGTGGGAGCCCCATTGGACATCGGCACACGTAGAGGTGCCGCGTGGTAAATAATGCTCCTACGCGCCAGACTTGGCTTGTTATAGCCATTATGTGGCTGGGCATCTTGATCGCCTGTGAGAAGAGAAACACTAGCCAAGTCATCGACCCCGAACTGGCAAGCTCGGGGAGCGCGGAGATCACTGCGCAGCTCGTCGAGATTCCCGGAGAGTTTCCAGCGAACGATTTTTACAACTATGCTTACGTGTTCAAGTATCGCGTTCTCAAAGTTCACCGAGGGCAGGTCAACCAAAGCGAAATTTTTGTAGCTCATTACAATCCCCTGAAATCGCGCATCACAGTAGGGGATGAGTTGTCCGGCAGGATAGGTGGAAATCTTGAACGATTCCGAACCGGAGCGATTCACCGAATGGCACTCGAAGAGCCACTCGACACGTACTGGATGGGAGGTATCATTGACAAGTACTTCGAGGACAAAGGGACTCGGTACTGGGCAGTCTGGACCAATCAAGAGGAACGATAGCTTAGTTCTTGCCTCTCACTTTTTCATCTTTTACTTTTTCTTCCCCCGTTTTGCCCTCTACTATTCGCTGCCTCTACAGCGGCGAAATCTGCTTCTAACCATTCTTAGTGATGGCGGGGTGATCGGCGTCAATTAGATTTCCCCGCGTAGTGCCTGTGTCTGGCGAATTGATACGGTGACCGATTCTGCTGCTCACTGTCCTGCGGAAAGTAAGGCGAGCACTTTCTGAAGGATACCGCAGAAAAAACGATCAGTCAGCCCATCACTTCCCGTTTTTGAACTGAAACAATGAACGACTTCCGGACGTGTAGCCTTGCGGAGTTCACGCCTGACAATAGCAAGGAAAGTCTTCGCCGACTTAGGCAGCGATTGGTGTCTGGTACAAGCCTCGACAGTGAGGTTGCCATCGATAGGCCTTCAGATTCAAGACCGGTCGGGGTTCCCTCCTGCCGGGTGTTTTTCCCTCCAATGAATGATGGGTTCGATAACTGTTGAAGTAATCCCGGAACTCCAGCAGTTTGTTTTCGAGATCAACGGTCGTCCAGAATAACGTGCGATCTAAATACTCCCTTCGAACCGTCCCGATCAACCGCTCCACGAACGGATGAGACAAGGGGACATAAGGCACCGTCTTGATTTCTGCTACGTCCAGGATTCGCAGATTGGCTTGCCATTGCTTGAACCGATACAGCGGATCGTGGTCGGAGCTGAGATACCTTGGCATCGCCCGGTGCCCTCGAATGGCCTGGTTGAACATCCGGCAAAGCGCTGTACCATCGACCACTCCGGCATGGACGCCGAACCCAATGATCCTGCGAGTGCATTGATCCATGACCACCAGGACCCAATGGGTCCGCAACGTGGCTGATTCGCACTGGAACAGATCGATACTCCAGAGGCTGTCCTTCAGATGTCCGATAAAGGTCAGCCAAGAGGGACCAGCGGAGCCCGGCCGATAGTGCCTGGCAAGAATCCTTCGAACTATGTCTTTGTCGATTGGGATGTTGAAAGCCAAGGCAATCTGCTGAGCAATTCTCGGACAGCCCCAGGTGGGGTTGCGCTGCTTTGTTTCGACAACGGCTTCAATGAGCTCTTTGTTAGGGCCGTGTGGGCCGGGCCTCCTCTTGCGCTTTGGTGAGAAGAGCAGGCGATACTTTCGGTTCCTCAGAGTTCGGTGGAGGTTCAAGAGAGTCGAAGGTTTCAGTACGATTGCTGAACGGATCAAGCGGGCGGGGCGAATGAGAAGAGCACACAAACCGGCAACAAGGCGATCTGAAGAACGCAAATTGGGTGACCGCTGCCGCGAACGATTGAGGATCAGGAGTTGTTGCTTGATGAGAACGGACTCGGCAACCACAGAACGGATGCCGCCCGGACCCAAGAGTCGGGCGAGCGTAGCGATGACATGGACGAAAAGGATGACGAGGTCGCGCATCTCAGCATCCTAGCAAGACCGGCTATCCCCTAGGAATTGTGCGCCACCAGCAATTCGCGATAGACAACTGGGTACCGATTCCGCAAGCGAAAGACTTCGAGGACCTGAACCGACAGCTGTTGGTCGGTTGTGAACAGGACCAGCAACGGGTGATTGGAGATCGATCGCAGTCGGTGGGAGCGGGGATGAGGAT